>Ga0210387_10000433_pt1 | contig 29874 bp, 29 predicted proteins | sample IncBWC7OmetaG_FD_160108 | JGI IMG/M metagenome (GOLD analysis project Ga0210387, IMG submission 160108) | Forest soil microbial communities from Barre Woods Harvard Forest LTER site, Petersham, Massachusetts, United States - Inc-BW-C-7-O ...
GCTTGCTGACGGCGTTGGATCGAACCGTCACGCCCATGGGCGGCAGACTCTTTCGGCAGTGGCTTTTAAAGCCGCTACGGTCACACGCTGAGATTCGGCAACGACAGGAGATGATTCAGCAATTTCTGGATCAACCCTTCCTGCTCAATTCCGTGCGGGAGACCTTGGGCAATATTCGTGATGTCGAGCGAACCGTGGGTCGGTTGAGCCAGTTAAGCGGGAATGCCAGGGACGTCGTCGCGCTTCGGCTATCGCTCGAATCGTTGCCGGAACTCAAGGGGCATCTTGCAGCTCTCGCCAAAGCTGTCCTTGCGGAAGGAGAGGAACTGCTCTTGACCCGGATCGTTTCGGGAATTCCTGAGCTGCCCGGCTTGGTTCAACTCCTGAGCGATGCCCTAGTCGAGGAACCGCCGGCGTTGCTCAAAGAGGGCGGAATGTTTCGTCAGGGGTACGATGCAGAACTCGATGAATTACGGGGCGCTTCGAGAAGCGGAAAAGACTGGATTGCGGCGCTGCAACAGAGAGAAATCGAACGCACCGGCATCAAGTCGTTGAAGGTCAGGTTCAACTCCGTCTTCGGCTATTTCATCGAAGTCAGCAATTCGAATTTGGGTGCTGTGCCGGCCGATTACACGCGGAAACAGACGACCGTGGGCGGAGAAAGATTTATCACTCCGGAATTGAAAGAAGTGGAGTCGAAGATTTTGGGTGCCGATGAGCGCTCCAGGGCGTTGGAGTACGAGCTTTTTCTTCGCTTGCGCGAAAGCCTTTTGGAATACCTGCCCCAGCTCCAGGGAACGGCTCGAATCATCTCAGTTTTGGATGTGATCGCTTCCCTCGCCGAAACAGCCCGGCTCTTCGGTTACTCGCGACCGACGGTGACGGACGAATCGCGGATCTATATCCGCGACGGGCGCCATCCCGTTCTCGATCAAAACGTCACGGAAGAGAAATACGTCCCTAACGATTGTTTGCTCGATGGCGTCGAGAACCGCCTTTTGCTGATCACCGGTCCAAATATGGCCGGCAAATCCACCTTTATCCGGCAGGTCGCATTAATTGTCTTGATGGCCCAAATTGGCAGCTTCGTACCGGCTGCCATGGCAGAGATCGGGTTAGTCGACCGTATCTTTACCAGAGTGGGCGCATCCGATGATTTGTCCCGGGGGCAATCGACCTTTATGGTTGAGATGAACGAGACCGCGAACATTGTCAATAACGCGACCGAGCGCAGCCTGGTGATTCTTGACGAGATCGGTCGCGGAACTTCCACCTTCGACGGATTGTCCATCGCGTGGAGCGTGGCGGAGTATCTGCACGATGTGCTTCGCGCCCGGACGCTCTTCGCTACGCATTATCACGAGATGACCGAACTGGCGGTAATTTGCAAAGGTGTGAAGAACTACAATGTGGCGGTCAGGGAATGGAACGATCAGATCATCTTTCTCCGCAAGATCCAGGCGGGCGCCGCCGACAAGAGTTACGGCATACAGGTCGCCCGCCTCGCCGGCTTGCCTGACGATGTCATTGACCGGGCCAAAGAAATTCTCGCGAATCTGGAAGCCTCAGAATTGAATGCGCAAGGCAAACCACGATTGGCCGAGGCCAAGGTTTTTCGGAGTCGCGCGAAGCGGAAAGAAGAACCAAAACCTCAACTCAATTTATTCGATTACCGGCCGGAGTGAAGAGTGCACCGGCGTAGGCTACCGGGTTTGCTTCTTGAGAACCGAGGAAACCGGGGTTGGTTCGCTTTCCTCCGTCGCAAGGGCGAGTTTCAAAGCCCTCGGAAGAAAAATAAGAATCTGGATCTTTGGGTGAGTCTTTCCTTTGTGTCCTTTGTGTGCTCAAATTGCGAAACTTGATGAAGAAGTATTTGGCCCTGATCGCAACTGTGTCGCTCGCTGTTGGCGCGTGTGAACGGCATCCCGCCAGCCAATTGTCGAAGGAAGATGAGGGTGTGGGAAAAGAGGGTTCGGAGACCACGCAGGAAAAACAAACAACTCCCAAACCTTCTCCTAGCGGCACTCCAAAAACTTATTTTCCCCAGAATTCCTGAGACCGGTTTTGAGCAAAGAATCCGCCAGACAAGACGTTTTAAAAGAAGCTGCTGGATCGAATCAATTTTTTGGATGGATCAAATGCCGCGCCCAAAGTTTTGCGCATGCGGCCCGGGGTTTTTCGCTGCTCTGCCTGACGCAATGGAATTTCCGGATCCATTTGGTCGCAGGGGCGGGAGCAATCTGCCTTGGTTGCTATTTTCGGATCTCAGCGATCGAATGGGTGGTTCTGATCGCGGCCATTGCCTTGGTCTTATGCGCTGAGGCGTTGAATACAGCGCTTGAGCGAACGGTTGACCTGATTAAACCCGAGCGCCATCCTGTGGCGCGCGATGCGAAGGATATGGCGGCCGCGGGCGTGCTGATTGCATCCCTGTGTTCATTAGTCGTGGGGTTAATCCTGTTCGGTCCGCATCTCTTGCGCCTTCTCCTCAAGTAAATAAAGCGCCCCGCGCTGACCCGAAATCAATGAGAATGCGGAGCAGAACGCTTCTTTTTAGAATTATTCTTGATATCGTTATCGGCCATGTCAGGTTGATTTTACCGTGAAGCTTTCTCCTGAACTTGTCCAGCGCTTTGCTGCCAGTGGAATTCGGCTGACTAAACAGCGCGAAGAAGTCTTCGGGTTGTTACTGCAGAAAAGGGATCACCCGACAGCGACGGAGGTGTTTCTCCGTGCGAAAAAGCATATGCCGTCGATCTCGCTCGCGACGATTTATAATTGTCTGGAAGCATTGGTTGATTGGGGCCTCGTGAAACAGGTGAACTTGGACCGTGCGCCGACGCGTTATTGCGCGAACCTGCAGGAACATAGCCATTTTTATTGTGAATCGTGTGGCGCGATATCCGATGTCGAGACTCCATTCAATGGAACCTGGAATTTGCCTCCCGGCTTTGTCGTCGCTCAGGCGGAAGTTTCTTTGAAAGGCCTCTGCGCTAAGTGTTCGACGGAACGCGTTTCCCTTGGCGACCAACCGGGAGCGGTCGGATTGCCGGGCCAATACTCAAAACTTAAAAGTCAAAATTCAAAACGTCATTCATGAGTTCGATCGTCATTCAAGAGTTACGCGTTTCCATTGCCGACAAAGAGATTATCCGAGGGCTGAGCCTGGAGTTCAGCAAAGGTGAGGTTCACGCCGTTATGGGGCCCAACGGTTCGGGAAAAAGCACGTTGGCAAAGGTGATGGCCGGACACCCCGATTATCAGGTGACGGGAGGCGACATCTTGATGGATGGAGTCAGTATCCTTGAAATGGAGCCGGATGAACGTTCGCGCCAAGGACTTTTCATGGCTTTCCAGTACCCGATGGAGATTCCAGGAGTGAGCAACGCAAATTTTCTTCGCGCCGCATTGCAGGCCCGGTTGCCCGAGGGCGAGGAGCTCGATGCGACAGAGTTCTACTATCGGCTCTACGAGAAAATGGATCTGTTGGAAATTCGCCGAGAGTTCACCGCCCGCTCGGTCAACGAAGGGTTCTCGGGTGGTGAGAAGAAGCGAAATGAAATATTGCAGCTCGCGGTCTTGGAGCCCACGTTTGCCGTCCTCGATGAGACCGATAGCGGCTTGGATATCGATGCTCTGAAAGTGGTTGCGAAAGGGGTCAACACGATTCGCGGACCTGGGATCGGGATCTTACTGATTACGCACTACCAGAGACTTTTGAATTACATCGTACCGGATTTTGTTCATGTCATGTCGGAAGGGCGAATTGTCCGAAGCGGCGGCAAAGAGCTGGCTCTGGAACTCGAATCCAGAGGTTACGACTGGCTAAAAGCGGACAAAGGCGAGCCTGTGGGCGCCAAATGAAAAGAATGGAGGAGAAGAAACGATGAGCACTCAAAGCGATTCCATAGCTATCGATCGGGATATTGGCAACTTTTTCTACAATGTCGCGGCGACGCGCGATGCCGGTGTCGGTCTAACGGAGAAAACAATCGATTATATCGTCGATGTGAAGGGGGAACCGGAGTGGCTTCGCGAATTCCGCAAGAGCGCATACAACGTTTTTAAGAGCAAACCGCTGCCCACTCACTGGGCTGGAGACGAGCTCAAAGAGATCGATTTTGACGTTATCCGCTATTATCTAGCTTCCGGCGAGGCCGCCAAGCGGACGTGGGAAGAGGTTCCTGAGGATATCAAGCGCACTTTCGAAAGACTGGGTATTCCGGAAAGCGAAAGGAAGTTTCTCGCCGGTGTCGAAGCGCAATTCGATAGCGAAGCGGTCTATTCCAACATTAAGAAGGCTGTCGCAGACCAGGGCGTGATCTTCATGGGGAGCACGGACGCCCTCAAAGAGCGTCCTGACCTCTTCCGAAAATGGTTTGGCAAAGTGATCCCGACCGGGGACAACAAATTCAGCGCGTTGAACAGCGCGGTCTTCAGCGGAGGCAGTTTTATCTATGTGCCGCCGGGTGTGAAAGTGAGACATCCGTTGCAGGCCTATTTCAGGATTAACGCGGAAAACTTCGGTCAGTTTGAGCGGACTTTGATCATCGCGGATGAGGGTTCGGAAGTAATGTACATGGAGGGATGCACGGCGCCGAAGTTCACCACCGCAACGCTTCACTCTGCGGTGGTTGAGCTCGTCGCATTGCGCGGAGCAAAGATCCAATATATTACCGTCCAAAACTGGGCGCCGAACGTATTCAATCTGGTGACCAAACGCGGGTTGGCGATGGAAGAAGCCGAGATCAAGTGGATCGACTGCAATATCGGCTCCAGGTTAACCATGAAATATCCCGGCGTGGTGTTGAAAGGACGGAAATCCCGCGGCGAAGTCATTAGCATTGCACTGGCCGGCGACGGTCAGCATCAGGATACTGGTGCAAAAATGGTGCACGCAGCCGACGAAACCACCAGCAACGTTGTCTCCAAGAGCATCAGTATCGGCAAAGGAAGAGCGACTTACCGGGGCTTGGTCCATGTGCCGAAACATCTCAAAGGCTGCAAGAACAATACAGAGTGCGACGCTTTGCTCATCAATGCCAGCAGCCGCACCGACACCTATCCTGCGATCACGGTTCGGGGCACCGGCAACTCGACGCAGCATGAAGCTTCGGTCAGTCAGATCAACGCCGAGCAGATCTTCTATATGCAACAGCGGGGACTCAGTGAGGGGCAGGCCATGAGTCTCGCGGTGAATGGTTTTGTGAATGATCTCGTAAGTCAATTTCCGATGGAGTACAGCGTGGAATTGAAACGACTCATCGATCTTGAGATGGAGGGATCTGTAGGCTAGAGGGAGATTTCGACAATTGGAGGGGAGCCGTTCCTTACGTCCGGCAAGCATCATTGCCGATGCCCCTTTTGGGTTGCCCAATGCCTAAAACGCATTTCATGGCACAGGGATCAGTCTAATTATGACATCGACCGAACTTTCTTCGATTCTGTCCGGGCCCCGACAGGGTTCAGCCCCGGACTGGTTCAGGGAACTCCAGGCGAAAGCCTGGGAGGAATTTGAAGCCGAGCCGTTGCCGACTCGCGGCAATGAGCTGTGGCGGTTTTCCTCTGTCAAGAATCTTGCTCTGGACGGTTATGTTACTGCGCCGGATTTCTCCGGCGATACCTCGACTTTAACGCGTCCGCGCGAATTCCCGAATCCAGCCGGGAGAATCATTTTCGCTAACGAGGCTCTCGTAACAGCAGAATTGCTTGACCCGGCGCTCGAGCGCGCGGGAGTGATTTTCACCACTCTTTCCGACGCGCTGGACAAGCATTCCGAGCGATTGCGAGAACATTTCATGACTCAATCTGCGCGGCTGGGTTCGGTAAAATTTGCCGCATTGCACAAGGCTGTCGTTCAAGCCGGTACCTTTCTTTGGATACCGCGCGGCGTCGAAATTCCAGACCCGTTCGAGGTATTTCACGTGGTCCAGGGTGATTGGGCAGCTGTTTTCCCACACACCCTGATTATCGCTGAAGACAATAGCCGAGTGACGTTGCTGGAGCATTTCGTCTCGGCGAATCCGGTTGATCGCGGACTCGCCTGCGGAGTTAATGACCTCGTTTTAAAACCGGGCTCCAAGCTGAACTACGTCAGCATTCAAGAGTGGAGCAGAAATTTTGTTTCGGTTCAGGTGAATTCCACCGTCGCTGCGAAGGACTCCTCCGCATTGAATCTCGCCTTGAACTTTGGGGGAAAGTATTCGCGTCTCGAAAGTATCAGCCGGATGACCGACAGTGGCGCACGCAGTGATATGCTGGCAATCAGTGTGGCGCGGGATGAACAGGAGTTTGACCAGCGCACCTTGCAGGACCACCAGAAACCAGATACCACCAGCGATCTACTGTATAAGAATGCGCTCCACGACCAGTCGCGGACGATTTTCTCAGGGCTGATCAAGGTTGAACCAGGTGCCCATCGAACCGATGCGTACCAGAAGGTCAGGAATTTACTCTTGAGCGATGACGCGGAGGCTAACTCAATGCCGGGTCTGGAAATTCTGGCGGACGGCGTGCGGTGCACGCACGGAGCGACCTCCGGACAGGTCGAACCCGAGGAACTTTTTTACCTCAAAAGTCGCGGTATCGACGACCTTTCAGCTAAGCGTCTGATCGCACGCGGTTTTCTCAATGAGGTGGTCGATCGATTGCCGGAAGAAAAACTCTCTGAGTACCTGCATGAGCAGATCGAAGCCCGGTTGTAGGCGCTTTCGGTCCTGGTCTGCGGCTGCACGTGTTAGCAATGCGTCCCCCTTTCGGCTCTGCAAAAACCGGGTTAAACCGAGACGCTCCCCTTGCACTGGTTTTGGAAAAAATGGCCACTTTCACTGGCTGCGCTTTCGGGTTAAGTTGGCCAACCGCTGTTTAAGTGAACCGAATCAAGCGGATAACCCGTCCCGAGAAAAGTTCAGTGAGCGCGCCGGAAGCAGGGTTCTTTTGTGCAATTGGCAAGGATCTTGCTTTTCAGAATCGTCTGGCAAAGTTGTTGGCGTCAAATGCGGCAGGCAGTTAGCAGCAAATTAACTTAGGATAGGATTGTTGGAATAGATCATATGGTCACTTTGTTAGCTTGGTTTGCTCCCTTATTGGCCGCAGAGGCTGCCGCATCCGGTGGCCGCCCGATTCCGGATTGGGCCAGAGGCAACACGATTTTTGAAACATTCTTCAAGGGCGGGCCGGTGATGTACCCGATCGTAGCGGTTCTCGTCGTTGCGGTGGCGGTCGTTTTGGAGCGCATCGTATGGTGGACAATTCAAACTGCGCGCCGGGATCCGGATACCTTGGACAAAGTCTATGCCGCCTTGGAACAAGGGAACGTTGCCGGCGCGGTCAACCTTGCCCGTGGTTCCCTGGATCCGCTCGTGCGAACGGTCTGGCACGGGTTGAGTCACGTGCACGCTTCTGTCGAAGGCGCCTTACAGGTTGCTGCTGGAGTAGAGATTCAGCGCGCCGGCCGGTTTATGTCAGTGATGGATACGACGATCACCCTGGCGCCGCTCCTGGGGTTGCTCGGAACAGTCACCGGCATCATGGGCTCTTTTAGCTTCGTTGGGAATGCCGATCTGGCGCCCGCTAAAGTTAGCGGCGGTATCGCGGAAGCGTTAATCGCGACCGCGTGCGGTCTTGGAATTGCGATTTTCACGTTGATTTTCTTCAATTTTTTCAACGCGAGAGTCGCCCGTCTCCAGTTCGAGCTCGAATCGGCCTCGAACAACGTCATTCTCATGCTGAACTCCTTGCGAAATCGCAACAACATTGTCACTGACCAAGATGCAAATCGGCCGTCACAGCAGTTCGCCGGTACCAATTAAGCGGGCCCGGATCGAGATCATCCCCCTGATCGACATCATGTTCTTCCTGCTCGCCGCGTTCATGCTGGTGAGCCTGACGATGATTAACATGAAAGGGATCGACGTTAACCTTCCGACGGCGACAAGTGCTCAACCAAACAATAAGCCCGATTTCATGATGGTGAGCATCGATGCGCTCCTGGACATCTACTTCGAGAAGGAGAAGGTGGCGAAGGAAGATGTTTTACCAAGATTTCAAAAGCTCTACCAAGCCAATCACGGTGTTCGGATTTTCATTCGTGCAGACAAGGATGCGACTTATCAGACGGTCGTATTCGTGCTGGACAAAGCCCGAACCGCTGGAATCCAGAAGGTAGGTCTCGAAATCAAGGCTTACGATTCCAGTGCGGACTCCACCGCCAACCCTGGTGGTCCTGCTCTGCAACCGACCCCGGCACCCCAATAGTTTTGGTGACGAATAGGAGCGCCCGCTATCGCCGATCATGAAGCGATCCTTTCGATCGAGAGAAGGTACACCGTTCGTCGTCTTCCTCATCCTCTCGCTTGTCATCAATGGGTTAGGCGCTTATTGTGGTTGGTGGTTCAAATTCCCGGAACCGCCTCCTCAAAAAGAGGATGCGATCCAACTGACCGCTTACGATACGAATGATCTCGAAAAGCTCGGCGAGCCGAACGCGCCGGAAGAACCCCCTCCACCTGAACCTGAGCCGACCCCGCCGCCCGAATCCGAGCCGACCCCGCCCCCACTGGATAAGCCGCCTGAATTCGAGGTCCCTCAGGCGACGCCCACGCCGACGCCTAGTGCAGCGCCCACTCCGGAGAATTCTCCGAAGCCTAATCCGAAACCGACCCCACGCCTGCACCCGCAACCTGCAGTGAAGGCTGCAGGAACTCCGAGCTCGCGGCCTCCGGCAACTTCTGGATTGACCAAAGGCAGCCTGACCGGCGCGCCTGACGGAACCGGAAATGGTGGTCCTCGTTCGGGCCTGCTGCTTCGGAGTCCGCGTCCGCCCTACCCGTCTCTAGCCCTTCAGATGCATATTTCGGGCGATGTGCACGTGACGATAACGGTTCAAGGGGGGAACATCGTCGACGCGGACGGGTCCGGGCCGCCCATGTTGGCCAGCGCCGCCGCGCGATGGGTGAGGGCCAACTGGAAGTTTAGTCCGACGGCAAACGGAAGATACACGCTCCCAGTTTCATTCATCTTGCATTAGCAAGCCTCCGCAGCTGGCCTGTGCGGATCGTCAGACCGAATGGCCTCGTCGGACCGCCAAAGCGGCGACAGGAAAATTTGAGCAAACAAAACCGGTTTTTCTTGACTAAAAATCCCACAACCAGTAGACGGGCGCGTAAGTTTCGTAGTGGCGGTTGAGAAGCTGCCATACTTTGGGTGATAACTTGATCAAGGCAAGCGTGATTTTTATCATAAACCAGGGCGAAGTCCGGCTTTGATAAGTATCGCTCGGCTTCCCTTGAGTTTATAAAGATTTCAAGGAGTGGAATGGGCAAGAGATTCATGAACAGATGTCCGTACTCGGAATACCCGCAAAATTGCTCGTAAGCGATGTAGCGTAATCGTACCAAAGACCAGCGCAATGCGGAAGGCTTCGTTCAATTTGTGGCAGAAACCAAGGAATAAAATGCAGAGAAATTTCCCCGATTGGTTCCTTGCTGCACTTGCTTTTACGGCGATGGCGCTGGCTTTAGTTCCGACGAGGGCGAGAGCGCAGGCCCCGGTAACCACAGCTGCGGCGACCGAGCCGACAGCCGGTGGAGAATTGGAGAAGGTCATCGTAACCGGTTCCCTCCTACCGCGCGTCGGAGAAGCAGCTCAGCCGGTAACGATCCTCGATCAGGATTTGTTCTCGAAACAGGCGGATCAAACCGTTGCTGACGCCATGCTAAGGTATACCGAAAGTCTTGGTTCATTAACGACGATCACCACGGCGGGAAACAGCTTTTCTCCTGGAGGAACCACCGTTGGATTGAAAGCGCTTCCGATCAGTGCGACTTTGATCCTGGTCGATGGAATTCGATTTCCGGCCTTCCCGTTCGCCAACGTCTCGACCGTCTTCGGCCCGCAAAGTTTTGTCGATTTAAACTCTTTTCCCATCGCTGCCGTCAACCGGATTGAAATCTTGAAGGATGGCGGAAGCGCCACCTACGGGTCCGATGCGGTCGCCGGCGTGGTCAATCTGATTCTCAAGACTGATTACAAAGGAACTGACCTGAATTATTACTATGGGATCAGTCAGCGCGGCGATTACGGAGTCAATCACGGGCAGTTCGTCAGCGGGATCAACCAGAACTTCAGCGAGACGTCAAAGGTTAGCATCGTGGCCAGCTTCGACATTTTTACGCAGAGCCCAATTATGGCGAGCGACCGCGGCTACAGTGCTTTTCTCGCGCACAGCCGGTACAGCCCGAAGTATCGCGACCAGCCGCTTTTTTGGTCCCCGCAGGGAATATTTGCCGACGCGGCGGGCAACATCTTTGCGGTCAAACCGGGCACCGCCGGCTCGAACATCACCGCCGACGATTTTACCATTAACGGGACGATCCCCCAGAATTTCAACACCAAGTTCCAGCAAGAGTTGCCCCGGGAGACCCGGTATGGCGGGAACTTTAATATCAACTACGACGCCACCTCGTGGCTGAAGGCGTACGATTCATTTATTATTCAGCGGAACGAAGAACTTAGTGTCGCGCCTAATCAAGGCTATGCATTCAATAACCCGATCACCGTTCCCGCCAATAATCCGTTTAACCCGTTCGGGGTGCCACTCCAGCCGGCTGGGGTCAATGCCTTGTTTGAATTGGGTCCCTGGGTTACCGACACGATTATCCGGACCGTCCGCAATACCGCCGGACTAACTATTCAACTACCGCACGACTGGACTATCGACTCCAGTTTCACCTACGGCGAAAGCGACGGCAGCGCGGTGACCAGTAACAGCGTCAACGTGATGAAACTGCAACAGGCGTTGAACGGGACCCTCCCGGGTTTGGTCGGTCAGTTTTTCAACCCGTTCAACGACCAATTAGTCTCCGATGCGAATAAGCAGTTTCACGATGCCATTCGGACGCAGCAGATTCTGGATAGTCGGACAACCCTGGTGGATTGGATCGTCAAGGCTGGTGGTACCGTTTGGGAGTTGCCCGGCGGGGCCTTGACGGCCGCCGGTGGTCTGGAATACCGGAGTGAAAGCCTTGACCAGAGTAACGACAATAACAGTGCAAATTTTAATATCGGGAGTGCCAGCTTCCCTGGAAAACAAATCTCTGCTCAGCGATTTGTTCAGAGTGCTTACGGAGAAATAACGCTGCCCGTTCTCGGCGGGAAATGGTCGTGGCCGGGAGCGCGGCTCCTGGAGTTCGTCTACTCGGAAAGGTACGACAATTTTTCAGATTTCGGCAGCGCGGCCAAGCCCAAATTTGCCTTCCGTTACAAACCGATCGATGACCTGACTTTGAGAGCTTCGTACTCCGAAGGATTTGTCGCCCCGTCGCTGAGTGAGTTATTCGGCACGCCGATCATCGGAAATACCACCATTAATGATCCCGTGCTGGGGACGACTTATGGAACGAACCAGCGGACCATTGGGAATCCACATTTAAAACCGGAGAACTCCTACGGTTACTACGCCGGGGCAGTCTGGACTCCAGGGGCCACCGACCCGGAGCACAGTTGGTGGGGGTGGGCGAACGGATTTACCGCCTATATTGACTGGTATCAAGTCACTCTGCGAAATCTGGTTGGCCAACTGACGGCGCAACAGGTCATTGATCTGGGTATTCCAGGCGCGGTCACCCGCGGACCAACCGGTACTATCGTCAACGTCGATGAAGCATATCAGAATCTGGGTACCCGGGCCGTGGATGGAATAGACTTCGGGTTTAGTTATGTCACCAAGGAATATCCGTGGGGTAAACTCGATATAGAAGCCGATGCCACTTACATTTATAATTTCACCCTCAATCAGTTTTTGGGTGTCCAGGCCAATGGAAAGCCAAAGTTCTCCGTCCTCAATGAGGAGGACTCCTTCGGAGTCCCCGACTTTAAGGGTTACATTAGCCTGTTCTACTCCAAGCTGTTATTCGGGATTGATACCTTTCGCACCGGATTAACCTTGAATTATATCGATTCTGAACACGATATTAACGACAACTTCAAGGGGACTTTAGGAGGGGTAACATTGGACGCTCCGAATTATGTTCACTTGATCGGGAGTTTCACCACCCTCGATTGGCAAATCGCTTATACGCTCGGCGAATCTACTCCGCCGGTGGCGCAAACACCGCAGCCCGGATATGCGAAAGATGGCAAGCGGATCCTCGGTGAAAAAGCCATTTCACCGAAACCGGAAGGGTCGAACAACGGCATCCGCAAGTGGCTCGCCAATACAACATTGACCTTCGGGATTAACAATATTGGCGACGTGAAGCCCCCGTTTTCTGCTGACTACTTCCAGGGTTTCGATACGAGTAACACCGTGCCCTATGGTCGCGTATTCTATGTCCAGATTGACAAGAAATTCTAGACGGCCGTTCCTGCGCCGCGAGCCCTTTCCAGCGCTAACTTGAGCTCGTGAGTCCTCACCGGTTTGGAAATGTAGTCGTCCATTCCCGCCGCCAGGCACTTTTCCCGATCGCCGTGCAGCGCGTGGGCCGTCATCGCGATGATGTGAACGGGCGCTTTCCAAGGACAACGTCCTTCCGGAGCTTGTTCCCGCCTGCGAATTATTTTCGTGGCTTCGTAGCCGTCCAAGTCTGGCATCTGACAGTCCATCAGGATGACATCGTAGGAAAATTGCGCCTGGGCTCTTATCACCTCCAACCCATCTGCAACGGCCTCCGCCGTATAACCAAGTTCGCGTACTTGACCTAAAGCAACTGTACAGTTGGTGCGGTTATCGTCCGCGATAAGAATGCGTGCCTTCAGTAGCAGGGGTGGGACCTCAAAAGGAAAGGAGGCGGGCCTCGGGGCAACGGTTTCAGGGGAGCTGTTTGGGTTTGTCATTCTATCGATGGCCAAGGTTAGGCAATCGAAGAGTCGCGATTGCTTGGCTGGTTTGACGACGCACGCGTCGATACCGAATTCCTGGAGTTCCGCGGTGCTTAATAGTTGCCCGCAAGAGGTCAACATCACCAGGCGGGTAAGGCCGATCACCGGGTCGCTTTTGATGGCCCGTGCCAGCCCTAGACCGTCCATCTCAGGCATTTGAAAATCTAATAGCGCCAAGCCGTACGGTCTCCCTTCCGAGGCCGCAGTTCGCATCATTTTTAGAGCGTCCTCGCCGCTGGTTGCGCAATCCGGACGCATCTTCCAAGCCAGAAGTTGATGACGCAAGATTTGCCGGTTGGTCGCATTGTCATCTACGATGAGCACCCGCAGGTCACCAACCATCTTCGTGTCCCGCGGCATTGCGGATGCCATCAGTTTTTCAAACTTGGCCGTGAACCAGAATTTGGAACCCTTTTGCAACCGGCTCTCCATCCCGATTTGACCTCCCATGAGGAACACCAAGTGTTTGGCGATCGCGAGGCCCAAGCCCGTGCCGCCGTATTTGCGAGTGGTGGAACCGTCGGCCTGACTGAAGGGCTTGAAAAGGGCGGCCTGCTCTCCGGGTGAAATGCCAACACCGGTATCTTTAATGTCGAATTGCACCGTGGCATGCGTCTCGGTTTGACTTGCCATGCTGACGCGCACCAAGACTTCCCCATTGGTCGTGAATTTAACAGCGTTGCCGATGAGGTTTATCAGGATTTGCCGCAACCGTCCTGGATCACCGCGCAAGCTTGCGTGAACGTCGGGAGCGATTTCGCAAGCTAACTCGATCCCTTTGCCGTGAGCCGTCTCGGCCAGGAGGTCCAGGCTGCTTTCAACGGTTTCAATCAGATCAAAGTCGAGGAGTTCAATGAGAAGTTTACCTGCTTCAACTTTGGAAAAATCCAGGATGTCGTTGATAATGGTAAGCAGCGTCTCACCGCTCGCCCGAATGGTTTCGGCAAATTCGCGCTGCTGGGGGTCCAAATCGCTATTGAGCATCAAACCCGTTAAGCCAATTACACCGTTCATCGGCGTGCGGATCTCATGACTCATGTTGGCAAGAAAATTGCCTTTAGCCGCGTCCGCCGACTCAGCAGCTTCCTTTGCTTTTCGAAGTTGCTGATCGAACTTTTGTCGTTCGGTAATATCGCGGGTTACTTTCGCGAATCCGGCCAACTCGCCGTTGTTGTTCCGAATGGCCGTGATGACGACTTCAGCTAAGAAGCGCGACCCGTCTTTGCGGACCCGCCAGCCTTCTTCTGTGTAGCGTCCCTCTGTGGCGGCGATCCGCAGTTCCGCTTCGGGATGGCCTCGGGCAATGGCCTCAGGCAGATAAAAGCAGGAGAAATGTCTACCGATGATTTCATCCGCCTTGTAGCCTTTAATGCGTTCCGCACCGGTATTCCAACTGACCACGTTTCCGCTGGGGTCGAGCATCAGCAACGCGTAGTCCGAAACCGCGTCAACGAGCAGGCGGAAGCGTTCCTCGCTGGCGTGCAAGGCATCACGAGGATTTTGAAGCGGACTTCGACCCGCCGAAGAATTTTTTGAAGGAACCATTCGAGGAATCAATCGCAGAAGCAGAATCGCCGTGACGACCGAGGCGGCGGCCGATACTGCGTTCAGCCCTGGCCAGAGCAAATTCACGGGACGCCAAGGCGCGAGTGTCTTCATCTTCGCTTCCGCATACGACGGAAAAGGTCAGAAGTCTAGAGATATGATAATTACAATACGTTCGGTAAATAAACATTCACCCGCCAGGGACTGCCATTAAATTTGCGCCCAGCCGCTGTCCACCTGGATATCGGCTCCATTGATTTCGGTTCACACCACCGAATCAGCTTATTTCATAACGGCAACTTTCGCTTTGGAAAGAGTGAGGGTGTCAATCCAGCGGTCCAGGGTCGCCTTTTCATAAAACAGGGTGGCGCTCCTCGCTCGCTCAGAATAATAGGCGTACCGGTAAAGATAATCCGGATCGACCAGGCTCTTCGAACCGCTGGCCAGAATCTTTCCCTTCGCATCGGTCAGGGCAAAATCAAAATACATCCGCAACGGCGACGCGACGTTGCGATCAATCCGGATATTACTGAGCTGTCGCGTCCGGGAAAGATCAATGCGTCCGGCCAGATCGATATCCGTGAATTTCAGGTTCAGGCTGTCTCCCGGAAACCGCCTTGCGACAATGGGCGAAAGATAGGACGAAATCTGGTCGCGGAATATCCCTGCGGACACATTTTCCTGACGTCCCTGAATCCGGAAGTCAGAGAAGTTTTCCGGTTTGACAAAATTGACCTGCACGTTAGCCATCTCCGCCGAAAGGGTCGCCGTCAAACCCAGACTGATCAGGGACCAGAACAAAGCGGAAGACAGTTTCTTCATACTTCCAGTAGGTCTTTTCTCCCGCAAGATATGCCCGGTGGTGCTTCGGCGCTATGCTCATTCCGGGACTGACACCCGATAGACAAATCCGACGCATTCACCTAATGTCAGCTGGCACCTGAATTGCGTCCTTCACGCTTATGAATCTGATTATTGAAAAAGCGAATCCCTGGTTGCACGATCTCGTCAGTTACGTCCCCGGAAAGCCGATTGAAGACGTTGCCAGGGAGCTTGGGCTGGAGCCGAGTGAGATTGTTAAACTTGCCTCGAACGAAAATCCGCTCGGGCCCTCTCCGATGGCACTTGAGGCGATGCAGGAAGCCCTGCTGAAAGCGCATTTCTATCCGGATGGCGGCGGATATCATTTGCGTGCCGGCATCGCCGAAAAATTTGGAGTGAGCATCGATAACGTCATGCTCGGCAACGGTTCGAACGAGATCATCGAGTTTCTTGGGCACGCCTTTCTGCAGCCGGGCGATAATATCGTAACCGCCGAGCATGCGTTCGTTGTTTACAAGATTTTGGCCAAACTATTCGGAGCGGACACCATCGGGGTGCCAGATCCGAATTTGACGCATGACCTGTCCGCGATGGCGGACGCAATCAATGATCGGACCAAAGTTGTCTACATTGCTAACCCCAATAATCCGACCGGTACGATGGTCAGTGAAAAAGAGCTGGACCGTTTCATTGACCGCGTACCGAGGAGCGTTGTCGTGGCCTTGGACGAAGCGTACTACGAATTCTTACCTGAACCGCCGGACAGCTTGAAGTATCTGCGCCACCACGCGAATGTGATCGCGCTTCGCACTTTTTCCAAGATCCAGGGCCTGGCGGGATTGCGAATCGGTTACGGATTGGCCCATGAAGAACTGATCAGGTTGCTGCATAAAACCAGGCAGCCATTTAACGTCAATTCAATCGCGCAAGCTGGCGCGCTGGCCGGCCTGCGGGATGAAGCATACCAGGCGAAAACGAGGGAGATGGTCAGGCAGGGGCGAGATTTTCTTCAGGCTGAGTTCCGTCAACGCAATCTGGAGTATGTTCCGAGCGTGGCAAATTTCGTCCTCGTCAATGTCCGCAATGGGAAAGAGGTATTCCAAAAACTGCTTAAACGAGGGATGATTGTGCGAGCGATGGACGAGTACAAACTTCCCCAATGGATCCGGGTCACTGTTGGGACACCTGAACAAAACCACAGATTCCTGGCAGATTTGGATCGGGTATTAACCACAGATTGCACAGAATAAGATCTTGTGTTGGTCGGTGACGATTCGGGTCACATCACGAGCCTCCGTTTTTCAAGGCTTTCCGCGTCGAAGTTGAATAACAACCCTTTGCGGAACCCTGTTGCTGGCAAATAATTAAGAACCTGAGCCATCTCAAGGTCTCCGAGTTTCGAGATCGCCTTGAGCTCGACAATAGTGGAGCCGTGGCAAATGAAATCCGAGCGATAGTTGGTTTTAAGCCTATTACCTTTATAGAAAACGGGTATCTCAATCTCGCCAGAAAATGGAATCCCACGTTCGGCCAACTCGAAAGAAAGAGCTTCTTTATAAACGGCCTCCAAGAATCCAGGTACCAAACTGCTATGAACCGCTAAGGCAGCACCAATAATATCGTATGTTTCGTGATCCATCGCGACTGAATATAACATAAAAAAAATCTGTGTAATCTGTGTCATCTGTGGTTTAATTTCTCCCGTGGCTTTCGAAGACACCATTGCCGCAATCTCCACCCCGATGGGCGAAGGAGCGCTTGCCGTCATCCGCTTGTCCGGCCGCGACTCGTTATCCGTACTCGCTCCAATATTTAACGGTGCAATCTCTCCCAAGAAATTTGTTCCTCGCCAAGTGGCTTTCGGGAAAATCCACGATGCTGCCGGGAAAGTTGACGAGGTTCTGGTGACTTATTTTCAAGCTCCGCACAGTTATACCGGAGAGGATGTGGTGGAGATCAGTTGCCATGGTGGAATTCTGGTGACTCGGCGGGTGCTGGATCTGCTCTTGGCGGCCGGGGCTCGAATGGCAAATCCAGGGGAATTCACTCAACGGGCGTTTCTGAATGGGAAAATGGATTTGACCCAGGCCGAGGCCGTCATGGATCTTATCCGAGCACAGACGGAACTCGCGCTGCGCGCCGCCAACGAGCAATTGGCAGGACATCTGGGGAATGAGCTGACCGATATTCGCGAGCTCTTGCTGACCACTTTGGCTCATGTCGAGGCGTACATTGACTTTCCGGACGAACAAATCGATCCGGACACAGGCAAAGCGTTACTCGACCGGATTCTGGAGTTGGAAAATCGACTCGATCGCCTATTGGCCACGGCCGACCAGGGTCGGGTGCTTCGGCATGGGTTAAGGACTGTTATCTACGGCGCGCCCAACGTGGGCAAGTCCAGCCTGCTAAATCTCCTGCTCGGCTACGATCGAGCGATCGTCAGCGAGGTGCCCGGTACAACGCGGGATACGATCGAAGAGGTGATCAACGTTCGCGGCATCCCGGTTCGGTTGATCGACACCGCCGGAGCGCGCGAGTCCTCTGACCTTGTGGAAAGCGAAGGGATCCGGCGCACTCAGCAGCAAGTTGAACAGGCCGATCTCGTCATCCAGGTCGTGGACGGCAGCAGGCCTCCGGCGAATTTGAAGGGTTTTGATGACCGCAACAGTGTGCTTCTCCTCAATAAGTGTGACCTCGGACTCCACCCGCAATGGCGCGAGTTTAGCGGCGTGCGGTTTTCCTGCAAAGAGAGAGCCGGCCTGGAAGATCTCAACCAGACGATCTGGGATCGAGTGATGGGTGAAAAGGTTAAACTTGCCGATGTCCGAGTGGCGATTAATGCGCGACATCAGGCTTGTCTCCAGAGCGCCAAACAGCTCCTGGCGGCAGGCGGCCAAAGTTTGCAGGACGGCAAATCGCCGGAGTTTATCTCGATCGAATTGCGCGGAGCCCTCGACGCGCTGGGTGAAGTGGTCGGCAAGCTTGACACGGAAGACTTGCTGGGAAAAATCTTCAGCGAGTTCTGTATTGGAAAATGAAAACTCGGATTCCGCCGATTTCACGGATTGGTGTCCGAACACGTGTTTAATTAAGTCGGTGTAAGAGGGGAAATCTGGGTTTTATTTGATCCAAGCCGTGTCGCTCTACGAACGTTTCCTAAAACCGGTCCTCTTCACCATCGACCCGGAAGTGGTCCACGAGATAGCGATTGCTGCCCTGGAGAGGTTATCTCGGTTCCCGTGGTTGCTCGATTTCGTACCCCGTCCTGGCGAGCAAAAATTGAGCAGGGAATTGTTTGGGCTCCGCTTTCCGAACCCGATCGGTCTAGCCGCCGGTTTTGACAAGAACGGGTTGGCGCTGCCTGCCTGGGAGGCCTTGGGATTCGGCTTCATCGAGGTCGGAACGATCACGGCGCAAGGCCAAATCGGGAATCCGCGCCCGAGAATTTTTCGAATTCCAGAGATGGAGGCCTTGATCAATCGACTTGGGTTCAACAACGAAGGAGCTGAAAAGATTGCGGTGCGCCTGGAACAACTCCGACAAAAATCGAATTGGCCGAAAATACCGGTTGGAATCAATATTGGAAAATCGAAGGTTGTCCCGTTGGAGGAAGCTGCCAGCGATTACGTCCGATCCTTTCGGCGGTTGCAGGGGCTGGGCGACTATTTCGTTCTTAATGTGAGTTCACCGAACACTCCCGATTTGCGCAAATTGCAGGAAAAAACAGCGATCGATGAACTTTTCAGAGCAATTCAGCAACAAAATCAAGGGAAACCGCTTCTGGTTAAGATCGCGCCCGATCTGACGCGTGAACAACTGAATCATATCCTGGCACTGGCGAAGCAATATCATCTGGCTGGAGTCGTCGCAACGAACACGACGATCGATCAGCAGGCCATTCCGGAAGACAAACGTCGGCCGGGCGGCCTGAGTGGGAGGCCATTGCGCACCCGTTCGTTGGAGTTTTTACGTCACATCAAAAGCCACAGTTCACTTCCGGTGATCTCTGTCGGTGGTATCATGAACGGGGAAGATGCCAAAGAGCGTTTCGACGCCGGAGCGGACCTTGTTCAGGTTTACACCGGATTCGTCTATCGCGGGCCCCGTTTGGTGCGAGAAATAGCGGTTTCGTTGATGAAAGGGACATGAGGTCAGAAGTTCGGAAGTTACAGGAATGACATACGACACCGAAACCCTCATCCAACTCGACAAAGCATACGTGTGGCATCCGTTCACGCAGATGCGTGACTGGATTGCGCCGGGCCACCAACCAATTGTGCTCGTTGCCGGGAACGGAGCGTGGCTGGAAGATAGCCTCGGCAGACGCTACCTGGATGGCAATTCTTCCATCTGGACAAACATCCATGGACATGGTCACCCGACGCTGAATCGGGCTATCCGCGCGCAGTTGGACCGTGTAGCCCATACCTCGTTTCTTGGCTTTACGAACCCCAATGCGGTGGAGTTGGCGACTCGTCTCGTAGGGGTTTTGCCCGGATCTTCGTTAACGAAAGTGTTCTTCTCAGACGACGGCTCGACCGCGATTGAGGTGGCGATCAAGATGGCAGTCCAGTACTTCCTCCAGAGTGGACATCCACGGAAGATGGGTTTTATCTCCTTTGAAAACGCCTATCATGGAGACACGCTCGGCGCTTCCAGTCTAGGTGGAATTTCGCTCTTCCATGACCGATTCAAGCTCCATCAATTTCCTGTCACTCGAATTGGGTCGGTGGAGAGTCTTGCCGTGATTGACGGTTCGGAGATTTCCGGCTTGGTCATCGAACCGATGATCCAGGGCGCAGCTGGAATGCGGCTTTGGCCCGTCGGTACCCTCAAAACGTTGCGTCAGTGGTGCGATGACCACGGCGTTCTCTTGATCTTCGACGAGGTCATGACAGGCTTTGGACGGACTGGAAAATATTTCGCCTGTCAGCACGACGAAGTTTATCCGGACTTTCTAGCGCTCGCCAAAGGATTGACCGGCGGTTACCTCCCATTGGCCGCTACTCTCACGACAGATCGTGTCTTTTCTGGATTTCTGGGTTCCTCTCTCGAAACCTTTTTCTACGGCCACAGCTATTGTGGGAATGCGTTGGGCTGCGCCGCGGCGCTGGCCAATCTTGCTGTCTTTGAGGAGGAGCGTGTCCTGGAAAAGTTGCAGCCGAAGATCGAACATCTCGCCCAGCGATTGCACGCGCTGCAAGGCCTGGCGAATGTTCGCGAGATCCGCAGAGCCGGATTCATTGCGGGGATCGAAGTTGCCCGGCGTGACGGACACTCTTTCGATTCCCTTGACCGGGTAGGAGCGCAAATATGCTTTGCCGCACGCCGTCACAGCCTGCTCACACGTCCCATCGGCGACGTCATCGTTCTCATGTTGCCTCTCTGTGTGACCTTTGAAGAAATAGACACGGCGATCGGTGCGATTGAAATGGCAATTATCGAAGTTTGTCATCGATCGTAAGCGAAGCGTCCCGCTTGTAGCTGTTCAGCGTCTTTACGGGCGTAATTTGGACATTTCGAGAAAGTGGGCGCCGCAAAAATTTGGGCTAAGCTATCTTGGCCCTTCGGGCCGTAAAACCGGCGCTAAAACGCATACTCCCGCTTTGCTTCCTCATGCCTCGGTAAAACGGAACGCTTCACCCACCCGCGGAGAGCGATGCAGGCGACTACGACGAAATTTGATCTTCAATGGCACGGTTGCGAAGATCGGCTGGCTCGAGAACGATCGCGTGCCGGATTGCTTCTTTTGCTTCAATCTTTCTCTCGAGCTTACTGAGCGCCAACGCGAGGTTCCCCCAACTAGCCGCCGTATTCGGAAAAATCTCCACGGATTTCCTGGCAGCTATTTCGCATTCTTCCCATCGACCGAGTTCCGCAAGGCACCAGGTAAGCTCAAGCCAGGCCTCGCCGTTCATCGGAGAAAGCTGCAGGACGGAGCGGAAATGATCTGTTGCTTCGGGCCAGCGCTTCGTCATCCGGTACCCAAGGCCGGCAACATAGGCGGCGAGAACCTGGTGGCTCCCGGCGATTTGGAAAAAAGCGTGCGCGCGTTCGGCCTGACCCAATATTTTCGCTTCGATTTCTTCGACCCGCGCTACTTGTCCTTGGGCACTTGCGAGATCGGCTTCCTGCTCAAGTTCCCACAGGTAATTTCCCATCTCGCGGAGTTTCTCGTCGTAGTCAGTGTCCGTTAAACCGATATAATTCATAAAGTTATAGCTAGTGTCCTGTCCCGGGACAGGACAGACAATCCCTGAAAGTCACCAACACCAGGGATCATTGGCAAGAAAAGAACTTGATCAGAACGTCGCTTTCACCCGTTATGGAATGCGGCAATCGATGAGTTCCAAGGTCCTCGCATTCATCAATTTCAAAGGTGGCGTTGGGAAGACCGCTACGGTCGTCAATATTGGGGCAACGCTCGCAAAGCTCCATGAAAAGAGAGTGCTGATTGTCGATCTCGATCCGCAATCCAATTCAAGTGTCTGGCTAATGCGTCCGGATCGCTGGCGCGATCATGTGCTTCGTGGGCGACGCTCGACCTTTCAAATTTTTGACGATGCGCTGCAAGGGAAGGCTCGTTTCAATTTCGATGAGGCGTTGGTGAAAGGGGTGGTGACCTGGACCGGATTCACCGATCTACCGAGCCTCCATCTGCTGCCCGCATCGGTCGAGTTGCTGCGGATTGAGGATAGGATTCATGAGTTGCGTGCCCCGGTGATCTATCAGATTCTGGATTTGGCGCTGGGGACGCGGTTCAAACAATACGACTATGTCCTTCTGGACTGTCCACCGAACCTCTACAGTACGACAAAGGCCGCGATTTTTTCTTCGGATACCTGCATTGTTCCCTATGTGCCCGACTATTTGTCGCTTTCCGGTTTCCAGGTATTGGCCGAACAGATCGTCGAGATGCGGGAGAAATTCGCGCCCTACCTTCCGGGGCGCCGGAAGCCAAATATTGGAGCTCTGATCGTTAGTCATTACCGGCAGACAGGCAACGTTTTTCGGTTGGCCGTGAATGAGCTTGAACTTTCTATGGCCGCGCTCCGTCAGGAAGGGATGCTCTCTGAACAGGCGATCCTGCTCCAACCTTATATTCGGCATTGTGTCCGGGTCGCCGAATCCACGAGCGAGCACTTGCCGGTAATCTTGTACGCGCCGGGCAGCATCGGCGCACAGGATTATGCTGATCTGACACAACGGTTGGTTGACCTCTTTGAGAGCAAAAAATGAATTACGCAGATCTCGCAAGCAGGCTTTCGCAACTCGGAGAACGGCTGGCCAGACACGCCGACAAATTGGAGGGGGAAAATCTCGGGCGGTCGGCTGGAAAGCTGGCCTTGCAGCTTCAGCGTTTTGAGGAACAGTTTGAGAGCCATCTGGCCAGCCGAAAGTCCGGGGAGCTCTTGCTCGAAAGCTTGCTTCGTTCTCCAGCATCGAAAAGACATCTCACCATTGCTCTGCTCAAACACGGGGTAAAACTAATCTGCGGGAAACGCCTGAAGTCGCAAGAGCTGGTTGCGGCGAAACGCGAGTTCATCGAATTGGTCCATGGAGCCGGTCAACAGGATCGAGCGGTGGAATTTTTGAATGAGGCGTTTGCTCAGGTTGCGCACGTGGAATCCGGAGGCAAAGATAAGGCGCTTCTTCAGCATGAATTTATCCGCTTGGGCCATCTGCTGGATGAAGAATTCACCAAAGAGATTGGCTCACGAACGCTTTCTGAACTCCGTCGCGTCGCCGGCGTGAATGGCATCAGATTCACTGACAAAACGAACCGGCAGCGCTTAACGATGCTGATTCGCCGGTACGCTCGACGTGCTGCTTTCAATGTCATGGGGGCAACGTCGAAAAGGGCCGGCTGACTTAAATTATTCGGAACAACTTGATGCAAAGCGACCTGAAGAGAGTTCTTTATAGTCAGGAGGAAATTGCCGCCCGACTAGATCAACTGGCAGTTCAGATCACGGAGGACTATCACGGAAAGGATCTGACCGTGCTCGCGGTTCTGAATGGCAGCCTGATCTTCATGTCCGATCTCCTCCGCCGGATTCCGCTTCCGCTCCAGTTGGATTGCTTGCGGGTGAAGAGTTACTATGGCGGCACGGTGTCAACTGGGCGCGTACAGTTCGATCACGCGGCGCTGCCGCTGGTGCACGGCAGGCACGTCTTGTTGCTCGATGATATCCTGGATAGTGGAAACACCCTGGCATCGATTATCGAGACTATCCGTCTGGAAGCCGGGCCTTTAAGCCTGAAAAGCTGTGTGCTTTTGCGAAAAATGAAAAAGCGGAGCCTGTCGATTGAGGCGGACTATGTCGGATTCGATATTGAGGACGAGTTTGTCGTCGGCTACGGCCTCGACTATCAAGAACGATATCGAAACTTGCCATTGATTGGCGTTTTAAAAACCGAAGAATGCTGATTCAAATCCAATACTTTGCTCATCTGCGCAGTTTAGGGGGACCGGACTCGATTGAATTGGCGGACGGAACGACCGTCGAGATTTTGCTGCACAAACTGTTCCAACAAAGACCAAGCCTGGAGGGTTGGAACAAACATCTTTTGATCGCCGCGGGAACCGAGTGGGTCCGGCGAGATTATGTGGTCAAAGCGGGAGATTTGATTTCGTTGATGCCGCCGGTTCAAGGTGGATAATCACAGGACACTCGTGCATCGTCTCATAAGTGGGAGGCATACCGTTGGCTTCAAAAGGGTCTGGACGCTAGGCGCGAGTGAGGAGCGTATCCGCTTCGATCCGTAACGAACGAGCAACGACGCAGACGGACCCTTTTCAAGCCAACCCAGAGGGCCGATGGCGCTTTGGCCGATTTTCCGCGTTGCTCGTTCCTCACGGATCAAAGTATGCTCGTCGCTCGCGCCTTGAAAATCGGCCAAATCGCCGACGGCGGTATGCCTCCCACTTATGAGACGATGCACTAGTCTCTGAAGTTCTTGAAACCGAGACCAACGCCGAAATCCTTGCTCCGCAGGAATTGAATGACCGCTTGAAGTTCGTCTCTCTTTTTGCCTGTCACTCGGATTTGCCGATCCTGGATTTGGCTCTGAACCTTGGCATCCAGCGCTTTAATCGCTTTGATGATCTCCTTGGCTTTGTCGCCGTCCAGCCCCTGCTTGATGTGAATTTCCTGACGCGCGTGTCCAAGCGGCGAAATCGCCGGATCTTTTCGTTCCACATTACGGAGATCGATGTTCCGCTTCGCGAGTCTTCCGATCACGATTTCCATCAAGGACTTTAATTTGCCGCCATCTTCTGCGGTGAGTTGAATCAGCTCAGGGTCGGCCATTTCGACAGTGGCCTTACTGTCTTTGAAATCGAACCGCGTACTCAATTCTTTCCTCGCCTGGTTGATCGCGTTGTCAATCTCTTGCTTGTCCACCTCGGAGACGATGTCGAAAGAAGGCATATCTGATTCCAATAGCGACGAGGAGGGATTAATGCAACAACCGGTCGCGCACAAAACTCGCGATCTGGGCGAGGTTAGGACGCTCATGGTTTCCCTCCCGCGATTCTCCTGATCGAATTGACCGCACCTGAAAAATGCGGCGGCCCTTCCATATCCATGCATCGGGGTTATAAGGCCCAACCGATCCCGGGTCGCTCCAGGTGTGGATCGAGAGCAACTCCGGAGTGATTGCCGCGCCAATGTGCATCGGACCGCTGTCGACGCTGACAATGAAACTCGATCGACGCAGGATCCAGATCAATTCAAGTAAATCGGTTTGATTGACCACCGAGACTCCGTTGCGACCCATCGCAAAGCTCGCGCTGGATCGTCCAACGACAACGACGGGAATTGGAATAAGCAGATTGATAAACTCAAAGATCTCCTTCGGCGTCAAAGATTTGCCGGCTCCGCGCGCAAAGGGGTGTAGGGCGACGAAACGCTCCGGCAATTCGAGCGATGGGATCGTTTTTCCGCGCGGCAAAGGGAATAGAATCGGTCCGGAAGTGTCAGCCCCGGCGAGTTTCGCCAGCTCCAGATAGCGCTCGACAGAGTGCTGGCTGGGATTGACCACGGCTCGCCTGTCGTAACAGAATCGAGACGCTTCTCTTGAATCCGACAAGCCGAACACCGACTTGCCTTTCGCGCTCCGCGAAATCCATGCGCTTCGCAGCAACCCTTGAAAATCCAGGACCAGGTCGGGTTCCAATCGCGATAGTCCACGACACCATCGAACAAAATTGAAAATCCCGATCGGACCTGTGAACTCTTTTCTGGGCAACAGGATCACTGTTTTGAGGTCGGAATTCTCCTGCAGGAGGGGCGCCCATTCCGTGTTCGCAATCCAGGAAATTTGCGCATCCCGAAAAGTCGTCTTCAAATAATGGACGGCCGGCAGGGTGTGGACGATATCGCCAAGCGAGCTTGGTTTGACCACGAGCACGGACGATGGTGTCATTTTCCGAACGCAAGGCGATCAGCCAGCCTCGGAGGTAGTCCTGCCGCCAGGATTTTCCCCTGAGTCTTCGGCAAATCATACTGGAGCCGGCGCAATCGGATCTTGCGTTTTTCTTTGTCAAATACCACGTAAGAAGCTCGCCAGTCTCCATCCCTTGGCTGGCCGACACTGCCTGCGTTGACGAAGTACCGCTTACCCGGTTCCAGGATCAGCTGATCGAATGGAAGTCCAACCACAGAACTGTCCTTAATGTAAGCTCGCGGAGTGTGGGTATGACCAAAAAAGCAGAGTTCCGTTGTTTGTTTGGAAAAACTGGCGGCTGCATCCAATTGATTCAAGACATAGCCCCATCCCCCTGGATCTTCCAAAGAGGCATGGACGACCGTGAATCCATGAATCCTGGTGACGAGCGGGAGTCCGCCAAGCCAGAACTTCTCCGCAGGATTCAATTGATCACGGGTCCACTGGATAGCGACTTCGGCGAGCGGATTAAAGCTCTCCAGGGAGCTGTCGGACGACGCGTAGTCATCGTGGTTTCCCTTCACAACGGGGCATTTTAACGACTGTACGATCTGCAGGCACTCTCGCGGATTGGCATTGTAGCCCACCACGTCCCCAAGACATATATAGAACGTACACCCCTGATCCCGAGCGTCCTTGAGCACAACGTCAAACGCCTCAAGATTGGCGTGAATGTCGCCAAATATCGCAATCCGCATCGTGCTGCGAAGTATGAGACCGAACGTGATTACAGTCTACGGTTTTGTGTTTGGAGGAACATTTTGCACCGGGAATATTTTGCGGCGAAAGCCAATGCCCCAGGCTCAATGCCGAATCTCAAATCCTTTGATCCCCTTTTTCATGGGAATATCGTGCACCACGAATCGGTTGATGTGCCGACGCAGATGGCTGTCGAGAATGGCCTTAAGAAATTCCTCCACTTCGCTTTCTTCACCTTGAATCTCCAGTTCGACTCGACCGTCAATCAGGTTCTTCACCGATCCGACTACGTCATACCCGGTCGTGATCGATTTAACCGAAAAACGGAAACCAACACCCTGTACGCGTCCTTCGTATAAGACTCTCTTCGCGACCATGACGCAGCCTCACAAGATCTTTCATTGATTTCGCGAAAAAGGCTGAGCGAGCGTTAGCAGCGATCGATCCACGGTCGCCTTCACAGGTGCCAACACAAAAAACGAGATTTCGAACCGTCGAAACACCCAAAACCTGCACACCCTGGGAACCGCACCTATCACCAAGAGCTAGGCGAGGAGAGCGGCTCCCTTGCGGGTGCGTGGGGGTTTTAGCGCTTCCAGTCCAGCGCGCCCTTTTTGATTGCGTAAACGAAACCGACCATCAAGATCACTACAAACCCAAGCATGCTCCCAAAAATGGTCCATGGATTGAATTTGTCGCCGTAGTCGCGGTAGACCACTGCCCACGGGTACATGAACACGATCTCAATATCGAACAGAATGAACAGCATCGCGACCAGGTAAAACTTGACGCTGAACCGCGGCTGACCTTCGCCCTGCGGCAGCATGCCACATTCGTAGGCTGAATCCTTGATTGCATTGCGTTTGCCGACGCGACCGAGAATGACGCTCACCACCAATGCGAAAGCGGCGAACCCGATCGCGACGATTACTTGCAACAGGATCGGCAGGTAATCCTGCAACATAGGAGTATTTTGGGGCTTAGGACTTCGAAGCGACCGCGGCAGCCTGTGCCGTGTTCGCCGCGGTCATTGCCGCTAAAGCGGATGAATCACCCTTGTAACTTTTGCCGCTTTTCTTTACCACACCTCGAGCTACCAGATTTTGGAGTTTTTCGTAAGCACGCAAACGCAACATTTCTTCGCCTCCACTCGCTGCATTTCGCTGGCGAAGATTTTCGTGAACAATCTCGAAGAGTTGCTTAAACTCAAAGGATTTCCTCTGAGAGAGTACTGTGACAAGTTCTTCGGTGACCAAGTCCGGGAGGCGTCGTGAAAAGGCGTTTTTCTTCTGCATAGCCATAGAGAGCTGAATATAGCACACATACTTTCAAAAACGAGCGGGAAGTGAAACGTATCGGGATCTGAGGCATGTCGCCCACATCCGAGACACTCTCTGGTTGGTGGCTCCTGGCTTCTTGGCTCCTTGGCTTCTACCCCTCTTGCGCTAATAGCGAGGACACCCCTTCCTTGAATGTGGGATAAATCGGATCCCAGCCGAGCAATCGCAGCTTCCGGTTGCTAACTCGTTTGTTGGTCCAGCCGCGTTTCCGGTTCGAATCGCGTGGACCGACCGGAGGGAGCGGCTTATTCAAGCGGTGGCAGATGTATCGGAACCAGTCGATCTCTGTAAGTGGCTGGTTGTCAACGACATTGAACAGATCGCTCGATTTCGTTTGAGCGAGAAACTGGAGTGCCCGAGCAGCGTCTAATTGGTGCAAGGTGTTCAAGGTGCGCGTTCCATCTTCTTCGATCATTGCGCGTCCATCCAGGACCTTCTGCAACGGAGCGCAACGTCCCGGGCCGTAGAGTCCCGCCAGACGGGCCACGGTGCCCCCGGAGCCAAGCACTAGATCCTCCGTTTTGCGGAGGATGCGGCTGGTCTCCCGCACGGGATCTGCAGGGGACGTTTCATCGACCCAGGAGCCGTCGGTTTGAGCATACACCGACGTCGAACTACTGAAGATGAGGCGTCCGTAGTCCAGATGTGCCATCAGATTTTGGGTACCGGCAAAGAAAACCGCCGCGTATCTGCTGGCGTCTCCTCGCCCGGAGCTGGCGCAATGTACGACGACGTCGAAGCGACGGCCTGCGAAATGTCCCCAGCTGGTCCTCTCAGTAATATCCGCAGCATACGCGCTGAAGGGTTCGCCGTGAAGGTTTGCTGCCGAAGTTTTGGATGCTGTAATCGCATGTGTCTCCCACCCGGAAGAAACGAAACTCCGGGCGAGAGGAAGACCGACAAAACCGCACCCGGCGATCAGAACCGACCTGGTCATCCCGTACCCTACAACGAACTCTTTCGCTCGCAATGCGCCAACGCAACCGATGCCCGGCCCCGAAGCCGCCGAACAAACGGTGAACGCCAAACGCCGAACGAATTTCTCTAGACATAACGGCAACCCGAGGCCCATCTTGGTCGACTCGTATGTCTTCCGGGAAAGCGGTTGGTCTCACGGTCGTGCTCTGGCTAATTGCCGTATCGTTCTTACACGCGACTCTGAATCTTGGTCATACGATCGGCATGAGTCTCAAAGCGGGGCCGGGGTAAGAGAGTTGTCAGTCTCAGCGAGGCCCTTCCTTGAAAGATTTAATCGAACAATTGCGAGACAAAGTTGATCTCCGGATGGATCAAGCGCGCGAAGCATCCAGGCAGCTTGCTGATCCCGACGTTTCCGAGCTCGAAAAAGGCGATTTCCTCGTGGCTTTAAAAATAAAGGGAGAGTCCGGCGAGGAACTTGGGTATTTCGCCCGATCCTTTCTGGAACTCGCGATCCGGCCTGTCCTTCGATTGGGAGACCAACCGTCCGTCGATATTGTTGGGACTGGCGGCGACCGTCTTGAACTGATCAATGTCTCGACGACCTGTATCTTTCTGCTCGCCGCGGCCGGTGTGGTGGTGCTGAAGCATGGGAATAAGGCGATCACTTCCAAGGCAGGCGCCGCTGATGTGCTCGAAAATCTTGGGATCCCGATTGCCTGCCCGCCGGAGCAGATGACCGATTGCATTCACCAGACCGGTATCGGATTTTTCTTCGCTCCGCTCTATCATCCGGCCTTTCGACTGGTTGCTCCCATCCGGAGAAAACTCGCAGAGCAGGGAATTGCCACCGTGTTCAATCTGCTGGGCCCACTTTTGAATCCCGCTGGACCAACTTGCCAGTTAACGGGGGTATTTTCTCCGACAATCTTGGAGAAATATGCCGTCGCACTTCGCGAGGTTGGCAGAAGCCGTGCATGGGTTGTTCACGGTCAGGTACTGGGAGGGTCTGGCATGGATGAGATTTCGTTGCTCGGGGAAACCGAGGTTCATGAGGTGAAAGGGGATTCCTTGAATCAATTTTATTTGTTCCCGGATCAACTCGGATTCCGGAAACCATTGCTGCACGAATTGCGGGGAGGCGATGCGGCGCAGAATGCCCAAGCTCTGACGGATATCCTCGCGAATCGAGACCGCAGCGCAAAGCGGGATTTGG
>Ga0210387_10000434_pt1 | contig 29858 bp, 29 predicted proteins | sample IncBWC7OmetaG_FD_160108 | JGI IMG/M metagenome (GOLD analysis project Ga0210387, IMG submission 160108) | Forest soil microbial communities from Barre Woods Harvard Forest LTER site, Petersham, Massachusetts, United States - Inc-BW-C-7-O ...
GTGAGCGAGGCGGTTCTTACGACGGCGATTCCGACCATGCCGATTGTCATCATGTTTGCTCTGCAGTATCGCATCGCGCAGGCGGAGGCCGCTTCCGCCGTGTTCTTCAGCGTGATGGGCTCGGTCGTAACGATGGGGGTTTTCATCGCCCTAACACGATAGACGAGTGACCTTACGGAATAGAAAAGGAGGATTGAAATGACGACTCAAGTTGAAGCGCTTGCAAAGTACGCCGCGCGCGCCGGATTCGCGGACCTCTCGCAGGAGTCGCGCAGGCAATTGCCGATTCACATCCTTGATTCGCTGGGCTGCTGCATCGCGGCCCTGGGAGCCGGTCCGATCCAAGCCTGCCGCGAGCAGGTCGCTGAGTTCGGTGGCACAGGTCCGTCCCCGCTCATTGGCGGCGGACAGGCGAACCCGATCTACGCTGCGTTCTGGCACACAGCACTCGTGCGCTATGTCGATTTCATGGACAACTTCCTTGCGCAGACCGAGACGTGCCATACGGCAGATAACTTCGGCGTGGCGTTGACCATCGCCGAGTATGTGGGCGGCAGCGGAAAAGACCTGATGCTCGGGGTGGCGCTGGGCTACACGGTTCAGTCACGGTTCGTCGATCACGCCGATTTCATGACCAGTGGCTTCGACCACACCTCGCAACTGGCTTTTTCGCACAACGCTGCTGCCGGTCGCCTGATGGGGTTGAGCGAGCAGCAGATTGCGCATGCCATCGCGATGGCAGCGGCCAGCGATGCGTCCTTCGCCGTCATTCGGGCCAAGCCTCTGTCCCAGTGGAAGGGCCTCGCCTCGGCACAATCTGCGCTCGGCGCTATGAACACGTTGTTCCTGGCTCGGCGCGGCGTCGAGGGACCACTGCGAGTGGTCGAGGGCCCGCTGGGCATCGACCATCTCCTGAGGATGAAGATCAATATTGACTGGGACAAGCAGGGATACGAGGGGATTGTGGAGAGCACCATCAAAAAGTACAACTCCATGATCCACACGCAGTCGGCCGTTCATTGCATGGTCGAACTCGCCAAGCAGAACAAAATCGATCCGGCCAAGATAGTCTCGATTGAGGCAGAGGTTTTTCAACTGGCCTACGACTTTGCCGGCGGCGGCCTCTACGGCACCGACAGAGTCATCCAGACCAAGGAGCAGGCGGACCACAGCCTGCCGTATCTGCTTGCGGTGGCCCTGCTAGACGGCGACGTACAACCGGCGCAATTCAAGCCGGATCGCATCGCGAAGCCGGACGTACAGGCACTACTGAAAAAGGTTTCCGTGCGCGCGAACCATGAATACACGGAAGAATATCCCGAGAAGATGCCAGCCAAGATCACCGTCAGGCTACAAGACGGAAAAGTGATCGAGCACGAGGTTCAGGACTATCCGGGCCTCGCTTCCCATCCGTTCACATGGGAGGACTCCGTCGAGAAGTTCGATAGGCTCGTCGCTGGCCGCGCTGACAAGGGACTGTCCGAGGAGATCAAGGACGCCGTGCGGTCGCTCGAAAGCATCCAGGTTAGGGACTTAATGCTGCTACTCGGTCGCGTCAGAGCAGCTGCTTCGGCCGCATAACCGGAGATTACCTGACAAACCCGTAGTATAGATTGCTTAAAAAAGGAGAAATCCAGATGGCTATTACACCCGATCGCGTTCGCAATATCTTCAAGGGACTTGAAAACGGCGACGGCGCCGCCTTCTTCGAGCATGTAGCCGACAATGTGGACTGGATTGTAGAGGGGACACACCCGCTTGCCGGTCACTACCTTAGCAAGAAGGCCTTCATAGCAGGAACATTCGCCAAACTGGCCAAGGTGCTGCCGGAGGGCACGGAGCTGCACGTTGAAAATGTACTCGTGAGCGGAGATTGGGCGGTAGTTGAACTGCATTCCCTGGCCACCGCGAAGAACGGGCTCAGATTCGATAATCGTTACTGCTGGGTCTGCCAGTTCGCGGGCGGCGAGATCGCGCAAGTACGTGCGTATCTGGATTCGGCTCTCGTGGCTCGGCTCTTTCAGGAGAACCCAATTCCAAACCAAGATAACCCAATAATTGACGGCAAAACCCGAACGGCTGGACGCACAACTGGATGACCGTCGTGCGCTTCAAAAATCTGAACGTTGGCCGCTCCAGGCCTTCCAATAAATTTCAAACGCATAGCATCGGCAACCAAAATCTCGGCTACAACAAGGAGGATACATGGCTATCTATTCTGGCAAGGACATGCCCAAGGAAGTTGGTCGTACGACAATGGATCCCGAGGTCAAGAGTTGGCTCAAGGACGGCCCCGTCCTTGGCTCGCACGAACCGATACATGTGCAGCGCGCGGCACACGATCGGTTTATCGACACCAACAAACCCCCGATCGGGAAAGTTGAACATCTGGGCCTCGACGGTCCGCACGGCACCATCCCGATTCGCTGCTATCATCCATCGAAACCCGGCATCGCCGAAGGCGCCGCGCTGGTGTACCTGCACGGCGGCGGTTATATCGTCGGGTCGCTCGATCAGTTCGACACCGCAATGCGGCTCTTCGCCGAGAACAGTGGGGCGCAAGTCTACGCCGTCGACTACAAGCTCGCGCCGGAATACCAGTTTCCGGTTCAGATCGAGGAAGATGAGTTCGTCGTTCGCTGGCTCCACGAGCACGCGCACGAGCGCGGCATCGACCCCACACGCATCGCGCTCGGCGGCGACTCGGCCGGCGGCAACCAGACGTGCGTCGTGGCCCTCAAGCTCCGCGACGAGGGCGGTCCGAAGCTTGCGCTGCAGATGCCGATCTATCCTGAGGCCGCGCTGCCGTTCAACACTCGCGCCGGTATTGAGAACCGCAGCGGCTCGTACGTCGATACCGCCGGCGTGCTTCTCTTCGCCTGGTGTTATATTCCGCAAGGGGTCGACTACTCGCAGCCGTACATCACGCCCCTAAATGCACCCAGCCACGCCGATCTGCCCAAGACGCTGCTCGTCACCTGCGGTTTCGACATGCTCCGCGACGTTGCACATGCGTATGGGTTAAAGCTCACCGCCGCCGGCAACGACCTTACGTACGCGCATTACGACGACCTGCCGCATGGCTTTATTCAGATGACGCGACACTCGAAGCGCTGCCTGGAGTCGACATTGGAAATTGCGCGACTTCTCGGCGAAGCGCTCAAAAAGACGCGCGCCGCCGCGGCCAAGCGCTGAAAGCGCCCTAAGAAGTCCACGTTTGGTTGAAAGCGGCCTGATAAATTCCAGAAAACAGACGGCTGCCGAAGTTCGTCAGGCCGGGATGACAAGCCTTTCACACGCAGCTATGTGAAACGCGTGGCAACCTTTGATCAGAGCTTAACGAAAGGAGAATCAAAATGATTAATTCGATGAAGCCTATGCAAGCAGTACGAGGAATCTCTCCGTCCGTCTGCATCGTTTTGTTGCTGTTGACCTGCGGCGTGCTGTCAGCGCAGAACCAAGAGCATCGCGTTCGGAATGTTGTTCTGGTTCACGGCGCGTGGGCCGATGGTTCCGGCTGGAGAGGCGTCTACGACATTCTTGTCAAGGATGGCTACAACGTCAGCATCGTCCAAGAGCCGGAAACTTCGTTTGCAGACGACGTGGCTGCCACCAAGCGCGTCCTCGCTCAACAAAATGGGCCGAGTATTCTTGTCGCGCATAGTTATGGAGGAGCCGTAATTACGGAAGCGGGGACGGATCCATCGGTTGTCGGACTGGTGTACGTCGCGGCCCACATGCCAGATTCCGGCGAGAAAGAGTCAGAAGACGGTAAGCGCTTTCCGAGCGACCTCGCCAAATCAGGCGCCATAAAGAAAACGCCCGACGGTTTCACCTATATCGACCCGGCGCAATTTCATGAATTGTTCGCAGCTGACCTTCCCGACGACCGGGCCGCATTCATGGCGCGCTCGCAGGTGTTCAACTTTGCGGACAATTTCTCAGCGACGATCACCACGGCTGCATGGAGAACCAAACCGAGCTGGATGGTAGTGGCGGGAAGCGATCGAACCATCAACCCGGACCTGGAACGTTGGTATGCCAAACGTGCAAAGAGCCACACGATAGAAGTCGCAGGCGCCAGCCACTCAGTCTACGTCTCGCATCCCAAGGAAGTTGCAGATGTAATTGAGAGTGCAGCACGTTCGGTCTCGAAGTAGCCCGGACTCCGCAAGGAATCCCTACACCCGGAGGACCAAGTGAAACTTCTCGAAATTCAGTCGTCACCAAGAGGCGAATCTTCCGACTCGATCACCCTCACCAAATCGTTCATCGAGGCATGCAAGTCCGACAACGGCTCGATCGTCGTGGATACGTTGAACGTCTGGCATGAACGGCTACCGGAGTTCGACTACGAGGCAATTGGAGCAAAGTACAAAGCAGTGAAGCACGAAACGATGACTGAGGCAGAGTCCAACGTATGGGAGCGTATTCTTTCGTTGATCAAACGCTTTCAGAACGCCGATCGAATCGTCTTAGGAACCCCAATGTGGAACTTCAGCCTGCCTTACAAGCTCAAACAGTTGATTGATCTCGTAGCGCAGCGAAACTATCTGTTTACCTTCGACGGGAAACAGTATGGCCCTCTCTTGAACGTGGAAAAGGCAGTAGCGGTATATACGCGCGGTTCGCGTTATCTCGAAGGCACTCCTATACCGCCCTCGTTCGACCACCAGGCACCTTACCTAGACTTCTGGTTGCGACTTATTGGTGTTCGAAATCTTCGGAGCGTAATTGTTGACAACGCATGGAATCGAGATCGTCAGGAATCGGAAGAGAGCCTGGCGAAGGGCAGAGCAACTCTGGAACGACTGGTTCAGTGGTTTCTTAACTAGTGGCAGAGCTACAGCAACGGGCTACGACCCTGATTTGAGGATCGGAGGAGGGATTGCAGCAGATCCGCCAACAACGTCTCATGCAGCTGCGGGAGGGGATATCCGCGGAGGAGGGGGTACAAAATTTGACTCCACCCTTTTGCGGTTCGTGACTGAAGCCTGGCGGCAGTGTTGAGGACGCTGCGGGTCCGCGAGCTTTGAAGCTACGAAGCCTCAAAAACTCTACAACCTCAACGCAAAAAAAATTGTATTATACGAATCACCAATCCCCAAAATTATTTTCACAGTTGGTGAAAAAAGTTTTGCAGTCACAAATTGTCAGCCAATTTGTGTCAGTCCGTCTCATCAATCTTCACCGGTGACATTGGGTCGGGTTTATTATCTGGGTCAACTAGAAGCAAATTCTGCTCGTATCCGCCCGAGTCTCTTCGCCGAACCGGCGGGCAGGTCAATAGGTACTCGACAGGGTAGGACTTCCCGTTGAACTCAATTGCCTCAAAGCCAAACCGTCGAGGGTTCTTAAGAATGTGGAGGTTTACGGTCCATCCTTGTAGCTTTCGGTGCCAGTGTCTCGCGTATTCACGGCTTGTTAGCAGTTGGTTGTCTTCGAGAAAACCCACGCAGCGGTGGGCGCGAGCAACGTGAAAACCCCAATAGCTCATTCGCAATGCTCGGTCACTAAGTTTAAACGCCGCTAAGTAGATTTGAATTGCTGGCAGGGCGTCTCGTTCCATCACAAACACAGACTCGCCTGATTCGTCTTTCTTGTATTTGCCCTTATAGTCTGTCACAAAGCGCTCATGATCCCACGGTCCTACCCAATAGAGCGCCCGGGCATCGCCGTCCATTTCAGGAGCGATGGTGCACTCCTTTACGGCTTCGCGACCTCCGTAAGTTCGCGAACACGTGACTCCCTAACCTCCGCATTTGTTCTTCTCATTTTGGCAGGCGTTGCTGTTCCTTCAATGGCCCCAAAGCAACTGAAAACCATTGAAGCCGGTTGCAACCGATTGAAGGCACGCTCGATGACTTGAAACGGGTTAGCCCACAACTCGTTTAGAATTTTGGCTGGGAGGCCTGGACTCAGAAATATCTTATCGGATACACGGGAGCAGCGCAATTGTTGCCGGTTTTGTTCGCAGCCAGTAGGCTATTTTGGAGGATTAGATGAACGTAGCATTGGTAGCCAGAGTGAAGACGTCGAAAGGCCGGTTTGTGTTCCGAAACGTGCCTTTCGCAAAGAACAATCGAGTCGAACTCGCGAAGCTGGAGCGAGTCGGCCAGATCACGCATTACTATCTCAGGTACACAGACGCAACGGAAGCAAAACGCCGCCGCGCAGAGGCTGGCAAGCCATGGACAGAGCAATCCTCACCGGTGATTGTCGAGTCCGCCGGAGATGCTCTGGAAGCCGCGCTTGCGCGTTACGAAGAAAAGACCAAAGCTTTTGACCGGCTACGCCTTGGACTACCCGGCGAGACTCGCGCAACCCGTAAGCTGATTGCGGACGGAGTTGCGGCTTACGAGACAGAGCTAAACCAGAAAAGGGAAAACTGGCTTCGAGGAGGTAAGGGGAAGAAAGACAAGCTTTCGCCAAATTCGGTTCGCCGATATTTGCGGTTCATTCGTCAATTCCAAAAAGTTGTTGGGGTTCAGTATTTTGACGAAATAGACGCGACCAAACTGCTGAACTTCAAAGTCCATCTGCAGAATGAAACTCGCGGTGACGGCGCGCACGACCGCATCGTGGCCGACGCCTTCCAAGTACTGAATAAGTTTCTCCGCCGAAACAACGTCCGACTCGTGAGAGTAAAGGGTGTATTGCCAAACGACCGAACCGACCGCGGCTTACTTGACTATGACGATTTTCCGACACTGTCGAAAGATCAAAAGCGTTCGAAAAAAGCCGAAAGTTATCTGCTGCCGGAACTCGTGGCCATGATGGAGGCGTGCGAACCCACCGCCAAGGATTCCGATGAACACAAGGCCCAAAAGCAGACCGACCGAGAAATCCTGCTGGTGTTTTTGAAGACCGGCATGCGCCGTGGTGAAGTTGCACACTTCACTTATGATTGGATCGACTGGGACTTGAACCGCATCAATATCGACGACCAATTGGGATTCGGATGGAGGGTGAAAGACCAAGAGCGCCGGTGGACATGGCTTGCACCAGACCTGCGGGATTCTCTCGCAAAGCGACTGAAACGGATGGAGGGTTCGACTCCGAAAGAAGAGATGGCTAAAGAATCGGATGCCCGATGCCATGATTTGGTATTCCCTGCCGCGAACGGTGGGCCAGACGATCATCTTGACCGCGTGTTACTTCGCGTTGTCGCACACGCTCGTGAAGCGGGAGCGAAATTCAAAGGTCTGATCGAACTCCATAAATTCCGGAAGACATGGGCTACGGAAATGTTGAAGCACTACCCTATCAATGAAGTGCGCGAGCGAGGCGGTTGGGCGGACCTTGAAACTCTTCAAATCTACCTCGCCGATCAGGATGACAAAACCAAAACGAATCACGCACTCGTGGATGCTGCCTTTCCGGGTGTCGGCTAAATCCTCCCGTGGTCCTGGGGCATACGGTAGCGTATGGGTGTAAAAAGTACTTGACAGAGTACTAGATTTGTGAGAGACTTTTACCGTCGGCCCAAGGAACCGACAACAATTAAGCTGTTCTAGTGGAATCAGGCAGGGATAAACGGGAACCGGGACGCTTCGGTGAGACGCTAACAGCCGCTGTGGCCTTAAACGAGGGCCGCTGTTAACGCCGGGATACCTAAGCACTAACAATGACGCTGGTTGACGAGCCGAATGCAGGGCGAATCGAGTAAGCGACCAAGCGCGATAGTGCGATACCAATTCAGCCGTTAGAACAGATCACCGCTCTACTCCCAACCGAAGACGCGGAATTCACCGACAAGGTGCATTCCGTCATGCCTCAGAAAAAAGCTTCAAAACCAGCACCAAAAGCAGCAATCCCCACTCCGGAATTCGTAGCCAGCCTGCGCGAGAAGAAAGTTCTCACGGCGGCAGAAGTTGCGATTTACACCGGTTTTTCACGTCGTACGATTGAGCGCTGGAATTCATCTGGCGTTTTGAATCCAATCAAACTCTCTGTCTCGAAGTATGTCTATCGCCGCGAATCCGTCGATGCCCTGCTCGACGAGCGCGAGGTGGTGGCGTCATGAGCTCCGAGGGAAGCCGTCAGGCTCAAGGATCACCGTCAATACTTGCAACACAAATCCGCAACTGGGCGAAGCCCGCGCGCACGATCAGCAGGTCGCCAGAGGAGAGAACAATGAACAACGTAATCGTAGATGTCCAGAAATGCCCGTCAACTGATAAGCGATGCTTCGGAACTCAAGCAGACGCTGAACTATTTGAACGCAAGAACCGGGAAGAATACAGGAATCCGCGGCAGTGGGCCTATAAATGTCCCGACTGCCCCAACTTTCATCTCTCCTCGCACGAACCAACCGAAACGTCCAGTAGGAGTTATGCCGCGGTAAGGCTGCCGAATATTCCAGAACGACAACCGCGTTCGATTCGCGCCGAAGTCGCAGCGCGCCGCGAGCGGGTGTTGATTGCGATCCAAGACCACAACAAATCCTACGCTGAACTCGCGCGCGAACTGGAGATTAACGAAGAAATATTTGCGTCAGATGTCACGCATTTGAAAAAGGAAGGGCTGTACGCGGGGAGAAATAAAACACAGATGGAGATTCCTATGAAAACAAAACTCGGCACCGACCCAGCGGATCGCGTCCGCGCGTTAAGGGCCGCACTCGAAGCCGCCGAACGCGAGGTCGAACTCGCTGAAGCAGCGAAGCGAGAGCGCGAGAAGCTTTCCGTTGACTGGATTGTCAACGAGAACGGGAAATTTATCCACGTTGCAAAACTCGGAGTGCGAGTTCTCTTCAGCGTAGACGCGTGGCGCGAAGTCACAACGACGCTCGCGGAGGTTATCGGGATGTATGACCGAGGTGAAGTTACGTTTCCGACGATCGACGGCGCGACGAATGGAACGATTATCTCCGGGCAACGCGCCGGAGAGATTCACGAGGATTTCCGATGACCGACCCGAGAGTAGTTGAACGGCTGAGGCTCCGAACCATGAAGGCGAGATCCGAAGGGATGTGCCCGGCGCATATTTATGTTTCGGTGAAAGCCGCACGATGTCCCCGATGCGTAGCAAACGCCGAAGCACGTTTGAAAAACCTCCGGCTGGCTGGCAAGTGCACACAGCACCGCAATGAGCTTGTAATTGCGGGGACGAAGCGGTGCCAGAAGTGTGTTGACGCGCAGACCGAGCGACGAGCGGACGCGCTAGCCAACGGGATGTGTGGCATGGTTCACAACCCGCCTAGACCGGCGATTAACGGCACGACTTATTGTCAGGAATGTACCGACCGTCGAAACGGGAATCGCCAGAAAGCGATTGCCGCCGGGATGTGCGGGAATCATCCTGATCGACCGGCAGTACTTGGGACAGTGAGCTGCCAAGAATGTATTGACCGCGCACAAAATGTAGCGAAGCGGGCGAAGGCCGCGGGAATGTGTACCCAGCATACTGATCGATCGGCTGTACCGGGTCTAACCAAATGCCAAGAGTGCCTCGATAAGGCGAAGGACTGGAAAGCGGCTCAGGCCGATAAAGGAATGTGCGTAAATCACGCGGATCGTCCAGCGGTAGCCGGAAAATTAGTCTGTGCGGAATGCTCGGAGCGGGAAAGTCAAAACACCAAAGAGGCCTATCGTATTCGCCGCGCAGCCGGGATGTGCGGTTCACACCCGGACAGATCAGTCGCACCGGGAAAGAATCGGTGCCAAGAGTGCATCGACAAGCAGAAAGCCGTATACGACGAGCGCGTAAGTGCCGGGATGTGTCGAAATCATGGAAACACCCCAGCAGTACCGGGGAAAACTTACTGCCAGAACTGCATTGACCGGAGAGCGGCAGCGTTTCAGGCCAAACAAGCAGCACGCCGTGCAAACGGCCAAAGCGTAACCCAAAGAACGGAGAAAATATGAAACATACGATGGTGAACCCAGCAAAACTTTTGCCACACCCGTTCAACGAGAAAATATACGGACGGGAAACATTGAATGACGAGTTCGTAGAGTCGATTCGCGCTCGCGGAGTAGATGAACCAGTCGTAGTGGTCTCGACGACGATTGACCGCAAACCCGGTTTGTACATTCTGTCTGGGCACCGACGAGTCGAAGCCGCAATAAAGGTCGGGTGCGATGTCCCGGTACGTTTTCTTCCAGACGAAGGTCGAGAGTGGCAAGAGGGTTTCCTCCTCGAGGCCAATCGACAACGCGTCAAGACTCCCGAGCAAATGGCTCGTGAATACGTCGAGTTGAAACGAATCGAAGCAGCTAGAGCGGAGCAGCAGCGACAGGCTGGAACTCCGCTCGTTGGAACAGCCTCGGGCCGCGCCTCAACACAGGTCGGGATCGCTGACCCCTGGGCGAGAAAAATGGAGGTTGTTATCCGCGAGGCAGACGAAGGAAACCCCGTCGCGGTAGCGGGGCTGGCGGCCATAAACAAGCATGAGACGAACGTCGAAGCTGTCTACCGGTCTATTTCGGAACGGGAGAAAGACGCGGTCGGAGCGCATTACACTCTCGCGGCTAGAAAGTTAGAGAGCGACGCGGGCATGTTCACAGTGACTTACTCACCTCGCGCACTCGATCCTAAGCACGGGTTTGTGTTCAAGACCAGATTTGTCTGTGTCGAGGAGGCCGAGGCATTCTTGAAAATGATTGGAAAGATTCCCGCGGAAGCCCGCGAGGAATTTGAAAGACAGTCTAGGAGCTGGAGACGGTGACAGACTAACTCCTGCGAGCCTATTCGGCAGGACGGCGAAGCTGCGAAGCCGGGTTGTTTGAAGGCACTTTGCGAGCGGGAACTTCCTCCATGACAGGGGACCAAAAGTAATGGCGCGCGAACATCGGAACCGACGACATAACCGCAAGCAAAAAGCGCTCGTAATAGCTCTGTACGGGGAGCGATGCGTTTGCTGTTGCGAAGGTCGGCTGGATTTCCTCGTGCTCGACCATGTTAACGACCAAGGTGCGCAGGAGCGACGGCAGAATGTATTGATGTCCTCCGTTTACCGATGTCTCGCGGCGGAGTATAAGCGCACCGGCAAGATACGTGACGATCTTCAGTTGCTCTGCGCGAACTGTTCTATGAGCAAGCGGATTCGTGGTGGCACCTGCTTGCACAATCCGCAGCGGTCATTGACGGTGCCGAGTCCGCGAAGGGTTGATGCGATCTATGCACACATCGTAGCTGAGCAGGCCGCGCATCAGTTTGACAGGAGCACCGAAGCATGAAGAGTTTCCGCTGGTCCGATATCCCGAGCTCGGAGGCCGCATGAACGCTAATCAGTTGCCCGAAGATCCGCAATTTACCGATGCGGTTGTCCGCCTTGACGTGGAGCCAATCGAGCAGGGGAAGAAAATTTCTGCGTCTGCCTCGGTCCGTCTCCACCGTTGTCATATTTTCGGAGACATGAAACCCACTCGCTGCACCTGCCACTATATCGACGACACGCAGGCCGAAGAACTTCTGCAAAATGGCGCGGCGAGCTGGTACCAATACAATCGCACCGTTATGGGCGAGGTCATTGTCTGTGCTTCGAAGAGCAATCTAGTCCTACACCAAAACGAAATCGAGTTCGAATACGCGAAAGAGCAGGCTGAGCTTTTCGCACTATTCGAAAGACACGCCGCGGAGCGACTCGAAACTTTCAATGTCCGTCTGCCAATTCTGTTGCGGGATTTTCGCAAGCAAGCTTGGAAGAACGGCGTCCACGACATCTACCAGACTCCGGACCAAACCATCCTCAACGCGCTCGAAGAAGAAACCGGAAACCTGAACGGGCTCGTGCCGTGGCCGAAGGTCAAAGCTTTCCATCTTCTGATGTCGCGTTACTGGGATATGATTCTCGACCGCGACAACCTGTCTATGGCGCGCGGCGAGAAAGTCACCGGCGCAACCTACCTGACGAAACTTGCGGGCGGAACCTTTGACATGGGCCCGCTCGTCGACCGCCGGACCAGCGCCTTACCGGGCTCTCCGGGGACGGTTGGGCACAGTTTGGAGGGGCATCCACCGGCTAAATCAGGCTGGAAAGCCTCGATGGACGGCTCAAAAGGCCCGGACGATGAAGAAAGTTGAAAATAAATCCGGAAAGTTGCTCAAAAACGGGTTTCAACTCTGCTTTTTACAGCAAAGGTTGAGAGGGTACAAAACCCTCAGCCCGGCCCGGGATTAACCCGCACCGAACTTTAATGACAGGATAGGAACATGCCCCTAGAAAATGGCTACACCGTAGGCGTCGTGATGCTTTACGACCGCCTGAAACGTTTCGGATTTATCGCCCCGCTCGACGAGGATACCCGAAGGTTCCGGGCGGCGCATATGACTTTGTGATCGGCGCATCCACCGGTTCTCCCGAAGGATGGTTCCCTCGCGGCGATGTCCATCTTGTGGGAGGCCCGTCCGGCTCCAACAAGACGACTTTTATGATCGACGTTCTGGAAACTCAGCTCAAGTCTGAGAAGTTCTTGGGCCATCCAACCTACGGACTGCCGTATTTGATTCTGATGTCCGACCGTGGCCAGTTCGCGCACCTTCGAACCGCGAACCGAATGCGTTTCGATCCGGACTCGATTCCCATCAAGTTCATCCCATCGGTGACCGGCACATCAGCCGTAATGGCGATCCAGCGGGAAATCGAAAAGTGCGATGTGCTTCCCGCGGTTGTCTTCGTCGAAGGCTGCGACATGCTCACTGAAAACGCATCGAAGATGGAAATGGTTGTGCCGTTCCTCGACGGGCTACAACAAATCGCGGCGCATTATCACATTTCGATGATCGGCAGCGTTGGTTCTCCCAAAACCCGCATGGGTGAGGGCTATGTGTCGAAGCGCGATGGAATTTTCGGGACAGTAGCGTGGAGTCGCAAAACCGAGACCATCGCTGTCCTGCAATACCCGGGCGGCGACGACATGGATGTCCGCCGTACGCTCTCGGTTTTGCTACGCAATGGCCCAGCGGAAAAATACAACATGAAACTGGAGAATGGAAGATTGGTTGAAGCCAAGGACGAAACCCCGGCGTCTGCCCTGCCGCCACAGGTCGAATGGTTCAAGGGACAGACGGATTGGTTCACGTCTCAGGATGTTCAAGACGGCATGAAGGTCTCCCGAGCCACCGCGGACCGCTACGTTAAATCCGCGCACTCGAAGGGCATGCTGAGAGTGAAGCCCGGGCCACCGGGTGGTGCGCGATCGTACCGCTGGAACCCCGGTCAAGCCCAACCACCCGAGGCCGCCGATGTCGCCGAAGACACCGTCGACGCGTTGCCGGAAGTCGAAATCTAGGTCGAAACCGTCAGCGTGCTCACGCGATTGAGCGTGGGATTATTCTCCAATAATCTTTGGCATAATCCCCGCGCTCACGCTCAAAAAAACAGTGAGCGCAGGTCGACCTAAGTGCCGAAAAATCAGTACCCATCTCGGTGATTTTGTGGCTATCCACGGTACTGCGGTGGTGAGTTTAAATGTGAGCGTAAAAGAGAGAAAATCACACTCCCAGGCTCACGCTCATTCATACCCACAACCTAGGAGGCTGCTCACCGAGGACGCCCTTGCGTCTAGAAAGTATCAGGGCGCTCATTGTCCGGTGAATGCGTTCACCAGGAGTTGGGTCCGATACCTGGCAAGCCCTACTCCCGAAAGTCACAAGTAACACCACGCGACTTCACATTACTAATCGGGCTGAGTCGGCATCAGATCACTCCCGTGCAGCCAACAAACAGTCTAGAGTCGTTAAATTGGCTTCACAGGCACTGTCTGAACTATAATGCCCGCACAATCGACCCCGCGTCCGGCGCCTGACCAAAGACACATGGCACACTCTCAGCCCAGACAAGCCAGGAGGTATTCGTATGACATTCCTCGGTTTCACAATATCGAGGTCGCACGCTGAGAATCCTGGACAGAAATGGACACAGGACCACTGTAAGGCAGTAGGTGACGCAGTCGGGAAGGGTGACATTGGAAAAACTGTCACTGCTATTCAAGGGTTGATTTTGCGGTACTACGACGACGTGAGAGGACAAGCCGGTGAAAGCTTTAAGTCAGCCAAGAGAGTAGCTTTGTTTGGGTTCATACTGCTCGTTGCTACAATCCTCTATGTCATGTTCATAGACCTTATGCGGCACTTCTCAGTTCACTTCATAGATAAGGCCGGAGGAATTGGTGTGGGGACGGTTGGACTAATTGCCAGTAGCGTGGTGGAACTCATTTCTGGGGTGCAGTTTGTTCTGTACGGACGCGCTACGAAACAGTTTGGTGCGTTTCATATATGCCTGGAGCGAACACATCGTTATTTGTTGGCTTATGAAATGACCGAACAGATAAAAACAACGAAAGACAAGACCCTCGAAGAGATCGTATGTATTATGGCGAGCGCGCCGATGATTACACAAGCAGATATCGAAGGAGTGGGATCTGGCAACGTCGTGCGTCCAACAGACTCCGCCCAAGGATCTCCCGCCGTCACGAGTTCGCAATCTAAGGACAACATGTCGATAACAGACCAAGATACTCGTTGAGACCCGTGCTGCCCGCGGAGGAGTTAGCATCCTCCCTAGTGACCTCGTTCAACGCAGGACCGAACTTCGACTTCAGTTGGTAGCGCGACCGAAAACGCTTTGGTCTGACTCGAGGCCAAACAACCAGAAGCATCTTCTTGATCGAAGATTTGGGGCGGTATTCGCAACTCGGAAGTTATCGGTTCGCTTGGCGTGTCAGTACCGATAAAAGCTTGTGTTTACCAATCCAATTCCACATGCCTGATAAGGCGGGTGGTCTCAATTGGTCGACACAACACTAAGCTCGAACCCACTCTGCATTGAAAACAAAAGCTAAAATCGCTCGCTAGGGCCAGACCGGCCGGAACGCTGCCCCGGCTAGGTTTTGACCGAATACAGTCAAACAAACGATTCGCCAGCGGAAGCAATGTCGAATCAATGCACTGGATGATGTTGTGTCCGCCGGTTGAGCTCGCACGCGTAATCCGCCCCAGCCTCCCAGCTCCGGATACGAATGCCGCCAACATAGCTCGTCGCAACACAGCATAACGCCGCTACGCGGTAGGAGACAGAAATGACGCAACGCAGAATAAGCCCGACCCATGAGCTTCTGACGAACATTGCCAAGAACCCCGAAACGGACCCCAAGACGCGTGCCAAGGCGGTAGCCGCGTTGGGCGCACTGGAGCTAGTCCACGCGAAGACCTCACTCGTCCGTGAACGCCGCGCCGCTGCACGCGAAAAGGCCGCAAAGCAAGAGTCGAAATACTACGGCATTTGACCGGGTAGTCGGCGCGTACTTCTCAGGGAACAGATATCGTAACCCTAACAACTGGTAAGCGTCTGCGCACTACGCCTAGCGCGTGATGTGTTTCAAATTGTGGAGCGAAAAATGACCGGAAAATCTAAGACGGAAACCGAGCGCCGCCAGATGCGGGAGCGTTGCGAGAAGATCGCTGTGAAGTATCGCGGAACAGGCACTTACACTGATCTGGGCACAAGCGAAGATGGCACTGCGCTTTCGGCCGACGTCCTTGCGCGAATCCCAACCGCGTGCAAGAAGGGCTGAACAATAACACGATTACGAACAAACCCCTGTAACCTGCTGATTCTACTTCGCCGGTTGAGAGGGACGTCCTCGAGTCCGGGCGGCGCCCGCAATGTTCCAAAGCCCCGTCGCAAAGCCGGCGAGCTTCGGAAATTTGGGAAGCTCGCGAATGCGCATCTCCCAGGCATCACGATCGAAGTGATTCATTAGACCGACGGCTTAGAGATCCCGCGACGCGTTTCGAGGCCGGTGCACCCCATCCCTTTTGGTTTACGACAGCACGAAGCCGTGCCCGCGAGCGATAGCTCCTCGAGTCGCAAAAAATAAGAAATAAAAATTGGAGTAGTCCATGACTGAACAAGAAAAGCAGGCATGGCGGAGTTTCATCAAGGAGACTCCCGCCTACTACCCGAGCACGCCCAACAATGGATTGCTGGCGAGATATCTCCATGCCGGCGGAATCACGACGACCGTCGAGACACTCACGCGTGCATGTCGAGAACTTCAGAATGTGCTCGAACAGCGGCCTACCGCGCCCTTGAATGAATTTTCGAGCGCGTCAGTCACGGATCCGCACGACGAAATCAGGCAAGCCGGTTATCCGGTGCGCGGCGGTCTCGAAGATGGTTGGTCCTATCAGAACCGTATTACGGCGTGGCGCGAGGCCCGAGCGCAGAAAGCTTGGCGAGACAGTGAGAACGCTCGGATGCTTGCTCAACCGCCAGCTGAATCCACGATACGCCGTACACAAGTGGAACAAAAGCTCGTCGCGGAGCAACAGAGCAGATTCCGCGAGCGGCAGAACAGCGAGACCAAATTTTAGTTGGACCGCGAGAGCGGATGGAGCATAGAAATGAGCAACGATTCACTAGCCATCATCACGGACCGTCTTTTTCAGAAATACGGTCCCGAAGGCGTCAAAGCATTGAAGACTGCGAGCTTTACGCGAGAACAACTGCTTGACCCGAAGTTGGACGCAGATCGCTACGCGTATCTCGTAGCGACGCGGCCCGACGAAGTGGACACGGTTCTCAGCGCGTCACAGACTTCCGCTCAAGCCGCGGCTGATGCGAAGGCCGCGGGCCTGAAAAAGTTCTACGATGGTATTCGATCAGGTGTGAATACATCCGAAGTGGTCGCATTGTGGTTGAAGACCAACTTTGGTGAGGACTTCGAAGCTTTCAAGGCCGCATACCCACAGACCGCCCCATCCCACAGTGTTTGGGACAGCAACATTGCGCAAATCACTGCATTGGTGGCTCCGCGCTTTGTTGCCCCAACTTACGACGAGCTGGTTCGTTCCTACCAGTACGCGATGAATCCACCGAATGGATCGATGCCTAAGCTCAACATTCTCTGCCCGGATGGAACAATCCGAACGGGTAAGCCACTCAAGGACGCGGTTAATCAGTGGCCTCTTGAACTTCTCGACCCAGTGAAGAAAACTGCGCCAGTTCAGAGTGCCGACGAATTCTTGCGCGAGCACCCTGAACTGAAAGCTGAAACCCCAACGCCAGCTCTGTTGATGCAGCGATTTAACAACGAGTTCCAGCGTTTCCTTGCGTCGGACACTGGCCGAATCTGGCGCGGCAAAATGGATGCTCTGAATTACACCGAGGAATCTAGCAGCCAGCTCTACGACTACATCGTCGTGCATGGATTGACGTTTCATCAGAAGAACTTCGAAGTCGCGGCGATTGCTGTGGCGGATCGCATCAGCGTCAACATCAACAAAGACGATGTAGCTGTCCGAGCAAGTGGAACGATTGAGCATTACGGTGGCGGCAATCGTCAAGACCAACTGTACATGGGTCTCGCCGAGGGCGGATCACGTAGCGGCGGGCGCGCCGGTATGACGGCTCCAGGATCAGGTCCGGATACGCATGAGTATTCTGCCGCCGAAGTAAAACGGTTGGTACGCAAGCTTGATTCCCGCCAGTACTTGCAGTTGATGAACGACTCTCCGAACTTCAAGAAAGCCGTCGACAAATTTTTATCCTAGTTTGCTGGCCGACAAAGTTGCGACGATTGTGCGCCGATCAGCTCCGGGAGCGTCACTCCCGCATTAAGCGTTCCAGTTAACCGGAGATTCCATGACCCACAACACCCGGCTGCTTCAACGTGTCGCCGAACAACATTTCACCGGCGGGACGCGCGAGTATTTGCTAGAGCCAGCCAAGAAGAGAATCCGAGAACTAAAATCAGTGGATAAATCAGATGGAAAAATTGAGAAGAACCCGAAATTTAGCGATCTGCGCGTCCGTCTCGTCGCCGAGGCTGGCACACCGTTGGTCGAGCCGCATCCGAAACACCCGCCCCCGAAAGCTACAGAGGAGATGCCGCCGTCCGAAGCTTACGGCGGGATCCATGCGAAGACTCTGAGACTGACAGACTACGCCCGAGAGGCGTTGTCGGCCCTCGGCGACCCGATTGGACTCGGCGACGCCAACTAGCGGGCGTCGTCCGGATTGTTCGCGCTCTAACCAGTCGAGTTATCTCGCACCTAGACGTGCCTTCTTAATTTTTTTCGAGCTCTTTGTGGAGGACGTCGGTGAGATTACCGACCGCTTGATCGTTAAGGTGTGACGCATCTACATCGATTTTCCTCCCGTTTATGTCCAGTGTGAATTTTACGGCTGCGCCACGAGCCGAAGCGGCGGAGGCTTGTAAAGCGTTTATCAGAGTAATCGCAGCGCCTGACGTAATAAACGAGATTGCCAGGCTGTATAGGGACGCTGAGGCACTGCGATATTCCACCGAAGAGTCAGACGGTTCCGGCGCTTCGTTAGCGCTCTCCGACTGAATTCCGCTGGACGCAAGGTTTTTTTGCAACGACGAGACAAGACGGCGCAGCTGCGAAGGATCTTGGTCTTCCTTTCCACTCACCGAGATAACCAATTTTGGGTTCGAGATCATTCATTCCTCCAACTTGACCGTGCTTGGTCTCTAAATTTCGAACAGTTACCCCGATTTAAACCCCTTAAGGGAACGGCCCTGGTATAAGTTCAATTCGGAGTGACTTCTACAGACAGCTGTGCGGACGGTTTTCGTTTTTTGCCTTCTGGCTTTACGGCCTTAAGGACAACAACACAATCGACATAGTGGCCGTCTTCGAACTCAAGAATCTTGAAACCCGCGTTCCTTACGTATTTCTTAATGTCCTCTATTGAGTCGCGAGTGATGAGAGCGTTCATTTCGACGTTCCTCTCAAACGCGTCGGCGCAGGACTCCGCCACTTGCTCATTCCACAGCCTCCGATGTTTGAGACTTTTCTCTATTTCGGCGAACAATCGATTGATGTCAGTACGTTTATGTGACGTCGACAGCGCCACCACACCATTGGGACGGAGCACCCTGAATATTTCCGTCATCACCTCCGCCGGATCGTCCAGAGCGAACAGCACATTCAACATCACGCAAGCATCGAAGCTTTGGTCCTTTTCCTGGCGAAGGCGACTTGTAATATCACCCTTGTATAAGGTGATTCTGCGTTTGATCTCTGGATCGGGAATAAGGTCTATCTTTTTCCGCATGCAGTCGACCATAGTTCCGTTTTTTTCGATGGCCAACACAGCTGTATTCGGGCATTTCCGAACCACCGAAAAAGTTACACTCCCGGTGCCAGATCCAAGGTCAAGACAACGTTCTGGCTCCCCGATCTTGCTGACGACCAGTTCTACAAGTCTCTGGTGCTCCGGAAAGTCCGCGATGATCGAGTCGTACCGAACCGCATATTTTGACCAATTCAATTCGCGCTGAAGATTGTCGTTCATTTTTTTCCAGAACTTCGCACTTTTTTGCACGCTTGTTACGTTGAGATTTACGCACCACGACCTGAGTCGCCCGTTCTGCCCGATGATCTGAGTGGCGATTTTGTGAAACACGATCAAGCCGTAATCCTGTGATCCAAACTCTAAAACTTCAATGTCCACAGAAGGTACAGAGTTAGCTGTGAATTTTCCGAACGAGCGTTTTTCAACTTCTTCACAATTCTGGAGCTTGTCAAGAAATGTACCCACGTGCTCCTGGCGCCGAAGGCCCAGGGGCTGCGCGATAAAACACTCAAATGAGGTATTCCAGTCTAAAAAATGGAACTTGCGATCCAGAATATATGCAGGCGATACATGATCCAGAATATCCTGGCTTACCTGGTACCACCCCATTGTGGTTGCGACTGGTTTTGAGTTCCTGCCAAGAAGAGTCGCTTCAGACATGACCAGTTCACCGCCAGTTTCGGCTCCCCAAATCATCGGGGTTTGCGGACGCCCCTGTTCCATTTCCATTTTTCGGGACACGTAATTGTAGAGATCACGCACGGTTACGGTTTGCTTTTTCCCTCTTCGCGCCGAAACAGTATCTAGCCCGTCCAGAACATGCCTAGTGAAGATTCCCAAACCTTTGGACTTATCTCCTCGTGCCTGCTGAATAGGAGTTGTTGCAGTAATCATGACAACGCCCTTGGCCTTCAACTGGAGCAGATTTTCTGAAACGGCGTCCTTAAGTTTTGAGGTTGCGCTCGCACCTTTGACTTCCATGTCTCTCAAGCCGGCTCCGCTATAGCAACAGTCGAGCAGGATGACAAGTTGTTGAGGGGAGTGAAGCCTAATCCATTTGGCGATGTCGGCGATAGGAATGGTTCTGTTCCATGTCTCGGGCTTCGAGTCCTTGGCAGTTAGATGAAGTCGATCATCTGAATCCAACAGCCCATGACCCGAATAAAATATTAGACCTAACGTATCAGGATTTGAAGCTGCCTTGATCACGCCTTCAATCTTGTCGCGTATCTCTTGCGACTCGGCGTCAGGTATGCACTCGGCCGTCTTAAACCTTCCTCGGGCCGGGTTCAGGAGAGTCCTCTGAAGTCCTTGCACATCGTTCAGCGGTGTGACTAGAGAGGGGAGATCTTCCTCCCGGAAATGGGGGTATGTGCAATTTCCTATCAAAACGGCGATGCGATTCTCATTGTTCATGTCTGTATACTCTCTGCGTCGGCGCTCAACAATTCGTTTCGATCCCGCCTTTTACGTTGTTAGCGGCAATCAAAATTTGTAAGTTGCCCGAAACGTTTCGCGCTGCAGAGGTTGCGATTTGAGCAGGAAAGCGTTTCGTTATTTGCGCGTAAAGGTACCACCATTGTATTGGTAATTAAAGCGAATATTTATTGTGCAAACTTATACGCAGGAGCTTCCGAGATTCCCGGCATGGTCCGACATGTGTTCCGCAAATTTGCAGTCGCAATTGACAACGGCCAGTCAGCCATCGAGAAGTTGAAGGGTGAAGGTAGGCAAGACGTAAGACAAAGCACAAGCATCATAAGTGCTGTTCGCTTTTGCATTCTGCCTCACTCTGTTGGAGTGGGTTCGAACGCCGACATTCGTCGAATGTGCTGTCTGCGATTTCATACCGTTGGTTCACGGCGACGAGAAGTTGATACAGGCTCCGCCCGACTGCGATCTCCCGAGACGGATTCAGGCCAACGCGGTTGGGAATCGAACCGTTGAGTCACCATGCTCATTATTGTGAGCGGCTCCCACACTCTCCGCCCATGCCCCATAAAAGCGGCTCCGCGCTATCCGAATGGGCTCGCGACCTTCGATATTTTCAACTTCCGGACCAAATGTGTGCCGAGCTACTTGACAATCGAGCGCAGGAGTTCGGATTCGTCGGGGCCGTCCCCTAGCTCGAATGATCGGGCGCTTCGTGCTCGCTGGGAAATAGGTAAACGCCGGAGGTCAGGTAGTTCCGACCGGAATCAACTACGGGTTCGGGTTTGCATCGCGGGGCTCGCAGGCGCACGTGGTATTCATCGAATATTAATATTTTCTTCTTGACACTACACCACCTTGAAGCTAGTCTGCGCGTCATATTCGCTCGCCGTTCGGAGCGACGTCTGTGGTAATTCGGTCAGGCCAATGATCGAAACTCAGTTAGAGATTGTCGCCACACAGAAGACGTTTGCGCGCTATCCCGTAGTCCTGATCTCCCTCGGGATGTTCCTTGATCTCGAAGGTACCCAGACAGAATCCACGCTCAAATAAGGCTCCGAATGAAGCGTAGCGTTTCCTTGCGTAGTCGCACGGTAGCTCAGTTTCAGAGGCTTGCTCGATGGCTCATCTGCGTCCTTTTAGTCCCGTTTCTAACGGGCTGCCCAGATTTGAGCCAAGTGCAGCAATTAGCCAAGACGGCCGACGCAGCGAAACCCGGCGTTGCTGTGATCGCGGCCGATTTCAAGGGCAGCTGCGATAGGCAGAACCTGTACGTTCATCTCCCGCCGGGGCCGCCCCCAAATCCCCCGCCAACCAAAGCGTGTCTTAACGGCGACGATCTCCAAAAGCTCGGCGACAATTTGGCTGTCGAGCAGGGTATTCTCCTGCAATACCTCGACACTCTTGGGACCCTAGCGGGAACCGATGCTGCAGGATTTGAAAAAGCAGCACCGTCGCTAAATACGTCATTCAAAACGGCTGGCTTCACCACAGACCAGCAACAGATGGCGGGTTCGGCTGGCTCATTGGCGTCTGATATCACGAAAATTGCGACTCTGTCATACCGGAAGCAAAAGATATTAGAAATTCTGAAAGACGCCGATCCAGCCGTCACTCACCTAACGATGGGGCTAGCCGATCAGGTCGTGGCGGCGTCAGACGTCACGCCAGGAGCGGTTGTTGCATCGCAAGCTGAGCACGGCCCTTCGTATTTTCAACTTCTTAGTAACGAGGAAGACGTTCTCAAATCCTACTATCAGATTCCGCTCGCCAAAGATCCAAATAGCGCCGCGGGCACGCTCCTAAATGTTCAATATCACAACGCACTCGACCAACTGCAGGCGCGTAAGGCTGCGGCCGTGGCCTACAGGAAACTCATGATTTCAATCGGTCAGGCCCATTCGAAGCTCTTGGCGGCGGCGCAAAACGGCAACTTCGATACCGCATCGGTTAAAAAGCTAGCTTCTGAGTTATCTCAGCCGGTTTCGGACATGGTGACGGCAATTGCAGCTTTGCAAAAGGACACGAGGTGAACTATGTCAACTCAAACTCAACCGTTAACAGCATCGCAAGCGCAAGAACTCGCGCAAGAATTCCACGACTTAGCTGCCACAATCGGGTCGTATCGGCTTTCGCAGGTTAGCACCCTCTCTGATGCGCAACAATATCAACTTCAGAATCAGCAACTGCAATGTATCCAGTATTCCAACGCTTTCATTACTTTCGGCTTGTTTGCGCAGCAGGCGGACCTTGCGGCAACGTTGAAAGCAATTCAGCTGCAGACAGCCGCCGCAAAACAAGGAATTTCGACGATTAACACCGTCAACAAAGTGCTTCAAATTGCCACGGCGGCCGCTGTTTTGGGTGCTTCAATTGCGAGCATGAACCCTGCAGCGGTCGCCACTGGTATACAAGGATTAATAACGGCGATCACAGATCCTGCCGCCGGCAGTACAGGAACGGCGGCTACGACGCCGGCCACCGCGGGGGCCCAACCTGCTGGCTCGAGTTAAGAGCCTCACATGAAGGCTAGTAAATAAGGAGTGACGCTACGGTCATTGTAATAAGGCGAGATATACACGCTTGCGAAGCTACTCGGAGTGCAGATGCAAACTTGTCCCATGAAAGTGTGGCGAATGAGATGCCTCAAAATCTCGATATTACTCCTTTCGATCGCGAACGTTTCTAGCGGCACTCGGGCCGCTCAAGCCTCTCAGCGAGCATCGACCGAGTCAGGCCAGACTCTAGGCGGCGCGACAGATATCGCGTCGCACGACCTGCACATCACTATTAATCCCTCGACAGCCAATATCATTCAGGGCGCAGTATATGGCCTGGATGCAGAACTCGAGAATGTTTCAAACCTTCCGTTAAGCGTAGACCGCGGAGTAATTCAACTGGCCGTGCAGCCTGAACTCGCTCCACCAAACGTCTCATGCACGTGGTTTTACACAGCAGTCGCCAACCCGAAAGTGCCGATGGTAATGCTAATGCAGCCTGGAGATCATTTCACCGTTTTTTTCGCCACAGGCCCCAAGGATTCATTGAGAAACTCCCCGCAATGCCAGGCCACATACTGGGGGCGCCTGCGCAGGCAGCTCGATTTTGTGCCGGGCAATTTTTCGTTTGTTCTAACGGGAACTTTCTCGACCCCGAAGGCGGTGTCTCCCAGCGCTCAGCCTTCAATCTCGTCGCCCCAGACTAGCCTTAGTTCGCAGATCGCGTCTACTCCTGAAGAACACTACTTCCCAGAGGCGGCTAGCCTTCCCGTTACCATTGATCAGTCGCAGATAATCATCTACGCCGGTTTGGGCGGGCTGCTGGGGTTTCTGGTTATGAGTTTTCGCAACTCCACTACCCTCTCGGAGTACGCGGCTAAAGTGCAATCTGCTTCGCTCAAGCCCCCTCCGAAATTTTTGATCATCCTACGTCAAGCCGCTGGCGTCATCCTGATAAGCGTAACTGTGACCGTAATCGCGAGTCGACTATCGACCACGTCATTTCCCGTCAGAGTATCCGTCCAAGATTTCTTGGGCGCACTCACAGTGGGCTTCGTGGCATATTTTGTCGGCGGGAAGTTTATAGATAAACTCTCAGAAACACTCGCACCCAGTTCCGGCTCTTCGGGGACCTTACCGAATCCAGCCACAGTTCCCGCTGTTGTAACTGCCGCACCATCTACGGTCGCTACTGCCGCGGCGCCGATCGAAGACGCAGGAGTCCCCGCCGTCGAAGGAGAGCAACCTAGATGACGCCACTCAGAATCTGGGCCTTCCTGTAATCGTCGCGGCAGCGATTATGAAATGTGCGATCACTATTGTTGGCGTCAGTGAAGCTACGCATCGTGGTGAGGCTTGGGGCGGAGCTGCGGCGGGAACTGAACGTTTTTTGTTGTTCGGGTGGCGGTACAAACGCGGCGTCGAGAGAATTCGGAGTTGCTCGTTTCGGGATGTGATTGATAATGCGCTCAGTTGATGCGAGGGACTGACAGGCGGTTCTCAACATTCAACAGCTCTCAGAAGTGGCCAATAGAAATTGGGGAATTCGCGACCTTATTTGCGTTGCGGAATGGGCCTAGGGGCGAGGAGCAGACAGATTTTTGTGGAAAAATGTGGCACTGAGATCGACCCCGAGCCGCCTAAACACTTCTGCCCGTCTGCGCGGCAGAGGAGATCGCGAACGCTGCTTGAATCCCTAAGGAACGCCGAACCGATGGATACAGATCTCTCCATGACGGGAGCCGCAGTGGATGCTTTGTCCAGTTAGCTCGTAGGTTGAAGGACTATCGAAGATGAAGCGCATTGTCGTGTGTTGTGACGGCACTTGGAATCGCCCCGATCAGGTCCACGACGGTCAGACTTGCGCGAGCAACGTTACCAAAATTGCGCGTTGCATTGCGCCGGTCGATTCAGTCGGAATCCCGCAATTGGTTTTTTACGATAAGGGTGTCGGTACCGGACAGTGGGATCGCCTGTTAGGCGGAGCGTTTGGTTTGGGCATCAAGAAGAAAATCCTCGATGCCTACCGTTTCCTTGTCATCAATTACGAACCCGAGGACGAACTCTTTTTTCTGGGTTTTAGTCGTGGCGCTTATACGGTGCGGAGCACGTTCGGTCTGATTCGTAATAGCGGCCTACTGAGGCCAGAATTTATGGACAAGCTCGACGCCGCGTACGCACTGTACCGTCGTCGAGACAATGCCTCCCATCCTGACGCCGTGGAATCCGAATTGTTTCGCAGAACTTATTCGAGGGAGCCGCGTGCTAAGTTCATGGGTGTGTGGGACACCGTGGGCGCACTGGGTCTTCCTGTCGGCGGGTTGCTACAGTTCATCAATAAGCCATGGAGTTTCCACGACATGACGCTGAGCAGTTGGGTGGATAACGCCTATCAAGCACTCGCCATTGACGAACATCGCAAGCCTTTTCAACCCTCTGTCTGGGACCGAAGCGTGAACGCGGTTGGTCAGACGCTGGAACAAGTATGGTTCGCCGGTGTGCATTCCAATGTCGGGGGCAGCTACCCACGAGCCGCCCTCTCGGACATCACGCTGTTGTGGATGATGGAGAAAGCGACGGCGTGTGGGCTTGCGATAGATCAAAACTGCATGACATCCATTAACAACCCAAAGCCCGACCCCTTAGGCACACTTTATGACTCTCAGACAGCTTGGTACGAATTCACTGGCCTGGGCGACTACGTTCGTCCCATTGGGCAGAAGGATAACGAATCAGCCGCCAGCACCGCGGTTGAGCGCGTTGAAAACCTTGACAGCAAGTATCAGCCTTCGAATCTTCAGGACTTCCTTACCCGTGGCGGACCAGTTAGCCAGGTTCCGTAGTTCTACACCTCGCAGCGACCGAGCGGAAGCGATCCTCACTGCTCGCCCGGTGCTTCCGCGGTGCCTGTGGGTTTGAGCCACTTGCGAAGAGGGAGGGTATTCTGTAATTCCTCAACCCGCGCGCGAGATCGCTTTGCTAGAGATATCCGGCACGAATCGGCAAGTGCCAATGCAAGGTTACGGGCGTCACAATCATTTCCGTTGTCAAAAACGCATCGATGAAACTCGACCATCCGCCTTTCCACGTCTCCATCTGCGGTGTACTTTCCTTGATCGACCGACGGGACAGTCGCAGGCGAAATCGTTTTGTCACTCCGCTCCTCCACAATGACCATGGGTCCGTAATACAACGTCTCAAAGCCTTGTTTGTCCGCCGCAAGCTGTGTTTGATCCTTTGCTGTCTTGGGGTTCTTTTCCGTGGCGATCGCTGCTGCTAGCCGAGAGGCTTCGAAATACAATTCAAACTGTCTGTTAAGAAGGGAACGATTCTCTTCACCTTCGATGTCAATTTCCTTGAACGCGATCTCTTTCTTGATGCTAACACCGTACTCAACGAGACCGACGACGGCTCCTATCAATACAAACAAACCTCCGACGAGTTTGAGGATAAACTCGCGATGCTTGTACGTAACATCTGCGGATTGATAGTCATCCATAAATTGGACTCCAGCACCTCAAGCGGCACTGGGGCGGAGTATATCATCCGATCTTTCGATAGTCACTTTTCCGTTAACTTCGCAGGTCAACCGACTGCTCTCTAATCTCACCCGAATCGTTGGGTTGACTTTCGCAATCTGGAGAGCGACGATGCCCTTCACGAGAAAACGCGTTCCGCGATGCGATTGATAATGCCGTCAAGTTGATGCGGCGCCTGGATGCGCGATTTCCGGCAGGGGGCAAGTAGGCGTCCCACTATAAATATGATCGCTGACGCACCCCTTCCACAGCACGCAAACGATCTTCGATGAATTTTCGGCTGGGCGGATGCGCCAGGTGCTCCAGTCATGTTCGACGACCATTACTGATTGGCTAATTCACCCAGTAAAAGGCTAGCTTGACCATTCTCGAGCTTAAAAATCATCGAGTCAGCCCGTTGTGTGGCGCCATCAGCCTGCGCGACGACGACATTGCCCTTCGCGCGAAGCGTCCGATTCCGTTCATCGTAGATAACATGGTCCGCTCGCAACGTGAAGAGGTTATAGGCCACGAAAACAGGGGGGCCTAAAGTCGGCGGGTTCCGGCCGTTTCTGTAAACGTACGATGGCTCGGGTAGAGCGCTGAGGTCCACCGGGGCGCTGTACACGTAACCACTGTCAGTGGGCTTTCGATTCCCAAATCGAATGAGGAGTTGAAATGCGCCGTCTTCCGATGGCAGCGGGAACATGTCCAAACCTCCGCAAGCGTTCTTGACACGGTCGCGATCAGAAATTTGGTTACCAGGCGGTGGATTCGTGATCTCGCATGTCCTCTTCTCGTATGCGTCAAGAAAGACATCGAAAACGATATTTGTTGACGTCGCTACGCGAAACAAGGGGCGTTTATATATTAGTAGGGCTGGGCTCAAAGGCTGGACGGTCATCGTATAGAGCCCGACTGGAAGTTCAGCTTCGTAGCGACCTTTTTGATCGGGAGACACGGTCTTGTTGGTCTTCTCGCCTTCAAATTCTACTCTGACCCCCGGAACAAAGGACCCATCATCTGTTCTGCTGACGGTGCCGTGGACGTGGAAAGTCTGGCGGTGATCTAAGGGATCCGCAGACTGCCCAAACGAAGGGGCACAGGACAGCATTGCTAGCACCATCGCCATCGGCGTCAGCTTTGTGACAGACATTAGGGTGTTGCTTCTTCCTCGATTCATCTTGGTCCCGCCGAGTTGTTCTCGAACCGCAAGGGTTAGGGGCGTCTTCGCTTTTTCTTCGCTGCCGCCACGGGTCCAGAACCGTCGGCTATTGCTCCTTGGTCTTGGCCCCCGTCACCGTTCGGTTGGCAGGCGTCGCCGATTTTAAGGCTATTCGTCTGCGACAGGGAATATGAATCCTCCGGTCCTAGATCGGGAGTTCCGGATGGGGGCGCGTAATCTTCGACCACAGCAGTTGGGAGACCCGCGTTCGCCGCCGCGTGCGCGAGATCATGCAGGACCAAAACTACTTGGCTGGCGCTGCCGGGTCCGTATTGCCCGACAGACCCCACAGAGAAGGAACCTCCGGGGTTCGTATTGATCCAGATTGCGGACTGATTTCCCGCTCCCCAGAGCGACTGGGTGCCCGGGAGCGCAACAGTGCCGATCGCAACACTGGTATCCCCCGAACCAAAGTCTGTAAAGTTGATCTGGGCTGGGGCGATGGCTGACCCACCAAGAGTTGCGGCTGCGGCGCCGGATCCGCCAGCGACAGCTTGGGAGCAAGCTGGGTTATTCAGGGCGGCCGCGGCCTCAGCTAAATCCTGATCGATCTGATCGCAATCAGCGTCGCCGTCGCAGCCGTCGTCGTTGGTGACACTGTTGCCGTCGCCGTTGCCGTCGTCCCCACATGCGTCGGGGTCGCACGAGTTCGGGTCGCCGCCCATATCACCGCTGTCGCCGTCTCCACCGCCTCCGCCCCCGCCGCCTCCTCCGCCGCCATCACCGTCACATGTGTCGTCACAATCGTCGGCATCTTCCATGCCGGTAGGGTCAATACGACTCATTGGACTATTACGAACGTAGGCGTATCGGTTGAAGGTCTGCGGGTCCCGCAAACGAACCGACGAAATTCCCGCGGGATCGGGGGAAGGCCACCTTCCGTGAATGCCGTTGTATTCGCGTGCCGGGAAGTCAAACAGGTTTGACACGGTGTCCTGGTTCATCCCCGTAAAAGACAAGTCGGTATTTCCTGTTTGGGCGTAGGTCTCCCCGAAGGGCGCATAGGCACCGTCGAAGTATAGGGCGCGAGCAGGCGTGGAAGCGAAGCGCGAACTCCGCAGCCAGTCGGAATGGCGATAGTAGGCGAGTCCACTGGAGTTGTACACGGCGACGGAACCACCGCTGAGAGGTACAAAAGCTTTCGCGAGTGTTGTACCGTTCATGATGGCGAGCTTGCCACCACCCGGCGCATACACGATCTGCGAGTACACGCTACTCCTGTTTTGCTCTACCATTCGACCAAGTGCGTCGTACGTTAGTCCAACCCCGTCAATGCTTGATGCCCTGCCGTTAACATCCCAACTATAGGTGTGAGCTGTGTCGGTCAATACGTTGCCGTTGGCGTCGTACGTGGGAGTGGAGCTGCCGATTTGAGTCATTCGGTTCGTGAGATAGGAATAAGTGGGTTGAAATGAGATCGTACCGCTCTTGCTGAGGTTACCAAAAGCATCGTAGCCAAAAGTCTGATTCCACGGCGAGCCGCAATTCGCACTAGCAATTCGACTCATGTCGTCATGCGTGTACGAGCAGGTTTGATTTCCGCCGCCGTAGAATGGGTCGGTAACCCCCAAAGTTACAAGAGTCCCGATGGGATTCCAGGTGAGCGAACCGACGACAGATTGGCCGTTCACCGCGAAGGCGTATTTCGTCATGCGATTGCTGTTCGGATCGAAGCTAAATGAATCGCTATCAGAGGAACCAAGGTTCACCTGATAAGGCAAACTTGCAGTGGTGTATAAAGTACCTGTTAGAGGGTTCTGGCCGGAAGACGCAGACGCGGAGTACACGCGGCCTTCGCCGTCAACCCCATAGGTGATCGTTGGAAGACCGACTAAGTTACTGAGTTTGTTCGGGGCACCGTTTGCATAATACGTGCCGGTAACGTGGTAATAGCTCGCGGAATGAGGGGTGGATTCGTATACGTCAGTCGGCTGACCGAGAACAGTGTAGCTGAAACCGAGATCGGTGATCTTTGTGCTGCATGGTGAAACGCAAGTATAGGCTTCCGCGAGTCTGGTCTTGGCATTTGCCATCGCCACGCTGTTCACCGTAGCAGCGTCATAAACGAAATACTTGTTCGGCGTTGTGGAGGAGTATGGACCGGAGTAAGTTACCGCCGAAAGCCGCTGAAG
>Ga0210387_10000435_pt1 | contig 29812 bp, 27 predicted proteins | sample IncBWC7OmetaG_FD_160108 | JGI IMG/M metagenome (GOLD analysis project Ga0210387, IMG submission 160108) | Forest soil microbial communities from Barre Woods Harvard Forest LTER site, Petersham, Massachusetts, United States - Inc-BW-C-7-O ...
TTTCGCGCGGGCGGTCGCCCCGATAATTGTAGAAAACAATGCCATCGCCATCGCGGATGGTTCCGATGGGCTGGCCGTCGGCGCCCACGACCCACGTGGGCGCGACAAACTCGTCGCCCTTTTGCGTTTCGGTGAGCGGCTTCTTGTAATACTGCGACACGGCCGCCTCGGCGCTGGGCGCGGTGGCTTCCACTTTTTTCCCGGTGAGCATGAAGTAGGCCTTGCTCACGCGCTCCCAGCGGTTGTCGCGATCCATCGCCCAGAAGCGCCCGCACACCGTGGCGATCTGGCCCAAACCGATTTTTTTGCACTGTTTCTCGACCTGCCTGATATATTCCAGCCCGCTCATCGGGGGGGTGTCGCGGCCGTCAGTGAAAGCATGGATAAAAACTTCCTTCACGCCATCCGCTTTTGCCTGGCGCAGGATGCCGTAGAGATGCTCAAGCATGCCGTGCACGCCGGCGTCGGACACGATGCCCATGAGGTGCAGGCGCGACTTGTGCGATTGCACGTGCATGACCACCTTGTTCCACGCGGCATTCGTCGCGAGGCGCTTCTTGGAAAAAAGCATGTTCAGGCGCAGGAGCTCCTGCTCGACAATGCGGCCCGCGCCGATGTTCTCATGGCCGACCTCGCTGTTGCCCATCACGCCTTCGGGCAGGCCGACGGCATACCCGCCGGCGAACACCAGGGCGTGCGGATATTTCTTGTGCAGCATGTCGTCGCACGGCTTTTTTGCGAGGTAGACGGCATTGAAGACATTTTGCTCGGGAAACGGGTTCCGGCCCCAGCCGTCGCGAATGATGAGAACTACAGGCTTGCGTGGAGTGGTCATAAAAATTTGTCGTCCATCACCAGCACGGCGGCGCACGCCGAAAAAGGCAAGAGTCCGCTGCTGCCATTCATTGGATTTTGGATAAAATTTCTTCGCCTTATGATGATTCTGGCAATACTACTGCTACAGGAAGGAAACGCTTCGCTCGATGACACTCATCATCCGGGACCAGCTTGTGAATCCGCCAACGTGGTTTCTCTCGTTTCGCGACCTGACGCTTTATTGCTCGGTTTTTCTTCGGCTCGACATCGTGGTGGAGTCGGACGACATCGACGCCTATTACCGCTGGCTGCGCTCGCGCGGCGGGCTCGATTTCGTCGAGCAATTCGTGCGGCCCGGCGAGGAGAACGGGCTGAGGCTCGACATCGAGCATAACTATCCGGCGACGGTCGTCACCGACCGCATCACACCGGAAAACACGCACCGCCTCATCCGCCAGATCCAGTCGTCGCGCCCACGTTAGCCTGCGCAAGTAACAAGTGGCAAGTAATCAAGCAGCAAGAAAAGTCCTCGGCCCTTCGACATGCTCAGGGCCCCGAGCAAAGTCTAGGGGCTTCGCCGCGCCAGAGTAATCTTGTTCCTTGCTACTTGTTACTTGTTACTTGCTATTGCTTTTATGGCCAAGCAAGCCGTCCTGCTCGTCAACCTGGGTTCACCCGACTCGCCGTCTGTGCCCGATGTGCGCCGCTACCTGCGCGAATTCCTGGGCGACGAACGCGTGCTCGACATGCCTGCCGCCCTCCGCTGGCTGCTGCTTGAAGGCGTCATCCTGCGCACCCGGCCCAAGCGCTCCGCGCACGCCTACGCCAAGGTTTGGACACCGGACGGCTCGCCGCTCATCGCGACCTCGCGCCAGGTGCGGGAAAAACTCGCCGCGCGCACGCCCGTGCCGGTTGCGCTCGCCATGCGCTACGGCCAGCCGGCCATCGCGCCCGTCCTGGCCCAACTCGTGGCCGATGGCGTCGATGACATCCTGCTTTTCCCGCAATATCCCCACTATGCCATGTCGAGCTGGGAAACGGTCGTGGCCAAGGTTTTCGCCGAGGCCAAAAAGTTTTCGCCCGCGCTCCGTTTCACCGTCGTGCAGCCGTTTTACGCCGAGGCCGGCTACATCGACGCTCTGGTCGCCTCGGCCCGGCCGTATTTGGAAAAACCCTACGACCATCTTCTTTTCAGCTATCACGGCTTGCCGGTGAGCCATCTGCGCAAGGCCGACTCCTCGCAAGTGCATTGCATGACTGCGCCCCATTGCTGCCAAACCTGCTCACCCGCCCACGCCACCTGCTACCGGGCGCAGGTTTTTCAAACCACGCGCGCCTTTGCCGCCCGCGCCGGCCTCGATCCAGCGCGCTGGTCGGTTTCGTTCCAGTCCCGCCTCGCCGGCGAGCCCTGGCTTGAGCCCTACTCCGACCACGAACTCGAACGCCTGCCGGGCGCCGGTAAAAAAAATCTCCTGGTCATTACACCGGCCTTCACCGCCGACTGCCTCGAGACATTGGAGGAAATCCGCATTACAGGCCGTGAGGCCTTTCTCACGGCTGGCGGTAAAAGTTTTACCCATATTCCTTGCCTCAATGACCACCCAAAATTCATCGATTTCCTTGCTGGGCAGGTTGATGGATGGATCGCGCGCAACACAGCCCATAAAAATGCAAGTGTTTTGTGAATAATTTAATAAAGTTGTTATTTTACAAAACTGCAGTATGTAAGCATCTAATGGCAGCGTTCGCCGATGGGTCTTTCATCCTCGCATGAAAAGCTGTCGTTATTCCTTCGCGCCCTTGTGAGCTCGCATCTCAAATCCATTGCAACGTCCGCACCAACCCAGGCCTCGCCGGCCCAAGCGGTGGCGGTGTTGACGCTCGACGCCAGCGGCCGCATCACGCTGGCCAATGCAACCGCTCGGCAACTCTGGCAGGCGGGTGAGACGGAACTGATCGGCGAAGCCTTTCCCCATCTATTTTTCTTTGAAGTCACTTCGCGCGAACCCGACTGGGTCGAAGCCCAATGGGAAGTGCTCCTCGCCGCGGCGCTCGGCCAAACGGTGACGCTCACCGCACAACCGCACGAGAGCGCGCACCGTGAAGTCTCCGTGCGCCTCGAAACAATTCCCGGCACCGACGCCCCCTGCTACTTTGCGCACGTGATGCCATCGGACACACCGGCGCCCGCCCAAGCCGCCGCCGTACCGGACGAGCTGGCCGGTCTCGCGGTGCTGGCCAAAAAAAGTTCCCTCGGGTTCTTCGACCTCAATTTCAAGGACCGCCAGATTTATTACTCAACCGGCTGGAAAAAAATCCTCGGATTCACCGAGCACGAGCTGGCCAACACGTATGACACATGGCTCAAGCTGCTCCATCCCGACGATTCCGCCGCCGCGCCCGACCAAGCCGCAAAAAAAACCGGCACCGGCGCCCGCCCCTTCTCGCTCGAATTCCGCATGCAGCACCGCCGCGGCCGCTATCTCTGGATCCAAAGCTGCGGCGTGCAGATTTTCGGCGACGGCGGCGAGCTCGAACGCGTGGCGGGCATTCACCTCGACATCACGGAACGCAAGGAGCAGGAAGAGGCCGCCCTCGCCAGCGAGGAACGGCTGCACGGCCTCGCCCATGACGGCCCGCTCGGTGTGTTCGATCTCGATTTCGCCCAAAACCGCTTCTGGCTCTCGCCCGCATGGCAAGGCCTTCTGGGCTATGCGAAGGATGAAATGATGGACGCCGCGGAAGCATTTCGCAGCGCACTGCCACCGGCCGAAGTCGTGAATGGCCTTGAATCTTTCTTCCTGGCGCGCCACCCCGGCGAAACAACCTACCTCGAACCCGGCCGCCTGCGTCACAAGAACGGCAGCTTCATTTCCGTGCTGCTCGGCGCCTGCCGCCAGTTTTCCACCAGGGGCGAGCTGCAGCGCGTCATCGGCTTTCACCTCACGCGGCCGGCCCATGCTCCCGCTCCCGCCGCCGGCGATGTCCCGCTTCCATCCGTGCTCCTCACCGAGGCTCTCTCCGCACTCGCTGAAGCCGTGCTCGTCACCAGCGCGGAGGGAGAAATCCTATCCCTCAACGCCAAGGCGGCGCAACTCATCGGTTGTGCCCCTGAAAGCGCCCTCGGGCAGCCCGTGGGAAAAGTTTTCCAGCTTGTCCGCCGCGACCTCTCGACCGCCGAGGACGCTTTCGACCGCGTGCTGGCGGCCGTCGAACCGCTCGGCCTCACCGCGGAACATGCCCTCGTCACCGCCACCGGCTCCGAACCCCTGCCCATCGTCTGGATCGCGCGCCAGTCCTTTGATGCCGCCGGCCGCCTCCAGGGCTTCGTTTTTGTTTTCCGCAATCCCGACGAACTCACGCTCAGCCCGGACGAGCTGATCAAAACCAACCGCTTCGAGTCCCTCGGCCTGCTCGCCAGCGGCATCGCGCACGATTTCAACAATCTTCTCACCACCATCCTCGGCGGCGTTTCGCTGGCCAAGGACACCCGGGATTATTCCGCGCTCGCCGACAGCGAAAAGGCCTGCCTCGCCGCCAAGTCCCTCACCAAGCAGCTGCTGCTCTTTGCCAAGGGCGGCACCAATGCCAAGAACGTCGTCGCACCCGCCGACATCCTCAACGAGGCCGCGCGCATCGCCGCCGCCGGCACCACCGTGGAGGTTTCCATCGATGCGCCGCCCGAGGCCGCGCCCGTGCTCGTGAACCGCGCGCAAATCCTGCAAGTCTTTCAAAACCTCGTGGTCAATGCCGTCCAGGCCATGCAGGGCGAGCCCGGCCGGAAGATCCAGTTGCGCGCCTCCAACACCGCGATCAACGAAGGCCAGGTCCCGCCGCTGCCCGCCGGAAACTACGTCGAATTCGAAATCCGCGACAACGGCTGCGGCATCGCGCCCGAGAATCTCCAGAAAATCTTCGATCCTTTCTTCACGACCAAAAAACACGGCACCGGCCTCGGCCTTTCCACCGTGCTCTCCATCGTGCAGCAGCACGGCGGCCAGATCGGCGTCGATTCCACCGTCGGCGAAGGCACCGTCTTCACCGTTTTTCTCCCGCCCGCCGCCAGCGCCCCCGAGGTCGAGGCCCGCCACGCGCCCACCCTTCGCTTCGGCACCGGCCGCGTCCTCTACATGGACGACGACCCGAAGATCTGCGAACTCACCGGGAAAATGCTCACCAGCCTCGAATACAAATACGACGTTGCGCACACCGGCGAGGAGGCCATCGCGTTCTACCGCCGCTACCTCAACGTCGGCCGGCCCTATGACGCCGTCATCCTCGACCTCACCGTCATCGGCGGGCTCGGCGGCGAGGAGACGTTCAAGGAGCTGCGCGAACTCGACCCCGATGTGCGCGCCATCGTCGCCAGCGGCTACGACAATGACGCCATGGCCAAACGCTTTCTCGACCTGGGCTTCTGCGGGTATCTCACCAAGCCCTACCGCGTCACCGACCTCGGCAAGATTTTGAAAACCGTGCTCGGATAAAACCAACGCCTCGTGAGGCGTTGGTTTTATTTCTGCTCGAGCAGCCTGCTCGCCCGCGCCACCGCCGCATCCAGGTTCGCCACGACATTGTCGCGGCCCACGCGCTCCAGGAATCCCATCTTTTCCATCAGCGCATATGGCTGCGTGTGGGGCCCGCTCAGCACCAGGTGCCGGCCGTGGCGATGAAGCTTTTCTTGCAGCGTATCCAGTGCGTTGAGCGCGGTGCCGTCGAGCGCCGTCAGCGCCGCCAGGTGCAGGATCACGACGCGCGTGTCGGCATTGGCCCGGCGCATGACGGTGTCGAGCTTGTCCGCCGCGCCAAACATCAGCGCGCCAAAGACGCGATAGACCAGCACGCCGGACGGGAGGTTTTCGACGCGCTCGTGGCCCTGCCCGGCGGCACCGTTCCCATCATCGTGCGCCGACACCTGCGTCGTGTCGGCCACGCGTTTGACGAAGAGAAACGCCGCCAGCACCATGCCGATCTCGACGGCGACCGACAGGTCGAAAACAACCGTGAGCACAAACGTCACCAGGAAAACCACCGCGTCGCTCTTCGTCTGCCGGCGCAGCAAAAGAAACTCGTCCCACTCGCCCATTTGGAGCGATACGACGATCAGCACCGCCCCGAGCACCGTGAGCGGGATGAACTTCGCCAATGGCGCAGCCAGCAGCACGATGAGTAGCAGCGTCAGCGAGTGCACCATGCCGGCGATGGGCGCCCTGGCGCCATTGCGGACGTTCACCGCCGTGCGCGCGAGCACACCCGTCACGGGGATGCCGCCGAAAAACGGCACCACGAAATTGGCGATCCCCTGCGCCATCAGCTCCTGGTTTGAATCATGCCGGTCGTCGATCATACCGTCGGCCACGACCGCCGAAAGCAGCGACTCGATGGAGCCAAGCAGTGCAATGGCCACCGCCGGCCGGATCAGGCCGCCGAGATGCTGCCAGTCAAATGAAAGCAGGTGAAACGCCGGCCACCCGTGCGGGATGCCGTTGTCGCCAAACCGCTCGCCGATCGTCTCGACCGGCAGCTTGAGCAGGGAGACGACGAGCGTGCCCACGATAATCGCGATGATGGAACCCGGCACGCGCCGCGCCCAGGCTTTCGGCCACAGCTTGATGAGCACGAAGGCCCCCACCCCGATCGCCACGGTGGCCCAGCTCAACGTCGGCAGCGCCCGGCCGAGCGCGACCGCCTTCTCCAGGAAACTCGCCGGCACCGGGTCGAGTTTCAGCCCAAAAAAATCCTTCACCTGCGTCGAGATGATCGTGATGGCGATGCCACAGGTGAATCCGGTCGTGATCGGGTGCGGGACGAACTTGATGAGCGAGCCCAGCCGCGCCGCACCGAGGATGAAAAGGAACACGCCCGCCATCGCCGTGCAGAGCAGCAAATTGGGCATGCCATATTGCACGATGACCATGTAAACCAGCCCGACGAATGCGCCCGCCGGGCCGCCGATCTGTACCCGCGAGCCACCCAGCGCCGACACGATGAAACCGCCGATGATCGCCGTGAAAATGCCAGCGCCCGGCGTCGCGCCCGCCGCAATGCCGAAACCGATGGCCAGCGGCAGCGCCACGATGCCGACCGTCAGGCCGGCGAGAAGATCGACCAAGAAACGTTCGCGCGAATAACCGCGCAAGCACTCGAACAATTTTGGCCGAAACGAAAGAATCCTGGTGGAGGGTGGCGGTGTAGCAGGCGGATTCATCTTTGTAACGAAGGACAAATTTATCCTGACAATTTCCCGCGACACATGCAAATCAACGACTGGCCTTAAAAGACGGTCTAACTGATCCTATAAGTGACAGGCCGGGCGCATTTGCCGGAAATCCCGAAGTAAAAAACGTCGCCGCATCCATCGTGCCCGGCGATCTCTTCATCCCCGGCTTGCCCCCGCACCTGCTGACGATTCCCGATGGCCTGCTGCGGATTTTGGGACGGTTGGAAAAGAATCCGTAGACGCATTATTTACACCAAGAACGCGAACGCGAAAACGGATGTGCACGAATGCAAGCCACGACAGCGCAAGGAGGCTGGGCACTTTCCCAAAGAACATCAGAAAGCAGATTTTGACCCGTTTTTCGGATGATAGCTAGAAAAAGCTTGCTTTAGTGACTAGGGACTAAAAGTTAGTTTCGCACACGAAACTAACATGGCTGACTGGCTCACGACTTCTGATGCGGCATCGTATTTGGGGTGTTCCGAACAAAACGTCCGAAAACTTATCCGCAATGGACGGATTCCTGCAAGCCGCCATGGTAAGTCATGGAAAATTGCTGAAGATGGTTTGTCTGACTATTCATCCAAGGGAGGGATTATTTCAACTGGCGTCTCTGACCATCCAAGGCGTGGGAAAACCAAAGGAAAAATCCGGGCATTGTCTTTCTTTTCCGGAGCACTTGGTTTGGATCTCGGCTTGGAGAGAGCAGGTGTCGAGGTTTTGTTAGCGTGTGAAATGGACAAGGCTTGCCGGGAAACCATCGCACTGAACAAACCAGAAATGGCTTTGATCGGGGACATCACAAAATATTCGGCATCTGATATTAGAAAGCATGCCGGGCTGTCTCCCAAAGAAGAGATTGATTTGGTCGTAGGCGGGCCGCCTTGCCAAGCATTCAGCACTGCGGGTAAGCGCCAGGGGTTCAGCGATGACCGCGGAAATGTATTCCTGACTTTTGTTGATCGCATTTTGGAACTCCGTCCACGCTACGCAGTGATCGAAAATGTTCGTGGGCTGCTTTCTGCGCCGCTCGACCACCGGCCTCACGAAAAGAGGGGATTTGGCTTTCCGCCGCTCACGCCTGAGGAAGAAAAGGGCGGGGCCCTCCATTACATCCTCTCAAAGCTGAAAGCTGGCGGCTACGGCGTCTCATTTAATCTTTACAATTCGGCTAACTTCGGGGCCCCGCAGCTCAGGGAGCGTGTTGTGCTGGTTTGCTCCCGCGACGGTTCGAAATCGCCATACCTCACGCCGACTCATTCGGAGAATGGCAGTTTCGGCTTACCAAAATGGAGGACAGTGCGCGAGGCGCTGCGAGGATTGGAGAAGGCCGAACATCACCACGTGATTTTTCCTGAAAGCCGGCTTAAATACTATCGTATGCTAAAGGCCGGCCAATATTGGAAGCATCTGCCAAAAAAAGTTCAGAAAGAAGCAATGGGAGCGAGCTACTTCTCCGGAGGAGGCAAGACAGGTTTCTATCGACGCCTTGCTTGGGACAAGCCGAGTCCGACTTTGGTCACTCACCCGGCAATGCCAGCGACGGATTTGTGCCACCCCGAAGCATTTCGGCCGCTCTCGCTTGAGGAATACAAGCGTATCCAAGAATTTCCCGATGATTGGAAATTTGCTGGGACGCTGATCGACCAGTATCGCCAGGTAGGAAACGCTGTGCCGGGTAGTTTGGGACATGCAATCGGCCGACTTATCGTCAGTTTGTGCCGGGAGACGGCTATCCCTGAGTTCTCAGCCTTTCCTTACTCACGCTACTGTGGCACCGATGATCGGTCTTGGGCAGCCGAGGTTCTCAGAAAAAACCAAGCAACGTCAGAGCAATTGTCCCTTGCGATTGCGTGAGACTAAGCTGCACAGCGCGTTAGATTGCTTTAAGGTCAAGCAGGTAGTTTTTCACAAACTTCCTAAATCCATTTTCCGAAAATCCCACTCGGCAGACGGTGTCGGGAAAGTTGTGCCAATTGCTGCCAGGCTTTTTTGAAAACGTTCGAAACCATTTTTTGATCTCAGTCCCAACGCGAATCGCACTACTTGAGGAGTTCTCACTGTTGTCCCGATTCTTGACCTGCAGGACGAACCATTTCAGTTCATTGCCTGAGGGCGGCTTCAAAAAATCCGCTCCCTTAATTAAAGAACCTGAAATCCAAACCCATCCAGCTGGCTCAAGACCTTCCGCGAGGTAGCGCTCCAGTAAATCTCCTACCATATTTTCCGCCCCCATAGATAGAAGGTGATCGTGTTTTATCTGATTTAAATTGGCTTCCGGGATCCCAAAATAATGATGCAGCATAAAACCCACCATTTCGTCCGGCACTGTCGCAGGTGGTTCTGGTTTCTTAGGAGCGCGAGCGTTCGCAAAAACGGCGGCTGTAGCTTTGATATATTCAAGTGTTCCGACAACAGGAGCGTTTTTCCCACGTAGACCCGACGCGCTGGCCGGGTTCAACGCCAAGAAGCGGATCACAACAGCAAATTTCGCCGCCAGATTTGGATGGCCACTGGCTTCGATCGTGGCTTGTGCAATTTGTTCAGCGTTTGGAATAAATGGCATTAAGGATTTGTTTTTATTCCGAAATTGATGACTCCCCGCAACCAATATCCGAACTCCCACCCGCCAACGCTAGTCCGAATGGCGACGTTGAGCATGTAGCGTCTTGAAGGCACGCCTCTCGGGCGATAGGGATCACCACCAATCGATCACCGTGCCACCACTCGAATAATAATAAGGGCTGGCCAGCCAATTTCTCCCCATTTCGCGCACGACTTTGAAGTCCTTAACGACGAAGCGCTTGTTTTCCTCAATATCCAAAAGCTTGGCCGATAGCTTGGGAACGCCGCGGAAAGGATACATCTCTTTCAATACTTTTCCCTTGTCAGACTCAGGGATGATGTACTCCTCCGATTTAATGGCCGGATTGCCCGGGTGTTTTCTAGGCACGGTCGGATACGGCAGCCGCGGTTGTTCCCGCAACGCCGGAGCGATGGCATGTTTGTTTTTCATCTTCCCATTCTAGCGCGAATTTTCGCCCGGCTTTGGTTTAAAACCGGATTTTCGGCCACAAGCACGTGCTTAGCGACAGATTTTGAACACAGAGGACGCAGAGAGCACGGAGAACTGAAAAGGAAAACGGCCTTAAACTATCTCGTCCTCTGCGGTCTCCGTGAACTCCGTGTTCAATCATTCACTTGGGCATCAGTGTCCATCTGTGCAATCCGTGTTTTACACTGGCGTCACGAGGCGGCGGGAGCGGCGTCCCCGCAGATACACGGCAAAGTCGGCTTTATCCACGGTGACAATGGGCAGTCGCGGCGCGGCGTCGCTCAGCGCCATCAAACAGGCATCGGCAAAGTCAACGGGGCGTCCATGGTAACGCGCGGCTTCGGCCTGGACCGCCGCCAGTTGCTCGGGGAGCAGATGTTGGGACAGCAACGCGCCGCCTTCCAGCATGGTCAATATTTTCAAGGACTCAGCCGGGGCGATCTGGCCGAGCAGATGGTAGGTTTCGGAGATGCAGGCTTCGCAGGTCAGCCAGGGGCCGCGCAGGCCTTTCGCGACGGCGATGGCCCAGGCATGGCAGGCGTCCTTGCGGTCCACGAGCGCCACCAGGAAACCGGTGTCAACGAGGGCGCGAGCGTCCATAGCCGGCAAAGTGGGCTTTGTTGGTCGAGAGGTCACCGGGACCGCTGGCGCTGCCAATGACGCCTTTCAGTGCTTCGGTCATGTCGATGCCGGCGTCCTCGCCCAGTCCGCGTTCCAGTGCGTCGCGCATGACGGCGGAGACCGTGCGCTTCGTCGCCCGGGCCTGGCGCTGGATGCGGGCGGCCAGGCTTTCCGGGATCTTGAGGGTTTTGACAACCATGATTAGGTAATACCACTGGGTATTACCTTTCGTCAAGCCCATGCCAGCTCTTGCCATGCCCCAGCATAGCAGCATTTTCGGCCCGTCCCTAAAAACTCCCCCCTGTAGCTGGATTCGTGGCCGAGACCGGGGCGCTGAAGGCGCTGTCGCCGGCGCTGTTGTCCGCCCGGACCGCATAGGTATGCGTAGACCCCACCGCCAGGCCGGTGCTGGCGTATGGGCTGGTGACTCCCGGGATGGTGGTGCCGTCGACTTGGAGATCGTAGCTGGTGGCGGCCGTCGATGCATTCCATGTGACGGAAATAGCACTCGAGCTTATGGCAGAGATGGCAAGCCCGGTCGGAGGGGCGGGCGGGAATGTGTACGTAGCCGAACCGGCGCTGTCTTCGGGGAAGCCGCTAATATAGCCAACGGCTTCAAGCGTCGTGGTGCCGCTAATGTTCACCGGACCCGAGTAGAGCGTGCCGTGGGTCTCGCTCGGCACGCTACCGTCGGTCGTATAACGGATGGTCTCACCGCTACGCATTGAAGTAATGGTCACATGCTGCAGGCTGGAGTAGGTGCCGCCAAGTGGGTTGAATAACAGCGGGGAGGGATCAATGACTACGAACTCGTACGTAGCGCTTGCGACCGGGCTATCAACGTAGCCGTTGGCGTACGCGATGGCTTTAAGCGTTGTCATGCTGCCAGCAGGCCGCAAGTTCAGTGGGCTCGAGTAGAGCGTGCCGTTGGTTTCACTCGGCGTGCTGCCATCCGTCGTATAACGAATGGACACATCGCTGGTGGCATCACTGATTGTCACGCTTGACGGATTGAAGCCGCCAGGAGGATTGAAGGTCGGCTCGGCTACTTGCGGCAGGTCGATCGGAAAGATGAGCAAGGGGCCGGGCAGGGGTAGAATGCCCTTCATCTTCCAGATTGCCCACTGCCCGGTCACCATGTTTTGCAAGATGAGGTCGGGCTGGTTGGGGCCGCTAAAGTAGCCGGCGCCGACGAGCCGCCAAGCGATGGGAAGAGACCCGAGATCGACGCCGGTGACATAGGTGGTGCCGTTCATCAGCCAGAGGGCGCACTCCCCGTTCGCCGTATTTTGCCAGATGAGATCGGAGTTGCCATTATTGGAGAAATCGGCGGCGCCAACCAGATTCCAGTCAGTGGTAACATTTCCGAGACTGACGGAGCTGGCATAGGTCGTGCCGTTCATCAGCCAGATGGCACGCTGGCCGGTCACCGTATTCTGCCAGATGAGGTCGGGCTGATTGGGCTGGTTGGGGCCGCTAAACTTGCCGGCGCCGACGAGCCGCCAAGCGAGGGGAAGAGACCCGAGATCGACGCTGCGGACATAGGTTGTGCCGTTCATCAGCCAGATTGCGCACTGGCCGTTCGCCGTGTTTTGCCAGATGAGGTCAGCGTTGCCATTTTGGAGGAAGTCGGCGGCACCGACGATATGCCAGTCGGTGGAGAAAATCCCGAGATTGACGTTGCTGACCTCCGTGGTGCCGTTCATCAGCCAGATGACGCACTGCCCGCTCACCGTGTTTTGCCAGATGAGGTCAGTGCCATTTGGGGGGAAGTCGGCGGCACCGTCCAGATACCAGAGGATGGGGGTCTTCGGGTTCACCGTCAGGATCAGAGTCTTAGTGCCGGTGCCACAGTCATTGGTGATGATCAGTGTTATCACGTAGGTTCCGGGCGCGGTCGGCGTCCCGCTAATGAGCCCGGTGAAAGGATCCAACGACAAGCCTGCTGGCAGCCCGGTCGCTGCGTAGCTGGTCGGGGAATGGGTGGCGGTAATTTGATAACTGGAGGGCACTCCTGCTGTTATGGTCCAAGTGGGGGAACTCGTGATCACCGGGGATGCACAGACCGTGCTGCCCCAGATCTGCACTTCAGTGAGGCTGTTCCACGTGTTGACCGTGTTGCCATGGCACAAGAGTCGCACAAAGCGCGTGCTCACAGGCGCGGGCAGAGTATAAGTTTCCAAAGCCAGGGTTGTCCCACTGCTCTTCAGTCCGGTCGCAACGGGGGTAAAGGTCGTTCCGTCGCTGGAGGTTTCAATATCAAAAGTCTGTACGCGACTGGTTCCAAGATAGACGGCCACCTTCACGGAGGTGACGGTTTGCGTTGAGCCGAGATCGTACTGGATCCACTGCCCATTGGTGTCCGCGGACCAGCGTGTGTTCAGATCGCCGTCCACCGTGTTGGCTGGCGCATTCGGACTTTGGAAGGTGCTCGCCGTGACGGCCGAACCAGGAACGATGAACTGGATCGGAATGCCACCGCCGGTCGTGGTAACCACGACAGAATTGCTGTCAGCGGACTCGTTGGTCCCATCCGTGGCTCTGACCGTGAAGGTATAGATCGTGCTAGCCGTGAGACCGGTGACCGTGAAGGAGGTCGAGGTGCTCGTGCCGACCTTGGTGCCGCTGCTGTAAATGTTATAACCGGTCACACCTGAAGAAGTCGAAGCCGTCCACGACAGGCCCACGGTGGTGTCGGTCTTGCCCGTCGAAGTCACGTTGGTCGGCGGTAGCAGAATCGGTAGCGGATCCGTGGTGGCAATGAGAGGAGTGCTGTCAACGGACTCCATGGTGCCAGCCGTGGCTCTGATCGTGAAGGTATAGGCTGTGTTGGGAGTGAGACCGGCGACCGTGTAGGAAGTCGAGGCGGTCGTGCCGATCAGGACACCGTCTCCGTAAATTTTATAACCGGTCACACCTGGAGAAGTCGAGGGCGGCCACGTGATGGTCAAGCTGGTGTCGGTATGGCCCGTCAAAGTCAGATGGGTTGGCGGTAGCAGAATCGGTGGCGGATTGGTGGTAACCGAGACAGAATTGCTATCATTGGACTCTTTTGTCCCATCCGTGGCTCGGGCGGTGAAGGTGTAGGCCGTGTTGGCGGTGAGACCGGTGACCGTGAATGAGGTCGAGGTGCTCGTCCCGACCTTGGCGCTGCCGTTGTAAAGGTTATAACCGGTCACCGTGAAAGTGAGCGAGGCCGTCCACGACAGGGTCACGGTGGAATCGGTCTTGCCCGTCGAAAGCAGGTTCGTCGGCGGCTCCGGAAGTATGATGATGGGGGGCAGGATGCCACCCTTCCAATTTGACATGTTCGTCCAGTCGAGCGTGGCCGGACCATTCCCGGAATTCGATACGTAGAGGCCATTCTTGTCGTAATGGCCCGGGGCAGGATCGATGAGAATCGTCGCACCGGTTTGCGAACCATTGATATAGATATACTCAATAGCCGTCTTGGCATCATAACCCGCATCAAAAAGGAACGGCATGCCAATCTGGACGTTGCCCACGACTTTTCTTGCGTCGTGCAGGGAAATCAGGTTCGTGCTGGTTCCGACGCTGCCACCGGTATCCATATCAATGATGACGTCGCCGCTCGGCGAGCCCCACAACTGGTAGATGCAGATGGAGGAGGCGCCGGCAGGGAAGTCCACGATCTTGGCCGTTCCTTCCCACAGCCACGTGGTGGTGAGGTCAGCACCGGACCAGCGAAGCTCCGCGCGGCCGTGGCCGGCGGGAACATGGAATTCGTAACCGCCTGGGATCGGGGTGATGGTACAACCACCCGACGTTTGCTGGGATGGAAGAGTTTCTCCGCCGGGCGACCAGCCGGTGCCAATTTGGGCACGGGCGGTGAGGTAAAAGCCGCCGACAATGGCGAGGACGGCGAACGTAGACACCAAGCGACACAGGGGCCGCCGCAGCGATAAACAGGACAGGGTTTTCATGGTCTTGTTGGGTAAACTAACGCTAACGGACAGGAGGTATGATCCACCAAGGGAGAGAATGGTCAGCGGGGCGAATTGAAGACGATTTGCAAGAACAGTAAACCGATTACCCGTTCATATCGTTGAATATATTTTGCTGCTTGGGTTTCTCATTGCGTGTGGCGGGGAAGTGCGGAACCGGGGCAAACGACGACTCTTGTAGAGTTTATATCCAGAGATTCCTCGCTCGGCTGCCAATGAACTCGTATCGAACATCGTTTAATTCGGATTTTGGCTCGGCAGCGCCGGTAGGGTCCGCTCACCGAGCGGACCGCGGCCCGTTGGGTCAACGGGCCCTACCTTCCAACCGTTCATTCGCGGTTAAAAAATCCGAACCAAAATAATAAGTGCATATCAGTAAGGTTGGGGACAGGTCGAAAAACTCCGGTGACCTGAAAATTTAGCCACAAAGGGTCACAAAGATTATAAAAAGCAGGCCATGCTTGTGTTCCTTGCGATCTATTGTGGCTACACAGATCCCTTTTTTGACCTGTCCCTTAAAATTCATGTTCCTCAATGCTCAACAAGCACTGGTCATTCGCCATTCGTCATTCGCCATTCGTCATTCGGGCTTCCCGCTATCCCCGCCAGGTCAGCGCGTGGCAGAGGGCCACGCCGGCGGCGTCGGCTTCGTCGGGGGCAAGCGTGCGGCCGTGGCCGAGCATCGCCATCACCGTGCGTGCCATCTGTTCCTTGCTGGCGCGGCCCGCACCCACCACCGCCTGCTTCACACGCAGCGGCGCGTATTCGAACACCGGCAGTTCGCGCAGCGCCGCCGCCGCAATCGCCGCCCCACGCGCCGCGCCCAGGATCTGCGCCGTCTGGATATTCTGCACAAAGATCGTCTGCTCCAGCGCCACGTGCCGCACCACGGCTGCATCGAGAAAATCCGCCACCAGGCGGTTAATCTCGCCGAGCGCGTAGGCCATCGGATGTTTCGTCGCCACCTTCACCGTCTGGCAGCGCAACAACACCGGCTGGCGCCCCGGCATAAATTCGACCAGGGCAAGCCCGGTGCCGCGCAGCGACGGATCGATGCCCAGCACCTGCCCATCAAACGGCGTGCGCTTCAGCGAAAACGCGCCCGGGCCGGCCGAAGCGACAGCGGAAGGCCGCGCCCGGCCCTCGATTTTTGCCTTCCACATTTGCCTGACGTTCATTCGCGCCATGATTATTGTTTATTAACCGCGAATGAACGCGAATTCACGCGAATAAACACAGGGTCTTTGTTGTCACTCCGAGAGAAGATTTCTTTGTGATCCTTGCGATCTTTTGTGGCTATTATTCTGGGCCGATATTTTGGCCACGAAGGATCACAAAGAGCAGAGAGAAAGGGCGTGTTTTTGGGAAGTCTCGTTGCCTCGGAATGACAAAGTTTTTTATCTGCGCCCATCGGTGTAATTCGTGATAAAAATAGAATTCAGGTTACTTCATTAAGATCAGCATCAGTCCCCCAGCGGCGCTCAGCCAGAGCGCAATCCCTTCAAAAAGCTTCTGGTCGATTTTCAGCAGGATCTTCCGTCCGATAAACGCCCCGGCAAAAACCGCCGGCGCGAGGAGCAGGTTCATTTTAAAACTCGCCGGATTGATCAGCCCGAGGTGCACCATGAAGGGCACCTTGATCATAAAATTTAGCACAAAGTAATACACCGCGCCGGTGCCAACGAATTCCATCTTGGGCAGTCGCATCGCCAGCAGGTACATGACCATGAGCGGTCCGGAGGCATTGGCCACAAGGGTGGTAAATCCTGCCAGCACGCCGATGAGCGGCGCCAGCCACCCGCCATACTCCCGTTCTTCCACACCCGCGCGCCCGCGACGCACCAGATAAAGCGCAAACAAGCCGAGGATGATCGCGCCGATCAGCACTTTGGCCTGCCGGTCGTCGATCCGCCCCAGCGTGAAATAGCCGGCCACCACGCCCAGCGCCGCCCACGGCAACAACCGCCAGAGATGGCGCCACTGCGCGTGCCGCCAGTATGATGCCACCGCGATGATGTCGCCAAAGATGAGCAGCGGCAGCACGAGGCCGGTCGCTTGTTTCGCCGGCATGATCTGGGTGAAAATCACGACGAACAGCATTCCCAGTCCGGCAATGCCGGTCTTGGACACACCGACGAGCAACGCGGCAAAAATGGCCAGCGCCCATTGCCAGGGTTCGAGCGTCACGAGTTGGTCTCCCCTCGAACATCGAATGTTGGGCGTTGGATGTTCATGGCTGTCCGTTGGCCTTTTCGGTAAACTCGCCGCCCGCAACTGCAAACACCTGCCATTCGCCGAGGCCGGCGTCGGGCCGGCCGGTGCCGGTGGCGATAACCTGCGACTGGGGATCGATGACCGACCAAAAACGGTGGCGCCGCGCGGGATCGAGTTCGCCCAGCACATCGTCGGCCAGCAGCACCGGGCGCACGCCGCTCCTTTCCTGGAACCACGCCGCCTGCGCCAGCCGCAGCGCGAGCACGAGCGAGCGTTGCTGGCCCTCCGAGGCAAAGTCCCTCGCTTCCGTGCCGCGCACGGTAAAATGAAAATCGTCGCGCTGCGGGCCGACCAGCGTGGTGCGAAACTGCGCATCGCGCGCGCGACCGGCTTCGTACCGCGCCAGCAACAGCTCGGCCGACGGTTTTTCGAAATTGGGATCATACAAAAGATCGCCGGGCTCGCCGGAGTCGCAGAGCTGCGCATACGCCGCCCGCAACGTCACCCCGAGCGCCTGCAGCCCGGCGGCGCGCAGGGCAATGAGCTCGGCTGCGGCGGGCGCAAGGATCTGCTCGAAGGCGTCGAGCTCCTTGTCCACCACGCGGCCCGACTTCAGCAGGGCGTTTCTTCCGGCCAGCGCGCGGGTGAATTTCTGCAGGGCCTGCAGGTAGGTGGCATCCATCGCGGCCAACGTGAGGTCGAGCCAGCGACGCCGGCCGGCCGGCGCACCGCGGACGAGCTGCAAATCCTGCGAGGAGAAAACGACGGTCGGAAACTTCCCGAGATGATCGGCCAGCCGACTCACCCTCGCCCCATCGCACCACAGCTCCTTGCCGTCGTGGCGGAGCTTGATGATCAGGTGCGTATCGCCGAACCGTTCGTGCTCGAGCTGACAGGTGATGGCGGCCGTCGTCTGGCCGTGGCCGACGAGCAGCCGGTTGTCGGTCGCGCGAAAGGAACGCAGCGCCGTGAGAAAACCCGCCGCCTCGAGCAGGTTGGTCTTCCCCTGCCCGTTCGGGCCGGCGAGAAAATGCCTGCGACCAGAAAATTCGAGCGTGGAAAAACCCACGTTGCGAAAATGTCGGAGGGTTAGTGAGCTGAGGCGCATGGGAACATTTAACGTTTAACCACTGATGAACACTTATGCGCACTGATGGTGGTTCGGTTTATATTTAAAGGTGGAGCCCGGCGTTCCTGGCTCGCCAAAGCCTGGCGAAGGCGGCCCGGCGCGCTGTTTGGACCACTAAACTGTTCCGCAACTCGGTGAGAAGCCCCTGACATGCACACCAATAAGTGTCCATAAGTGTTCATCAGTGGTTAAACCTAAATCTTCACGACCGCATCCGCCGGCTTCACCTCGGCGCTGACTTCAGCCAGGGCCGACGCGAGCTTCGGCCAGTCCGTCTCCACCGTTTCCCAGCCCGCGCTCACGCGGATCACGCGCCGCGCCTCCTCCGGCAAATAACCCATCGCCGCGAGCACGTGCGACGGGCCTTCTTTCGCCGTGGCGCAGGCCGATCCGGTCGAAACCTGAAAGCCGCGCTTGTCGAGCCGCGCGATCCAGCGGGTATTTTCACCATGCGGCAGGATGAGCGACACCGTGTTCCAAAGCCGTTCCGCGCTCGCGCCCACCACGCGCACACCGGGCAGCGCAGCCGACATCGCCCGCTCGAACGTTTCGCGCCAGCGCAGCCGCTCCGTTTCGAGCAAAACTTTTTTCGTCTCCGCCTCGACCAGCGCCGCCACCATTGCCGCCACGCCGGGAAAGTTTTCCGTGCCGGCGCGATGCCCGTGTTCCTGTCCGCCGCCATGCTGCGCGCGAAAATCCTGCGCCCCCTCCGCTGCCAAGACAAAGCCGACGCCCTTCGGTCCGCCGAACTTGTGCGCCGAGCCGATCACCCAGTCCGCCTCGCCCAGGCCCGCCGCCGGCAGCTTGCCGAGCCACTGCGATGCGTCGCAGAAAAAGGCCGCGTGGTGCCGCCGGCACAACCGCGCCAGCTCGCGCCACGGTTGCAGCACCCCCGTCTCGTTGTTCGCCGCCATCACGACCACCGCGCCGACGGCCTTGGATGCCAATAATTTTTCGAGCTGCCCGACCGACACCACGCCATAGCGGTCGACTTCGAGCCAGACGACCCGATCGCCGAGAAAAAACTTTGCCGCTTCGAGCACGCAGGGATGCTCCGTCCGGTTGACCGCCACGAGCATGCCCGCCGACAGCGTCCGGGCCAGATGCGCACAGACGGCGTTCGCGCCCTCGGTCGCGCCCGAAGTGAAGACCACGCGCTCCATCGCGCAACCGAGCAACGGCGCGAGCTGTTCGCGCGCCGCCTCGAGCCGCACCTTCACGCGCGCACCGGCGCCGTAAAGGCCGGATGGATTCTGCCACGCTTCATCCTGCGCACGCAGCCACGCCTCACGCGCAGCCGGCGCGAGCGGCGTCGTGGCATTGTGGTCGAAATAGGGCACGGGTTGAATTTCACCGCAGATAGCTGCCGAGGCAAGCCGGTCATGTTTAACCGCGAATAAACGCGAATGGACGCAAATAAAGTCATGAGTGCAGGCTTACCCGCCACATGTCGGGGCATAAAGCCCCTCGCTCAAACAAAAGGATCTACCTAGATGAAAACATGCAGTCGCCAGTAGACTTCTGAGCTATTCGCGTGAATTCGCGTCCATTCGCGGTTAAAAAAAGATCGTCGCAATTCGCGGGAGCTTCGATTGATTCGCGGTTGATGACTTTCGACGCCCAACTCGCCGAAACCCTGAAAACTTTCCAGTCGCTCTCGGGCATCCGCCCGCAGATCGACCGCGCCGGACAAATGATCCTGTCCACGCTGCGCGCCGGCAAAAAACTTCTTCTCTGCGGCAATGGCGGCAGCGCGGCCGAGGCGCAGCATTTCGCCACCGAGCTCGTGGGCCGCTATGCCAAGTCCCGCCGCGCACTGCCCGCCATCGCCCTCAACGCCGACGGCCCGCTGCTCACCTGCATCGCCAACGATTTCGGCTATGACGATGTTTTTGCGCGCCAGCTCCCCGCGTTCGCGCAGCCGGGCGATCTTCTCGTCGTCCTCACCTCGAGTGGCAACTCCGCCAACATCCTCGCCGCGCTCGCCGCAGCGAAAAGCCTCGGCCTCGAAAGCATCGCCTTCCTCGGCCGCGGCGGCGGCAAGGCCAAGGGCCTCGCGAACTGCGAACTCATCGTGCCCGGCGCAAGCGGCTCCGCCGCACAAGAGGCGCATTTATTTTTGATCCATCACTTCTGCGAGCTGATCGACGCGGCGTTTCCAGCCTAGCGTCGCAGACGCGACGCGTAGTTAGTAGTTTGTAATTGGTAGTTGGTAACGGAATAGCGTGCCCACGCGGCACAGCAACGACCGTCGAATCCTGGACGGACTGGGACGAAGCTATACCAACTACCAAATACTAAATACCAATTACTCGCGCACGTGCTAAACTTGTTCCTTGCGGAAGAGTGCAAACCACCCTTGGTTTATTTTTCACCACCATGAGCACTCCCGCACCTGTCCAGGAAACCGCCATCATCACGACCAGCTACGGCGATCTGACCCTCGCCTTCTGGCCCGACGTCGCGCCCAAGACCGTCGAAAATTTCAAGAAACTCGCCAAGGCCGGCTTTTATGACGGCACCGCGTTTCACCGCATCATCAAAGGCTTCATGATCCAGGGCGGCTGCCCGAACACCAAGGCCGGCGCGCGCGGCATGCCCGGCACCGGCGACCCCGGCTACAAGCTCAACGCCGAATTCAACAGCAAGCCGCACGTGCGCGGCGTCATCTCCATGGCGCGCTCGTCGCATCCGGATTCCGCCGGCTGCCAGTTCTTCATCGTGCACGGCGATGCCCGCTTTCTCGACAAGCAATACACTGCCTTTGGCCAGCTCGTCGCCGGCGACGACGTATTGGAACGCATCGCTACGGTGCCGGTGGGCGGCTCGGGCGGAGAAAAAAGCCAGCCCATCGAACGCATCGAAGTGAAAAGCGTGCGCATTGTTCAGGCTTGAGGAAAATGGCTTGAGGTGGAGCGCGTCGTCCCGACGCGCTCCACCATCAAAAGCCTTCGTTTCAAAAAGAATTTTCCTGTTCGCTTTTTTATGGCCGAGCCGCGTGGGCTTTGGCCACGCCAGTATATTTTTCCGCCCAGCCGCGCAATTTGGCCTGCTCCACGGGCGCGAGCAGGCGGGTGATTTTCGCCGGCGAACCGTAAACGAGCGAGCCGGGCGGCACGACCATGCCCTGCGGCACGAGAGAATTCGCCCCGATCATGCTGCGGGCACCGATGCTCGCACCGTCGAGGATGGTCGCGCCCATGCCGATGAGGCATTCGTCCCCGACCGTGCAGGCATGGATGATAGCCGCGTGGCCGATGGTGCACCACGCACCGATGTACGTGCCGAAATCATCGGCCAGATGCACCACGGCATTGTCCTGGATGTTCGTGCCCTCGCCCACCCGGATTTCGTTGATGTCGCCCCGCAGCACGGCGCCATACCACACGCTGCCCTGCGGGCCGAGGACGACGTCGCCCAGCACCGTCGCGTTGGGCGCGACAAAAAGCGCCCGCGCCGTGTCGGGAGTTTTCCCGAGGAATTTTTTCAGCCGCTCGTCGAGGGTCATGACTGAAAAAAGCTGAATAACTGAAGCGCTGAAAGGCTGAAATTGATTCAGTTCTTCAGTTTTTCAGCCCTTCAGCCTTTTTCTGATACCACGTTCCGTCCGGTGCCTGCAGCCAGATGCCGGGCTTGGATTTTTCCGCAACTTTTTTGGCGCGAAGGCGCCCCACTTGCTCAGGCGCGATGTTATATTTCCGCGCGTAAAGCATATAGACCACCGCGCGATCATGGTTTTCATCGGCGACCAGGTTGGCCGCGTCATCGCCGCCATTGCCGCGAACTTCGACAAATCCCTGGTTGTTCTCGCCGACCACGCCGCTGGTTTTCAGCCCATCGAGTGCCGGCAGGCGCTTCTCCTGGTTTTTACGCAAAACCGAAAGCGGAATGGGGCCAGCCGGCGCCTGGGCCTGCGCAGGGCCAACCGCGGCAAGCGCAACCCATGCAGCAAACAAAAACCTAAAAACCAAGGCCGGCTTCATGGCGTGGCGGGTGCAGGCGCCGGTGCTGGCTTGGCGGCGGGAGCAATCGTGGTGGATTTCTCGTCGATATCGTCGAAATAATTTTCGAGAGACTTGTCCACCTTCACGTTCACGTTCACATCGACGGTGACGTGGATGGGTTTTACCTCGATGGGCTTGACGTTCACGCAGCCGGCCAGCGGCAAGGCGACGGCGCAAAAAAAGAGGCGGCATGTCATGTCCTTAAAAATAGGGCGCTCGATTTCGCAAGACAACCCGCTTTTCATTGCTGCAGCTGGCGACGCATGGCGTAGGCACCGTGAAGCAGTTGCTGCACGGGGCCGTGGACGCTAATATCAATGACGACAGGCGCCGCATATTTTGGATCCGTCGATCCGCCCTCCAGTTGAATCAAAATCGTGCGGCCGCCCTGCTCGCCGTCAGGATAAAACCTGATGCGAAAGGTCTTCATCACCAGCGGCATTTTGCCGAGCTCGATTTGGGCGAAACCCGGATAGGCCGCGCGAACTCTTTTGTTGTGATAGAGAACACGGGTAAATAATCCCGGCGAAGGTTGGAGAACAACCTGAGCCATCTCACCTTTGCTCAAAACCAGGGCGCTCGGCCCGATCGTCAGGTTTCCATGGTCAAGGTGCACCGTGAGTTTGCCGCTCACGCGCCCGGCGGCCTTCTTTATTCTCAGCTGGCCGGGATCCACCACGTCCCGGAGTTGAGCCAAGTCAATTCTTCTGGCCTGGGCGACCCAGGTGATCGAAGGTTGCTTCAGCGCAAAGGCAAAAGGCACGGCGGAAAATTTTCCGCCGAGGCCGGTGCTCTCGAGGGAGCCGACGTGGACCTGGCCGTCAGGCGTCAAGCCAAAGGAGATTTTAGTATCGTGCAGCTCGACGCCTCCGAATTGGGCCGTGCGCACCGAAAGCACCTGGGCCGGCTCCGTGCACAAGGGCTGCAAGCCTGCCAGGGTGATGCGCAACGCCAACCCATCGCATGAGCTCTTTTTCTTGGCATTATCCATCCCGCCGTCGGCCAGCTCCAGCGTGGCCGTCCCTTCGAAGGCGCCCTGCTTGATCGTGCCGCGGCCCTCTACGGCGAGCGTGCCGTGAAACTGCCAGTTGGCCAGTGATGGGATGTTTTCCGTCAATGTCGCGGACCACAAAGCCAGATTCAAGCGGCATTGCGCAATCTGCCAGGTGCCTTCGCCAGTCGCCGGATCCAGGCTCGCCCGCGCATCCAAATGCGCGTCCTGGCCTTCGACCGAAAACTCCAAATTAACCACGCCGGCGTTCGCCGGCCGGAGTGTCATGCGCCAGGCCAGCACCGGAGCGGAAGGATCGAGGTGCCAGACGCCTGACAACGTGCCGTTCATCAGCGGCAACGGCGGGAGGGCGGCGCGGGCAGTCATCACCGGCCACACGCCAAGCAAGGCCAGGGACAGAACAATACTTCTCACGCTGAAACGTTCTAAAGTTTCAGGCTTAATGGCCAGTTTTCTGATAGGAATTAAATTTTGTAATTGGTTTTTGTCGTTTGGTGGTTCGATGTTGGATGCTAGTCATCATGTTGTATTGGATCAGCAAATCGATTCACCAAGTCCGCCGGCTCAATCGCCGGACGCTGATATTCCTGGCGGCGCTGGGACCGGGCATCATCACGATGATCGCCGACAACGACGCCGGAGGCATCTCCACCTACACGCAGACCGGCGCCCGGACCGGGTTCAATCTGCTCTGGGCCATGGCCATCCTGCTCCCGATGGCTTATTACGTGCAGGAAATGACCGTGCGGCTGGGCGCCGTCACCAAGCGCGGCCACGCGGAGGCCATCTTCGACGGGTTTGGAAAGTTCTGGGGCTGGTTCTCCATCTTCGATCTCGCCGTGATCAACTGGCTGACGCTGGTCACCGAATACATCGGCATGACCCAGGCGATGAGCCTCTTCAACATCCCGCCGTGGATCACGTTCTTTGCCGTGACCGCCTTGCTCACCGGAATTGTTATTTCCGGCCGCTACTGGACGTTCGAAAAAATCACCCTTTTCTTCTGCCTGTTCAACCTCGTCTATATTCCCGCCGCGATCTGGGCCATGCACACCGGAAACGTGAAGGAGGGCTGGACCGCGGTCGGACGGGGGTTTTATCATCCGGATTTGGGCTTGGGCATGTCGGGCGCGGCCATGCTAACCCTCATCATGGCGAACATCGGCACGACGATCACGCCGTGGCAGATTTTTTTCCAGCAATCCGCCGTGGTGGACAAGGGCACGGATATCAAGGAAATGAAGTATGGGAAAATTGACACTTTCGTCGGCTCGTTCCTGACCTGCGTGGTGGCAGCGTTCATCATCATCGCCGCCGCCGGGGTTTTTTACTACAATCCCCACAATCCCAGTCCGGCGGCGATGGCCGCCCATCAGCCCACGCCCGGATCCTGGACAAAGGTGGATCCGTCTTTTCAATCCTGGCAGGACATGGATTCCGCGGCCAAGACCGCCGCCGCCATGCCCATGGTGATGCCCAACGAACACTGGGGCCAATGGGCCAGGTTGCTCTTCTCCATCGGCCTTTTCGATGCCGGGCTGCTCGGCGCGCTCTGCATTTCGCTGGCCACGAGCTGGGCGCTGGGCGAAGTCTTCGGCTGGGCACACTCGCTCAACCGCGGCGTCCGCCAGGCGCCGTGGTTCTATGTGGCCTACGTGCTGATGCTGATGTCAGCGGGCGTCATCTCGCTGGTGGCCAGCGTGGACGTGCAGAACATCATCACCATTTTTGTGCAGGTGGTGGCGGTGACGTTGATGCCGGCGGCGCTCATGTTCCTCATCCTGCTGCTGAACGACAAGCCGCTCATGGGCGAACACGTCAACACCCGCTGGCAGAATATCGCCAACTGGAGCATCACCCTTTTCGTCATCGTCATGTCCACGGCCTATGGTGTTTCCATCCTGTTTCCGGAGTGGTTTGGCGCGGCGAAATAAACAGGCTCTTGAAAAAGGTCCCCCATGAACAACGCCAACGATAACCATCCCACGGTGCCGGCAGGATTTGAATCGTTTCAACTGCTGTATTTTTCCAAGCTGCTTGGCTGCCGGATTCGCCAGGACAAAACCAACCGAAAAAACGGACGCCTGACCGACCTCGTCTTCCGGCTTTCCGAACCGTATCCCGAGGCGGTCGGGATTTATATCGAGCATGGCAAGGGCTATCCGTCGGAACTGATACCCTGGGAAAAGGTGGCCCGCATCGAAAAAGATGCCATTTTTATCACCCCGACTGAAGGCGGGGCGCCCTATCCGCCGTTCGTGGATCAGAAAGGCTGGATCCTCGTCAACGAGCACCTGATGGGCCAGACGATCCTCGACACCGAAGGCCGGCGCACCGAAATCGTCAATGACGTCCACCTGCTCTACTCCAAGGGCCGCATGATTCTCGTTCATGTAGATATTTCCTTCAATGGCTTTCTCCGCAAATGGCATTTGGAGCGCTTCGGGCTGGGCAAGGATCAATTGATTTCCTGGCGCTACGTTCAGCCGCTGTCGGTGGAAGACCGCAGCAAGGACATTGTCACGCTCTCGGTCGCGCGCGAGCAGGCGTTGGAATTGCCCGGTGAGGACCTGGCCGATGCGCTTGAGGTGCTGTCCGGCGACGAGCAGCAGGCGATGTTCGCGGCGCTGGACCCGGACAAGGCCGCCGAGGTGCTGGTGGAAGCGGAGCCGCGCGCGAAGCGCCAGCTCATCGCCTTTCTGCGCGAGGAACGCGCGCGAGCGGTGCTCACCAAAATGTCCGTGCCGCAGATCGCCGATTTGTTCTCCCACCTGCCCCATGAGAAAGCCACGGAGATGATGAAATGCCTTCCGCCGGAGCGGGCCGCGCGCGTCCACGTCGTGATGACCCATCCGGATGTGCTGGCGTCCTCGCTGATGAGCGACCGGTTCCTGGCCTTCGCCAAGGAAGCCAAGGTGGGCGAAGTCCTGACCGCGCTGCGCACAACCCCATGCGACCGTCGGAACATCTCCTATATCTATCTGGTGGCCGATCGGGACAGGGCGCTCGTGGGCCTGGTTGACCTGCGCGACCTGGTGACCGCCCAGCCCGAAACCAGCCTCGGCGAACTGATGATCGCGCCGGTCGTCACCGCGGACCGCGATGCCCTGCGCGAGGACCTGGCGGAGTCGTTTATCAAATACCGGTTTCGCATGCTTCCAGTGGTGGATACGCACGACCATCTCCTGGGGATTGTGCGCTACAAGGACCTCATGAAGGACGCGAAAATCGAACTCCCAACATAACCACGAATGTTTTTTAACCGCGGATGAACACGGATAAACGCGGATAAGAAAGAACCTCAACGACCCACAGTTTTAACCACTTATGATCACTTATGTACACTTAAGGAACCCGGCATTTCTCGTCTACGATGGTTCGTATCCGCGTTCATCTGCGTTCATCCGCGGTTAGAACTTAACTTATCTGAGACTAAAACCCATCCGAGGTTTCATTTAATATGCCACGCATCAAAATGACACGCACCGTCCGGGTCGCCCTGTGGGCCCTGCGCATTTACCTGTTGGTCCTGCTCGCGCTGATCGGGCTGAAGTTTGTTCGCACCTTCGCCAGTCCGGGCAACGCGAATCCGCCCGCGGCTTCGACCCCGGCACCCAAATCCGCGCCGTAGCCGCCACACTTTTGCACCGTGAATAAATTTCAATCTGTGCATCGCTTATTTTTGACTTTGCTTTTTCTCGCGACCCTTGGTCTCGCACCGGCGCACGCGACCATCGTGGGGCTCAACCAGATCGTCACGCCGGATATCCAGCCCACGGGCGTGCTCGGGCTCAGCGCCCAGTTGGAGCATCCTGCCATCGGCAACAGCCAGGAAATCCAGTTCGAGCTTGGCCTCACCCCGCGGTTTGAAGTGGCGTGGTTCCAGGGCCTGAAACCCAACGAAGGGTTCTTCAGCACGGAACTCAACCTGGTGCAAAAAGGGCCGCACCTGCTGACCGCCGGCCTCATCAACTGGTCCACGCGGGGAGGCGACGCCCAGCCCGTGCTGGAATACGGTTATTACACCGACAAGGACCGCTTTGTGGCCGGCGCCATCTATGCCAATCGCGAAACGGAGCTGTTGCTCGGTTATAAACGCCTGCTCTCGGAAAAGATCGCATTAGCCGCCGATTTCCAATCGGGTTCGGCCAACTCTCTGACGTTTGGCGCGGTTTATAATTTCACCCCCGACCTTTCGATCAACCCGGCCATTTACTGGACGAATTCGCATCCGCATCATTTTTTTGGCTACGTCGTGCTATCGTGGAACATCACCGTCTGGAAGTAAGCGCACCCAGCGATGAACGTGGGCGATGCTACACGAAATGGCTCAGACCGCGGACAACGAGGAAACTTCCCAGCGCCAGCAGCACCGCGAGCGAAAGATAGGGCGCCAGGCGCGCAAATTTTCCAAATCCTGAGAACCGGCGGCTGGCCTGATTCACGCTCCACGCCGCCACGACGCCGACGGTCACCAAAGTCAGTGCCAGGCCGAGGCTGAAGGCGATCACCAGGGAAAAGCCGAGGGCGAATTTTTTGAGCTGCAGGCAAAGCACCAGGACGGAAAACGCCGCCGGGCACGGCATCAGTCCGCCGGTGAGCCCGAAAAGCACGATCTGTGGCGTGGTGACGGTGCGGTTCGCAAACCGGCGGGCGATGTCCGCCGCATGTTCGCGACTGTGGGCGTCGTCGTCCTCGGCATGCGCGTGGCCGTGGCCCTCGTTAAATTCAACCTTCACCGTGTTCATTTGTACAGCGCCCACCAAATGGATCTCCGCGCGAAACTCATGCGGTTCCGGGATGGGCTCGACCGATTCCCAAACGTCGCCATTGCGACCCAGGCGGAACAGCTGCCGTTGCCCGTCGGGGCGGATGGTTTCCACACTCGCCGCGGACAGGACTTCAGTTTCGGCCAGCTCCAGCCTGAACTGCGGAGGCACGCCGTCCTCAATCACCCGCAGGCAGCCGGTGCCCAGTTCACACTGGACTTCCTTGGCCTCGTCGTGGTGGTGATGGGTGTGCCCGCATTGGTCGCGTTTCATCCGCCAAAAAGTCCAGCCAGCCATCGCCATCACGAGAACTCCCCCGACCATCTGGAAATAAGGCTCGGTCGTCTCGGCATTCCATTGCTGGCCGAAACCCAAGGCCATCGCCGCAATCGCCCAGATGACCAGCGAGTGGGAAATGGCGGCGGACAGCCCAAGCAACGCGGCTTGCAGGATCGTGCCGCGAACCGCCACGATGAAGGCGGCCATCATCGTCTTGGAGTGGCCCGGCTCCAGGCCGTGAAGGGCACCGATCAGGACGGCGGTGGGAAAGAACACCCACGCCGAGCCGTGTTGCAACAATTCCGGGAAAGAAGTCATGCATAGACCATACCCCTACCCCCTATGTGATGTAAAATCCAAAATTTGATGGCGTTCGCGGCCTCGCCGGCTTACTTTGCCCTATCGTGTCCCACCATCCTGAAAATCCGGAGGCTGACGGCCGGGCCCTGAAACTGCGGCTCCACCGCGTCATCGGCCAGCTCAAGGCCGTCGATGGGCAGCTCGACCGCGACTACGACTGCTCGGAAATACTGCATCAGCTCATCGCGGCCCGCCGGGCGTTGAAATCGCTGTCGGAAAAAATCATCAACGACCATCTTCAACACTGCGTCATGGAACTGGGGCACGAGGACGACGCCCGGCGGAACTTGCGCGAGATGGCCACCGTGCTGAAACGTTACATCGAGTAATGTGACAAAAAAGCGCCTTTGTGATCCGGCGTTTCCGGCCAAGCAGAGCCGCCCGCCCTTTTTCCTGTTGTTATTTGCGGATTTAAAGTTCACGGATGTGCCTCCTTCGCCAAGGCTACGAAGCCCAAGTTGGAACTACCGGCCAAAGGGTTGGTCTGCCATGACATGATGAAAGCGATCCATTGCCTCATTCCCTCCCCTCAAGTGTTGCTCGCCAGCACCACGCTGGTCGCGCTGGGCTTGTTTTCCGGCTGCACCACCGTGCAGCTGAACGACGACGGCTCGGTCATCGGCGAATACAAACTGGGCTATCTCTATGCAAAGCCCGGCCAATCGCTCGAAAGAGTGCACACCGCAGTGAAAAAAGCCTTCAAGGATCTGGGCTATCTGCAGGTCGGCGACAAGGAAACGCCGGGCGAAATCGAGCTAAGCGCCCGCGATTCCCACGACACGCTGACCAGTGTGGAACTAAAAGATTTCACCACCTACACGAGTGTGAAGATCCGCTGCGGCCTGTCCGGAGGCCTGGCGCAGGAACAACAGGTTTACCACGCCATCGCCGGGCATTTCTGATCAGAGCTGGACTTTGACGCAAGGACGCGAAGGCGCCAAGCGTGGGTGAAACTCATGCTTGGTATATTTTTCATCGCGGAAACGCGGAAGGAAGGAAGCGTGATATTCCGGTCTAGAACGGTTTAAAAATTAGTGTAGCCACGAAGGATCACATCCGCCTTCGCCAAGGCTTTGGCGGACAAGTGTCGGGGATAAACCCCGACCTACAATTGAGCGTGTCGGGACGACGCGCTCCACCTTAAGACAAATTTCGCCCCTATACTCTTAGCGTTCTTTCGTGGCAAAAAATCCGGTTGACCGCTTACCAAGCGTCCGAGCGGAGGGAACGACATCCTCGCCGTGGTCCAGGCGATATGGTTACAATTTTATTTTAATTGCCCTATTCGTGGCGCAACGCCGCGATCGGGTCGAGCGAGGCCGCTTTCCAGGCCGGGTACAGCCCGAAGCCGACGCCTATGGCGGTGCA
>Ga0210387_10000437_pt1 | contig 29757 bp, 33 predicted proteins | sample IncBWC7OmetaG_FD_160108 | JGI IMG/M metagenome (GOLD analysis project Ga0210387, IMG submission 160108) | Forest soil microbial communities from Barre Woods Harvard Forest LTER site, Petersham, Massachusetts, United States - Inc-BW-C-7-O ...
TGCAGCGGTTATTGACCAGCGAGGCGCGGATCGACGCCCAGCTCGTACGCAAGTCGATGCTCAATAACGAGCACTATGCCCGGCTGGCTCGCGCGGCGGGCGTCCTAAGCCCCGCGCCGATCTTCATCGATGACTCCGCCGGGATCTCGCTCCTGGAGATGCGCTCCCGTGCGCGGCGCCTCAAGGTCGACAACGACATCAAGCTGATCGTCGTGGACTACCTGCAGCTCATCCGCGGCCCGTCCGCCGAAAACCGCCAGCAGGAGATCAGCGAGATCTCGCGGTCGCTCAAGGGACTCGCCAAGGAGCTCGACGTGCCGGTCATTGCACTCTCCCAGCTCTCCCGCGCGCCGGAGCAGCGCGGGGCAGAGGGGAAACGCCCGCAGCTCTCCGACCTCCGCGAGTCCGGCGCGATCGAGCAGGACGCCGATCTGGTGTTGTTCATCTATCGCCCCGAGGTCTATGGCGTCCTCAAAGACGAGGCCGGGAATTCGCTCGAAGGGACGGCCGAGCTGATCATCGGCAAGCAACGCAATGGGCCGATCGGTACGGTGAATTTGTACTTCCGCAAGAGTTTCACCACGTTCGAAAGCAAGACCGCTCGTGAGCAGTAAGATCAAGACTGTCTATCGCTGCAGCGAGTGCGGCGCCGAGAGCGCCAAGTGGGGCGGGCGATGCGAAGCGTGCGGCGAGTGGAATACGCTCGCCGAGGAACCCGTCGGTACGAAACCCGTTCGCCGACAGAGTGGCATGGTTCGCGCAGCCCGCCCGCTCCATGAGGTCACCGCGGCCCAGACTGAGCGATGGACCACGGGGCTCGACGAATTCGATTTCGTGCTCGGCGGCGGCATCGTTCCAGGCTCCATGGTTTTAGTCGGTGGCGAGCCGGGCATAGGAAAGTCGACGCTGCTGCTCCAAGTCGCTGCCCGACTCACCGGGCGCGGCCGAACAGTTCTCTATATGTCCGGCGAGGAATCTCCACCCCAAGTCAAATTGCGCGCCGATCGCTTGGGCGGAGCCGCGCATGATGTCCGCATGGTCGCTGAGACGAACCTCGAGAACGTGCTGGCCACCGCGCGCGAGGATGCGGGCGGAGTACTTATTGTCGACTCGATTCAAACGCTATACTCGTCCGACCTCGAGGGCGCCCCGGGTAATGTCGGTCAAGTGAGAGAATGCGCCGCGCGCCTGATGCGCTTCGCCAAAGACACCGGCACCGCCGTCGTCGTCGTTGGCCACGTGACGAAGGGCGGGGGCATCGCGGGCCCGAAGACGCTCGAACATATCGTCGACACGGTGCTCTATTTCGAAGGGGAGACGACACTCGACCACCGTATCCTGCGGGCCACGAAGAACCGCTTCGGCGGCGTCGACGAGATCGGCGTGTTCCGCATGACCGAAACGGGACTGTCCGGCGTCGCGAACCCTTCGGAGCTCTTTCTCGGCGACCGCCAGTCGAGCGCCTCGGGCACCGCGGTCACGGCGCTCATCGAAGGGACGCGCCCGGTGCTGATCGAAATCCAAGCGCTGGCCGCGAAAGCAGGATTCGGCACGCCGCAGCGGGTATCGACCGGCTTGGATGGCCGTCGCTTGGCGCTGCTCCTCGCGGTCCTCGACAAACGCGCCGGCCTGTCGTTCGCGATGCTCGACGTATTCGTGAACGTGGTCGGCGGGATGCGCCTCATCGAGCCGGCGGGCGACCTCGCCGTCGCCGCGGCACTCGCGTCCAGCGTCTACGACCGATCCCTTCCGAGCGATGCAATTTTCATTGGCGAGGTCGGACTCGGCGGCGAAGTCCGGCCCGTGTCGCAGATCGAACGCCGGATGGCCGAGGCGGTGAAGATGGGATGCACGCGCGCCTTCGTCGCCGAGCGCGCGGTCCCGTCTCGGAGCGTCTCGGGGATCACCGCGATCGGCGTCCCAACGATTCACGTCCTATTCCAGCGCCTCTTCGCGTGACACGAGATGTCGGAGTTGTCATTGTCGCGGCCGGAACCGGCTCGCGCGTAGGCGGCGCGGAGCTCAAGCAATTTCGTTGGGTCGCCGGCAAGCCGATGCTGCTGCACAGCGTGCAGCTCTTCCACGCGCGCCCCGACGTCGCGATGGTGGTCTGCGTGCTCCCGCGCGCGATCATTGGTGACCCGCCACCGTGGCTCTTCCAATCGGATACCGAGCGCCTCTTGCTCTCGGTCGGCGGCGCCACTCGTCAGGACTCCGTCTCGAACGGTCTGGAAGATCTCCCGGCCGCCGCCAGTGTCATCGTCGTCCACGACGCCGCACGCCCGCTCGTGCCGGATAGCGTCGTCTCCCGCGTCATCGCCGAGGCGCGAAGAGGTCAAGCGGCTATCGCTGCGCTGCCCGTTGTTGACACGCTGAAAGAAGTGGCTCCAGACGGGCGAATCATACGCACCGTGCCGAGAGAGCGATTGTGGCGAGCACAGACCCCGCAAGGGTTCCCGCGCGATGTCCTCGTGCAGGCACATGCCGCCGCACGGGCGAAGGGACTCAAGGCAACCGATGACGCCGCGCTCTGCGAAGCCCTCGGCATTCCGGTTGTCGTCGTCAGGGGAAGTGAGCGGGCGATGAAGGTGACCGAAGAATCCGATTTCGCCCGCGCCGACGCACTGGCTCAGCTCAGTGAGTGAGCCACGCGCGGTCCCATTCTGGTCGCCCGAAGAAGTCGAGGCGTCACTCGCGCCCACGATTGCCCATCTCGCCGCGGGCGGGATCATCGCCTATCCCACCGAGACCGTCTATGGTTTCGGCGGCACCGCCGACCAACCGGGCGTTGACGCGCTCGTGCGACTCAAGGGTCGCGCGCCCGGCAAGCCCTTCCTGCTGCTGATTAGCGGCAGCGACATGATTAAGCACCTCGGCTTGCGACTCACCCAGCCCGCCTCCGCGCTCGCGGCGCGACACTGGCCGGGACCGCTCACGCTGGTCTTGCCGGGCGGCGAGCGCCGGGTGCCCGATCGCCTTCGCGGTCCGGAAGGCGGCGTGGCCGTGCGATGGACGCCGCACCGGGGTCTCACTCGCCTCATCGCCACGATCGGCGAGCCGATCACGTCGACGAGCGCGAACCGCCCGGGGGTTCCCCCCGCCTCTTCGGCCGTCGAGATTGTTAGGGAGTGGAGCGACGCAATGGCGCGTGGCGTGCTCCGAGTGTTGGACGGCGGACATTTGCAGAGCTCGGAGCCCTCAACGGTGGTGGATTGTACGGGACGATATCCGCGGGTTATCCGTCCGGGCGCGATCTCGGCCGCGACGCTGCGGGAGAGCGTACCCGACTTGATTGGTGACGCATGAAGATCCTGTTCGTGTGCACGGGCAACACGTGTCGGAGTCCATTGGCCGCGGCGATCGCTCGGCGCATCGCCAACGAGCGTGGGCTCGGGGAGAGCGTCATCGAGAGCGCCGGCACGAGCGCGTGGGACGGTCAGCCCGCATCGGACGGCGCGCTGCTCGTGGGCCTCGAGCGCCAGCTCGATCTCAACGAGCACCGCTCCCGGACGATCACGCCCGCGCTCGTCGAATCCCAGGACCTGATTCTCACGATGGGGCCGCACCATCGAGACCAGGTCGAAAGCATGGGCGGCGCCGGCCGGACCTTTTTGCTCTCGTCGTACGCCTCGCACGGCGCCGACGACCGGCCGGTCAGCGATCCGTTCGGCGGCGATCTGGAGACGTATCGCACGACGGCCGACGAGCTCGAAGCGGCTATCCGCAAGGTCATCGACCGCGTCGCCGCGGAGCGCGCGCGCTGAGGCGCCCACCGGTTCGGTTGGTTCTTCTGGGCCAGCCAGTGGCCCATTCGCTCTCGCCACGCTTTCAGTCCGCCGCGCTTCGCGCTGCCGGCCTGAATGTTGTTTATGAGGCTCGCGACGTCGGGCCGAGTCTACTCGCGGCAGTGTTTGGGGAACTGGTGGCCGAAGGAGCGGCGGGCAACGTGACAGTTCCGCACAAGGAAACTGCGGGCCGACTCTGCGACCACCTGACACCAGTCGCCGAACGCGTCGGCGCCGTAAACACGTTCTGGGTCGATGGCAAAACCCTCGTGGGCGACAATACAGACGTTGGCGGCTTTGCCGCCGCGTGCAATTCACCAGTCGCACCAGGTGGCCGAGTCGCGCTGTTCGGCGCGGGCGGCGCAGCCGCCGCCGTCCTGGCGGCGATCGCCGAGTGGCCCGGAGTCGAGGTCCGTATCTGGAATCGAGGAGCCGAGAGGGCCCGGATGCTCGCGGGCCGGTTCGGTGCGAAGGCGGTGGCGACGGCAGACGAGGCCTTGGACCGTTCGTCCCTAGTCGTGAATGCGACATCGATCGGCCTAGACGGGCTATCGCAGCCGGTCGATGTCGCACGCCTCCCACAGGGAGCCGATGTCATTGATCTCGTCTACGGCCCAAACGAGACCGCCTGGGTCCGCGCGGCTCGTGCCGCCGGCCACCGGGCGATGGACGGGCTCGCGATGCTGATCGAGCAGGGAGCCCTTGCCTTCGAGCGCTGGTTCGGTATGGCGCCCGATCGCGACGCTATGTGGCGTGCGGCGGCCCCGGATCGCAATAGATTTACCGGTATCAAGTAACCGATCGACCCGGAACCTCCACCCCCCCCTCCGTGACCACTCGCGTCGGCATCAACGGCTTCGGCCGCATCGGCCGCCAGGTGCTACGGGCCGCGAAGCAACAAGGGGTCGCCGACCTCGAATTCGTCGCCGTCAACGACCTGACCGATACGAAAACGCTGGCCCATCTGTTCACGTATGACTCCGTGCACCGGACGTATCAGGGCACGGTATCCGCCGAGAGCGACGCGATCTGCGTCGACGGCGAGCGCATCCGGATCTTCGCGGAAAAGGACCCCGGCAAGCTCCCATGGAAGGAGCTGAAAGTGGACGTTGTGCTGGAGTCCACGGGGCGCTTCACCAACGCCCCCGATGCGCAGAAGCACATCGACGCCGGTGCCAAGAAGGTCATTATCTCGGCGCCCGCCAAGGGCGAAGACATCACGCTCGTGATGGGCGTCAACAGCGACAAGTATGACGCCAAATCGCATCACATCTTGTCGAACGCGTCCTGCACCACGAACTGCCTCGTGCCCATGGTGAAAGTCGTCCGCGACGCATTCGGGTTCAAGCACGGATCCATGGTGACGATTCACAGCTACACGAACGACCAGGTCATCCTCGACTTCCCGCACAAGGATCTGCGCCGCGCCCGCGCCGCCGCGATGTCGATGATCCCGACGACGACCGGCGCCGCGAAGGCAACGGGCCTCGTCATCCCCGAGGTGAAGGGGAAGATCGACGGGATCTCGATCCGGGTGCCAACCCCTGATGTCTCGCTGGTCGAGTTGGTCGCCGAGGTCGAGCGTCCGACCACCATCGACGCCGTCAACGCAGCCTTCAAGGCCGCGAGCGAGTCCGGTCCACTGGAGGGCTTCCTGGCGTACTCCGATCTGGAGCTCGTCTCCACCGATTACATCGGCGACGCCCACTCCTGTACGCTCGACGCGAAGAGCACGAACGTCATCGACGCCACGCTCGTCAAGCTCTCGGGCTGGTATGACAACGAGTGGGGCTACGCCTCACGGTGCGTCGACCTCCTCCGCTTTGTTGGCGCACGGCTATGACGACGGCGACGGTAAAGAAGGCGAGCGTCCGTCAGCTGACCGACGCCCAGCTCCGCGGCGCCCGGGCCCTCGTGCGCGTGGACTTCAACGTGCCGCTCGACGATCGCGGGCACGTCATGGACGATACGCGGATGCGCGCCACGGTCCCGACGATCGAGTACCTGATCACGCACGGGGCTCGCGTCGTGTTGCTCTCTCACTTGGGCCGGCCCAAGGGGCGCCCCGAGCCGCAGTACTCGCTCGGTCCCGTTGCGCGGCATCTCCGGGAACTGCTGCCGCAGAAAGTCGTGTTCAGTGACTCGGTCGACTTTCCCACGTTGATCAAGGCCTCCAAAGCGCTGACGGATGCTTCGCCGATTCTTTTGGTCGAGAACACGCGCTTCTTTCCGGGCGAAGAAAAAAATGATGACGCGCTCGCCGGAGAGTTCGCCCAACTCGGCGACCTCTTTGTCAACGATGCGTTCGGCGCCGCGCACCGAGCCCACGCATCAACAGAGGGAGTCGCGCGCCATCTTCGTCCCGCGGTTGCCGGATTGTTGATGGAGCGAGAGCTGGATTATCTCGGCCGCGCGCTCAGCGATCCGCCGCGTCCATTCGTGGCGATTTTGGGCGGCGCCAAGATCTCCGGCAAGATCGATGTCATCGAGGCACTGCTGCCGAAGGTCGATGGCCTGCTCATCGGCGGCGCCATGGCCTCGACGTTCTACCGCGCCATGGGACTGGAGACGGGCACGTCACTCGTCGAGACAGACCGGATCGGCATGGCGAAGCAGCTGCTCGATCGCGCCGGCGCGCGACTCACGCTGCCACATGATGTGGTCGTCGCCCCATCGCTCGACGCTCCGTCTCACGTCGTCAAACGCGATGCGATCCCGAAAAACGAGGCGGTCTACGACATCGGCCCCGCGACTGCCGCGTCGTTCGCTCGCGCGATCAATACGGCGAAGACGATACTCTGGAACGGCCCGATGGGTGTGTTCGAGAAGCCGCCGTTCGACACGGGGACGATCGCGGTCGCCGAGGCGATGGCCAAAGCCACGGACCACGGCGCGACGACGATCCTCGGCGGCGGCGACTCGGCCGCCGCGGTCATGCAGGCGGGGTTAGATGACCGGATGACGCACGTCTCCACGGGTGGTGGCGCGTCGCTCGAGTATCTGGAAGGGAAGGTGTTGCCGGGCGTCGCCGCCCTCGACGACGCCGCGTAAGTGCGAAGAGTCTTCGCGGCCAACTGGAAGATGCACCACGGTCCCGGGAGCGCCCGCACGTTCATGCGGGTGTTCTTGGACGCCTACACACCCCAGGCCGACAACACGATCATTTTCGCCCCGCCGGCGGCGTCGCTCCAGGCGGTCACGGGGTCGACCGAGGGACGTCCGGATGTATTGGTCGCCGCGCAGAATATTTATTGGGAAGAGAAAGGCGCCTACACCGGCGAGATGTCAGCGGAGATCGCGCGCGAGGCAGGCGCGCGGATGACGCTTGTGGGTCATAGTGAACGCCGTCGCAAGTTCGGCGAGACGGACGCCGAGACGGCGAAGAAATGCGCCGCCGCGGTGCGCGCGGGACTCGTGCCGATCCTCTGTGTCGGCGAGACGGATGACGAGCGCCGCACCGGTCGGACATCGGATGTCGTCGCCCGTCAACTCCGCACGGGCGTCGTGGAGCTCACGCCTGATACGATCGCGCAGATGTGCATCGCCTACGAGCCCGTGTGGGCGATCGGGACCGGTCGGAACGCGACGCCCGAGGACGCCGCGCTGATGCACGGATTCGTGCGAGCGCTGCTCGGGGAGCTCACGGGCGGGAGAGCGGCTGACGTGCCGATCCTCTATGGCGGCAGCGTCACCGCGAAGAATGCCAGCGAGCTTCTCGCCGCCACCGATGTCGATGGACTGCTCGTCGGCGGCGCGAGCCTGGACCCGGAGTCGTGGGCCGAGATCTGCCGGGCTTGACGTAGAGCCGCAAATCACGAGATATTCTAGACTTAGCCTATGTATACGTTCCTTCTGATTATTCTGATCCTCGACAGTGGCGTGCTGATCGCCGCCATTCTGTTGCAGAGCGGGAAGGGTGGTGGCGTTGCCGCGAGCTTTGGCGGCGTCAGCTCTTCGACGGACGCGTTCATCGGGACGCGGCAAGCGGGCAACTTGCTGACCACCGTGAGCTGGTGGGCGGGCGGCATCTTCCTGGGCCTGTCTTTCATTCTGCAGCTCATGTCGACGCACGCGCGTCAGCCGGCATCGGTGCTCGACAAGACGTTCGGCCGCCCAGTGCCGACGGCACCCGCGCCAGCGCAATCCGCCCCGGCCGTTCCGTTGCAACCGACACAGCCGGCACCACAACCCGCGACGCCGCCGAAGAAGTGAGCGCTGGCTTTCTGCTCCTCGAAGACGGCTCGGTCTACACGGGCCGTCTTCGCACACCAGCGCCGGAAGCGGTCGCCGAAGTCGTCTTCACCACGAACATGACGGGATATCAGGAGGTCTTCAGCGACCCCTCGTACTCCGGCCAGATCGTCGTGATGACCGCGCCGCAGATCGGCAACTATGGCGTGAACCTGGAAGACCCGGAGTCGGCCAACTCGACTCCACAGGTCGCGGGTGTGGTTGTTCGCGAGCTGTCGCCGACATACTCGAACTGGCGCGCGACCGGCTCGCTCATCGACTGGCTCGAATCGGCCGAGATCCCCGTGTTGAGTGACATCGACACGAGAAAACTCACGCGTCACCTGAGATCGCAAGGTGTGATGCGCGGAGTAATTGGAGCGGGGGCCAGTCCAAATGAGTCGATACGCGGGACGGTTCTCTCGAGCCCGTCGATGGAGGGCCTGGACCTCGCGAGCGTCGTGTCGACGAAGCGCCCGTACGTCTGGGGCAACCCAGCCGCCTCGCTCCACATCGTGGCGTACGACTACGGCATAAAGAAGAACATTCTGCGTCTGTTCGAGGCGCACGATGCCCGCGTGACGGTGATCCCGGCGGCGACCCCAGCAGAGGCTGTCCTAGAGATGAAGCCGGATGGGGTATTCCTGGCCAATGGTCCAGGAGATCCGGCTGCGGTCGAGTATGCCCCGAAGGCGATCCGGACCATAACCGAGAGCGGGATGCCGACCTTCGGGATCTGCCTTGGCCACCAATTGCTGGGCCTAACGTACGGTGCTGAGACGTATAAGCTGCCGTACGGCCACCACGGCGGAAACCATCCAGTCAAAGAAGTCGACACGGGCGAGGTGACGATCACCTCCCAGAATCACGGATTCGCCGTGCGTGGCTCCGAGGCTGAGATTCCGGGCGCCCCGGCGCTCCGTGTGACGCATGTCAATCTCAACGATCATAGTATAGAAGGACTTAGGCATCGCGAGCTGCCAGTGTTCGCTGTGCAGTATCACCCTGAGGCAGCTCCGGGCCCGCATGACGCTCGACCCCTGTTCGATGTGTTCATAAGAGCCTGCAAGCGGCTTGACTTGGAATAGGTAAAGTCCTATCGTTGTGGGAGTTAGGGTGGCAGGTGTCTCATATGCTGGGGTCTACGGATGACCAAAGCTGACCTGGTCGAGCACGTCACGACCCATATTGCGCAGACGGCTGGGCCGATGATCTCGAAGAAGGACTGTGCCCGCGTGGTCGACTCGTTCCTCGACGCGATCAAGATGGCGTTGCAGGAGCAGCGGAACATCGAGGTGCGAGGCTTCGGCACATTCAAGATCCGTCAGCGGAAAACTCGCATGGCGAGAAATCCACGCACTGGCGCACCGGTAGAAGTGTCAGCGCGTCCCGTGCCGGTGTTCAAGCCATCGAAGGAGTTACGCGCGATGGTCGCGCAAGTTGACATCTCGGAATTATCCGAAGCCTGATTGTTTTATCGGAAACGCAAAGCCCTCGCGAACGCTATGTTTCGCGAGGGCTTTTTATTTCATGACAGTCACCGTGCTCCTCTTCGCCGCGTTCGCTGACGCATTCGGCCGTTCCTCGATCGAGGTGACTGTCGACCAAGGCGCGACCGTGGGCGACATCGTCGACCAGTTGAGCGCGCTCGCCCCGTCCGATCGTCTCCCGCCACGTCCGCTCGCCGCCGTAAACGCAGAGTACGCCGGTTACGATGTGCGGCTCAATCCAGGCGATGAAGTGGCATTGATTCCTCCGGTGGCGGGGGGATGATCCGCGCCGCGCTCGTGTCGCACCCGATCGATGTCAACGGCCTCATAGCTGAGGTCGCCGATATCTCGACTGGCGCCACCGCGGCCTTCGCCGGTACCGTCCGGGATGTGAACGATGGCCGCGCCGTGAGTGGCATCGAGTATTCGGCGTACACGACGATGGCCGAGCGAGAGCTCCTCCACATTGCGCAGGAAGCGGCGCGTCAATTCGCGCCGCTCAGTGTTGTCGTCGAGCACCGCGTCGGATCCCTCGAGCTGGGCGACGTGAGCGTGGGCATCGCGACGTCGCACGCGCATCGCGGCCCCGCGATCGACGGCATGCGTTTCGTGATCGAGGAGATCAAGCGGCGCGTGCCGATCTGGAAGCGCGAATGCTACGCCGATGGCACGCGCGAATGGGTGGGTACGGCCGGCGTATGACCGTTCACGATCAATTCGGCCGCCGGATCGAATATCTCCGGATCTCCGTCACGGATCGGTGCAACTTCCGTTGCCTCTATTGCATGCCGGTGGAAGGGCTGCAATGGCTACCCAAGTCGGAGATCTTGAGCTACGAGGAGATCACCGAAGTCGTTCGGCAACTCGCGCCACTCGGCCTCACTCGCTTGCGTCTCACGGGCGGCGAGCCCACGATCCGCCCGGATCTCCCGGTCTTGATGCGCTCGCTCCGCGCGATCCCGGAGATCAGTGACCTCGCGCTCTCGACGAACGGGATCAAGCTCCCGGAATTGGCGTCATCGTTCCGGGCCGCGGGACTCGATCGCGTGAACATGAGCGCCGACAGCCTTCGTGGCGATCGCATTGCCGCCATTGCCCGGCGCAATATCGCCTTCGACCCCATCGCGTCAGCGCTGGCTGCCGAACGCGCCGGACTCGATCCCATCAAGCTCAACGTCGTCGTGATGCGGGGCATCAACGATGACGAGATCGAAGATTTCGCCGCGCTGACGCTGGATCACCCGTGGCACGTGCGTTTCATCGAGCTGATGCCGGTCGGTGACATGCGCGAGCTCACGTGGGATCATGTCGTGGGCAGCGACGAAATCGTAGCACGTATCGGCAACCTGATTCCGACTCAGGGGCCCGCACGCGGCAACGGACCAGCGGCCTACTATCGTTTGCCGGGCGGGAGAGGAACGATCGGCGTCATCACGCCAATGACCCACACGTATTGCGCCGCGTGCAATCGCGTGCGCCTCACAGCCGACGGCCGCCTTCGCACCTGTTTGTTCGGCGACCATGAAGTGAACCTGCGTGACCCGCTTCGTCGCGGCGAATCGCTGGTTCCCTATGTGCTCCAAGCACTAGCGGAAAAACCAGAGGCACACGGGCTTCTGCAGATGCAAGTCGGCGGACTGCGCGCGCTCTCCCAGGTCGGGGGATGATCGCTTAAGTTTTTCGCCATGCTCAAACTCATAACGGTCGTAGGCGCCGGCAACGTCGGCGCGACGACAGCACAACGACTCGCCGAGAAAGAACTCGCCCAACGCGTCGTGATGGTCGACGTCGTCGAGGGCATCCCACAGGGTAAAGGCCTGGATCAGTGGGAGACCGCCCCGATCGAGGGGTTCGACTCCCGCGTGATCGGGACGAACGGATACGCCGAGACCGCCGGGTCCGACATCGTGATCATCACCGCGGGGATTGCCCGGAAACCCGGCATGTCCCGCGACGATCTCCTGAGCACGAACGCCGGCATCGTCAAGCAAGTCTCCGAAGAGATCAAGAAGACATCGCCCAACGCGATCGTGATCGTCGTGTCGAATCCGCTCGACGCGATGTGCCAGGTGGCGAAGAAATTCACGGGCTTCCCGCGCCAGCGCGTGATCGGCATGGCCGGCGTGCTGGACACCGCGCGCTACCGGGCATTTCTCGCCGAAGCGCTGAATCTCTCGGTCCGCGACATCCAGGCGATGGTGCTGGGCGGCCATGGCGACACGATGGTGCCGCTGCTCTCGTACACGACCGTGAGCGGGATCCCGATCACGCAGCTGCTGCCCAAGGCCACGCTCGACCCTATCATCGAGCGCACTCGCACGGGCGGCGCAGAGATCGTCAAACACTTGAAGACCGGCTCGGCCTATTACGCTCCGTCCGCTGCCGCGGTGCAGATGGCCGAGGCGATTGCGTTTGACCAACGCCGCGTGCTGCCCTGCGCCGCGTGGCTCGAAGGCGAGTACAAGATGTCAGATCTCTTTTTGGGCGTCCCCTGTGTTCTCGGCCGCAATGGCTTGGAAAAGATCATCGAGGTCGAGCTGACCGCCGCTGAGAAGACCGACTTGGCGAAGAGCGCCGATGCCGTGCGGGAGTTGAATCAAGCGCTGGCCAAGCTCGGCTACTAGTGCAGTTTTGGCGCTCGACCCTCGGTAAGAAGATCGTCATGGCCGTGACGGGACTGATCATGATCGGTTTCGTCATCGGCCACCTCGCTGGCAACCTCCTCGTCTTCGCCGGTCGCGATCGCATCAACGGCTACTCGGCGTTCCTGCACTCGACGGGTGAAGTCCTGTGGGCCGTTCGCATCGTTCTCCTCATCGCGGTGATCCTGCACATCACGGCCGCCTATCAGCTCACGGTCGTTGACCGCGCGGCGCGCCCGGTAGCTTACGCAAAACACCAGTACGAAGCGGCAACATTGGCCTCTCGCACGATTCGGTGGGGCGGGGTGATTGTGCTGGTGTTTATCGTCTATCACCTGCTGCACATGACGCTCGGCACGGTGCATCCATCGTTCACGCCGCACGACGTCTATCACAACCTGATCTCGGGCCTCAGTGTCTGGTACGTGGCCGTATTCTATATCGTCGCAATGGCCGCCCTCGGTCTCCACCTATACCACGGCACGTGGAGCTCGCTGAGAACGTTGGGCGTAGAGCAGCCAGCGAACGAACCATTGCGCCGCGGGCGCATAATTTGGTTGTTCGCGGTTCTCATCGCGTTGGGTTTCGCGTCGATCCCGTTGGCCATCGTGTTGGGCATCCTCCGATGACTATCTCCCTCGACGCGAAAACGCCTCCGGGCCCCATCGAGAAGAAGTGGGACACCCACAAGTTCGAGATGAAGCTCGTCAACCCGGCGAACAAGAGAAAATTCAACGTTATCGTAGTAGGCACTGGTCTCGCGGGCGGTTCCGCCGCAGCCACGCTGAGTGAGCTGGGATATCAGGTTCGTTGTTTTTCTTTCCACGACAGCCCGCGCCGGGCTCACAGTATCGCCGCTCAAGGCGGCATCAACGCCGCGAAGAATTATCAAAACGACGGCGATAGCGTCTATCGCCTGTTCTACGACACGATCAAAGGCGGCGACTTCCGCTCGCGCGAAGCCAACGTCTACCGGTTGGCGCAAGTCAGCGTCAACATCATCGACCAGTGCGTCGCTCAGGGCGTCCCGTTCGCCCGCGAGTACGGCGGCCTCCTATCGAATCGCTCGTTCGGCGGCGCCCAGGTGTCACGGACGTTCTATGCCCGCGGCCAGACGGGGCAGCAACTCCTGCTTGGCGCCTACCAAGCGCTCGAACGTCAGATCGTGCACGGCGGCGTCCAGATGTACCCGTTCACAGAGATGCTCGACCTGATCGTGGTCGACGGCCGCGCCCGCGGGATCATCGCCCGCGATCTGTTGACGGGCACGATCACCCCGCACATCGCCGACGCCGTGGTGCTCGCCACCGGCGGCTACGGCAACGTGTTCTTCCTGTCGACCAACGCGAAGCTCTCCAACTGCACGGCGATCTGGCGCGCCTACAAACGCGGCGCGGCGTTCGGCAACCCGTGCTTCACGCAGATCCACCCGACCTGCATCCCGGTCAGCGGCGACTACCAGTCGAAGCTCACCTTGATGTCCGAGTCGCTCCGGAATGACGGCCGCGTCTGGGTCCCACGCCGCAAGGGCGACAAGCGCACGCCCTCGGACATCCCGGAGAGCGACCGCGATTACTATCTCGAGCGCAAATACCCGAGCTTCGGGAATCTCGCCCCGCGCGACATCGCCTCGCGTGCCGCGAAGGAAGTCTGCGACGAAGGCCGCGGCGTTGGCCCGACCGGCCTCGGCGTCTACCTCGACTTCGCCGACGCGATCGCCCGACTTGGCGAAGACACGATTCGCGATCGCTACGGGAATCTCTTCGACATCTACCAACGGATCACGGACGAGAACCCCTATCGCGTGCCGATGCGGATCTACCCGGCCATCCACTACACGATGGGCGGCCTCTGGGTCGACTACAACCTCATGACGACGATCCCGGGCCTGCACGCGATCGGGGAAGCCAACTTCTCCGACCACGGCGCCAATCGCCTCGGGGCGTCGGCGCTGATGCAGGGTCTCGGCGATGGCTACTTTATCTTGCCATACACGATCGGCGACTATCTGGCCAGCAATCGCTTGGAACGCATCGACGCCTCACACCCCGCGGTTCGCGAAGCCGATACGGCCGTCCGTACCCGCATATCGAAGCTGCTCGGCGTCCGCGGTGGCCGCACGGCCGATCAGTTCCATCGTGAGCTGGGCAAAACCATGTGGGAGCTGTGCGGGATGTCGCGCAATGCCGCGGGCTTGAAGAAGGCCCTGGAAACCATCCCACAGATCCGCGAGCAATTCTGGAAAGAGGTCACCGTCCCGAACACCGGCGACACGGTGGCCTTCAACCAAGAGCTCGAGAAGGCGGGGCGAGTCGCTGATTTCCTGGAGCTCGCCGAGTTGATCTGTATCGATGCGCTGCACAGGAATGAGTCCTGCGGCGGCCATTTTCGGGAAGAGTACCAGACGGCCGATGGCGAAGCGAAGCGAGATGATGAGCACTTCGCGTATGCCGCCGCGTGGGAGTATGCGGGAGAGGGCAAGCCACCGGTCCTCAACAAAGAACCGCTGACCTTCGAGGCGGTGCACTTGAGCCAGCGGAGCTACAAGTAATGGACGTGACCCTGCATGTCTGGCGCCAGGCGAGCCCGGACAAACCAGGCCGGCTGGTCGAGTATCCGGCGACGGGCATCAGCACCGATGCGTCGTTCCTCGAGATGCTCGACATCGTCAACCACGGCCTGATCGAACGCGGCGAAGACCCGATCGCCTTCAGCCACGACTGCCGCGAGGGGATCTGCGGCTCGTGCTCGCTCATGATCAACGGCGAGGCGCACGGCCCGATGCGCGGCACGGCGACGTGCCAGCTCCACATGCGCATGTTCAAGACGGGCGATCATATCACGATCGAGCCGTGGCGCTCCGTCGCGTTCCCGGTCATCAAAGACCTGGTAACCGATCGCCGCTCCTTGGATCGCATTATCCAGGCTGGCGGTTACATCACCGAAAACACGGGTGGCGCACGCGACGCGAACGCCATCCTGGTCCCCAAGCACGACGCCGACGCCGCGATGGACGCCGCCGCCTGCATCGGCTGTGGCGCGTGCGTCGCCGCGTGCCCGAACGGCTCGGCGTCACTGTTCACCGCGGCGAAGATCGGCCACCTGGGGTTCCTCCCACAAGGCCAGCCCGAACGCTATCGCCGCGTGCTCAGCATGGTCGCCCAGATGGACGCCGAGCATTTCGGCGGCTGCACACTCCATGGCGAGTGCCAGGAGGCGTGCCCAAAGTCGATCAGCATCGGCGTGATCTCGCGCATGAACCGTGACTATATCCGCGCAACCCTCACCCAACGCGAGGAGCGCGAGGGCGCCGGAATCGGCTGATGACTGCGAAGATGAAATGGTCAGCCGTCGAGTGGCTCGAATGGCTGTTCGTGCTCGCCGCCGTTCTCTTCGCGATCGGTTTCGGACTCCTCCACTGAGCGCTGAGCACTGAGCGCGATCCTCATCGCCCTCATCGCGGCCGGCTCGTACGGGGTCGGCGATTTCCTCGGCGGCCTCGGCACTCGGCGAGCCTCGTGGCTCCCGGTGACGATCTACGCCGAAATCATCGGCTGCATCCCCCTCGGTATCGCGACGGCGCTCCTCTCGCACCCCACGTTCGACGCCAACGTGGCGTGGGGCGCTGCTGCTGGTGTCGTCGGCGCGGCCGGCATCGGCCTCCTGTATCGCGGCCTCGGCTCAGGGACGATGAGCGTCGTCGCGCCTATCACCGCCGTCTGCGCGACCGCGCTCCCCGTGCTTGCCGGTCTCGCGTTCGGCGAACGTCCACCACTCCAAGCCTTCGCCGGCATAGGCATCGCCATCGCGGCGATCGTCTTGATCAGTCAAGCGCACGACACCCCCGCCGTCGCCAGAACCACGGTGTCGCTCCGCGGCAGTATCCTGATTGCGCTCGCGTCAGGCGTCTGCATATCGGCGTTCCTGATCCTCATTTCTCGCGCCAAAAGCGGGGGCCTCTGGCCGCTGTTCGTGTCACGTCTCGTCGCCACCGGATCTCTCTCGTTGCTGGCACTCGCCAGACGTCGCCCACAGCTGCCGCCGCGCGAGGTCCGATCAACGGCCGCGTGGTGCGGCGTATTCGACGCCGGCGCCACGATCGGCCTCGTCCTGGCCCTGAGTCGCGGCACCCTCGGCATCACGGCGACGCTGATCTCGCTCTACCCCGCCGCGACCTTGATCCTCGCCCGTGTGGTCCTCGGCGAACACCTCCGCCGCCGCCAGTTGCTCGGCCTCGCCTGCGCCCTCGCCGCCGTCGTCCTGATCACAACTGTGCGCCCGTGAGCCTCGGCTCGGCGCAGGACGACATATCGGCGCAGTGATCTGCTGTACCGAACATCACGGAGCCGATATGTCGTCCGAAGCTACGCGCCGAAGCTACGCGCCGAAGCTCACTGGTCCTGGATCCTGAACTGGGCCCGGAACGGCTGCTGCACCACCTGCTTGATCGGGCAGTTGCCGGAGACGGCCGGATCGAATCGCAGCTTATCCAGCCCTTTGCCGACCGCCTTCGCGAAGCCTGGCGACGATGTCTTCACCGTCACCATCGTGGACGGGATCGCCCGCCCGTGCTCGTCGACCACGAACCGGAACGTGCCGTCCCCGCTCGGCAACAGCGGCGGCGGCGCATCGAAATCGATGGCGGCCTTGTGCGCGAGCGGCAGCACGCCCACGGAGATGTGCGCGAGATCGATGGCGAGGGCGTCGCCGTCCGGCTTGGCGGACGACAGCGACATGGTGTACGTGCCCGCCGGCACGCCGACGAACGCCTTGAGCGAATCGGCGCGGCGGACCGCGGTGACGAGCGCGCTGTCGACGGTCGGGACGAGCGATGTGGCGGTCAACGCGACCGACGAGACGCGGCCGCGTGAAAGCTCGAACGTCACTTGCCCTGTCACCGTCGGCGCGACTTTGGAGTTGAACTCGAACCCGTAGACGGGCAGGTCGACATTGTTGGGCAGATGGAACTGGCGTCGAATGCCCAACGTCACGCGATCGTTGTTCGGATCGCCGGCTCGCGCCCCGGTCACCGTGCCATAGACCGGGATATCGATCGTCTCGAACGACGGCGGCAGGGCGCAGCCGAGTGTGATCGTGATGGGCTTGAGGGGCTCGGAGGGTTGCAGTGCCACCCGGGCGTTCGCGGTGTCGTCGGCGATGAACGTATGGTCGAGAACAACGTCGTTCTCGACGGCGATGCGGCTCAAGAGCGGGTGGAGGTCGTAGACTGTCGGCGCGCGACCCGTGGTACGTGGATCAACCCCGCGGGTGCGGATCGCCATGAGCGGCTGTTCGCTGCTCAACGCGGTGGCGATTGGCACCAGTGGCATGACTTCCTGGAATGTCGTCGTCACGGTGAGCCCGAAGATCGTCGCGCTGGTGAGCTTCGGTTTGGTCAGGTGGAACACGGCGCGGCGAACGAGGTAGGTCGCCGCATCGAGATAGACCGACCCGTTGACATCGGACACCTTGATCCGATCGGCCGGCCGGAAGTCGATCCGGATCTCATTCTTCTCCTGGCCCATGTACGCGAAGCAGTGGGCCGCGTCGAACGCCGTATCGCGCAGATCGGCGAAGTTCGGCAGGTACATCATGATGCGCTGGTGCCCGCTGATGGTCACGTCGTTGTACACGATCGAGCCGACGTGGTATGGGCGCCGCTCGCGGCTGTCGTACGTGGCTGTATCCACATAGACGGTACTGTCGGGCATGCCGTCCGTGAGAATGAGCTCGGTTTCCTGGCGGCGATAGCGGAAGGGGTATTTTTCAAGCAGGATATTGTAGCGCTCGATATTGGCGTCGAGCTGCTCGAAGATCGCCGCGAGCTGCGGATTGACGCCGCGCCCCGGGATGCCGGTCACGACACACGCGCCATGCCGGTTGTGTTGTGCCGTGACCGGGACCGTCGACAGCCGGATGGCCGCGGGCGCGAGCCGGAGGACGAGCAGCGGCGAGCGCGTCGGCCCGAACGTGATCGTCGTGTCCAGCAGCGAGTATCCGAGCATCCGGGCACGGATGTGGTACGTGCCGTCCTTGACATCCCCCAGCGAAAACTGCCCAGTGGCGTTAGTGAACCGCCCCGAGCTGTCGGGGCCGATAATCGTGCCATAGGGGATGGGCTGACTGTCGGCGGCGGATAGGAGCACGCCTTTGACAATTTGCGCCCCGGCGGTTTGCGCGATGCACGCCAGGGCGCCGAGAGCCAGTCTATAGCTTCGGGAGCGTAACTCCCTGCTGGCCCTGATACTTGCCCTTCTTGTCCTTGTAGGACACTTCAGGGGGTTCTGAGCCTTTGAAGAACAGAACCTGAGCGATCCCTTCGTTCGCATAGATCTTGGCCGGCAACGGCGTCGTGTTCGAGATCTCGAGCGTGACGAACCCTTCCCATTCCGGCTCGAACGGCGTCACGTTTGTGATGATGCCGCATCGGGCGTAGGTGGACTTGCCGACGCAGATCGTAACTACATCGCGCGGGATGCGAAAGTACTCGACGGATCTGGCCAGGGCGAACGAGTTCGGCGGCACGATGCAGACATCGCCGTTGAATTCCACGAACGACTTCGGGTCGAAATTCTTGGGGTCGACGATCGAGCTATTGACGTTGGTGAAGATCCGGAATTCGCCCGCTACGCGCATGTCGTAGCCATAGCTTGACACGCCGTAGGAGATGACGCCGGTGCGCACCTGACGGTCCTCGAAAGGCTCGATCATCCGGTATTCGCGGGCCATCCGGGTGATCCACCGGTCGTTCTGGATTGTCATGGGCGCGAATAGTAGACGAGCCCGGGACCCTTTGCCACCGCCGGTGGCGTTGAAATCGATTTGCCCGTTCGATAACTTGCCTTGGCTGGTTCGTGAAACTTTTCACAAGATAGACACACCGGAGTTTATGGCGAGCTCTTTCTTTCCGGTGCTCCTGCTGATCGGTTTCGTCGCCGCCAACGCCGTGGCGATCATCGGGTTGTCGCACCTGACGTTACGCCTGCGTCCGACGCCCGAGAAGGACACCGCCTACGAATCCGGAATCCCGCCCCTTGGCGACGCCCGAGAACGCTTCTCGGTCAAGTTCTATATGGTTGCCATGCTGTTCATCGTCTTCGATATCGAGACGGTGTTCATGATCCCCTGGGGCGTGGCCTTCCGTCAGCTCTCCTGCACGGTGCCACTCGTCAATGGCCTCTGCCCCAGCGGGCACGCCACGCTGTTCGGGCTCGGCGAGATGCTGGTCTTCATCGCCATTCTCCTCGCGGGCCTCGTCTACGTCTGGAAGAAGGGCGCGCTGCAATGGGATTAACCCAAGTATCCTACGTTCCTGAGTCTCAAGAGAGTTGGGTCGCCACGAAACTCGACTTTCTCGTGAACTGGGGACGCGCGAACTCGCTGTGGCCGATGCCGTTCGGCACCGCGTGTTGCGCGATCGAGTTCATGGCGACGGCCGCCAGCCGGTTCGACCTCGCCCGCTTCGGGATGGAGCGCATGAGCTTCTCGCCGCGGCAGGCCGATGTGTTGATCTGCGCGGGCCGCGTGCCGTTCAAGCTCGCCCCGGTCATTCGCCGGATCTGGCAGCAGATGCCCCAGCCCAAGTGGTGCATCTCGATGGGCGCCTGCGCTTCGTCCGGCGGAATGTTCGACAACTACGCCGTGGTGCAGGGCATCGACACGATCATTCCGGTCGATGTCTACGTCCCAGGCTGCCCGCCGCGCCCCGAGGGGTTGCTCTACGGGATCCGCATGCTCCAGCAGAAAGTGATGCGCGAGCGGATGTCGGATACGTCGATCCGCAACGAGATGGAGCCGGACCCGTCGAGCCGCCTCTACATACCGGCGCCCACGATTGACGAGCTGTCGGAGCCGTTCGGCAACTCCGTGCAACAGACACGGTCTACAGTATGAGCGACGCCGCGATAGTCTATCCCGGCGTAGCCGCGCCGGCCGGTACCCCAGTCACACCGCACAACATCCCGCACCGTGGCGGCCCGGAGAACCCGAGCGCGTCGGCCCTCGCGGCGCAATTCAAGGGTGCCATCAAGCGCGTCGACGTCGTCTGGGGCGAGACCACGGTCGTGATCGATGCCGCGCGCCTGCTCGACATTGTGAAATGGCTGCACGATGAAGCGGGCCAGCGCTACGACTTCCTGTGCGACGTTACCGCGGTCGAGTTTCGAGACGCCGATATCCCGATGGAAGTCGTCTGGCATCTTCGCTCGCTCCCGTACCGGCGGTTCCTGAGACTCAAGGCGGAGCTCCCCAAAGGCGCCCCGTTGGAGGTCGACAGCGTATGGTCGATCTACAAGGCGGCCGATTGGCTGGAGCGGGAATGCTTCGACATGTTCGGCATCAAGTTCCGCGGTCACCCCGATCTGCGCCGCATCCTCATGTGGGAGCAATACCAAGAAGGGTACCCGCTGCGCAAAGACTTCCCGTTGCGTGGCCGGTTCAGCCGCGCCGAGCAGCTGCGCCAAGCGCTGGCCCAGAACCCCGAAGCACGCTACTCCATGGATGAGCTTTCGATCGTCGAGGCGTTCGAGGATCTGCCGGCGGACATGCGGCAGCGTCTCTCCCGCGGCGAGAAGACGGGAGAATAGCAGATGGCCGACACCCGGACCCTCGAGGTCGAGCTCTCGACCACTGGCCTGGACGCCCAGGGACGTCCCCAGCGCAGCCCGCTCACGGTCGCTTCGTATCCGGCGCTCGAACCGGATTTCGCCGACGAGCACATGTTGATCAACATCGGCCCGCAGCACCCGGCGACACACGGCGTACTCCGTTTAGTGCTGGAGCTCGACGGCGAAACCGTCGTGCGCTGTATCCCGCACATCGGCTACCTGCACTGCGGATTCGAGAAGATCGGCGAGTATCGGCAGTACAACCAGATCATCCCGTGGACCGATCGCGAAGATTACCTGAACTCGATCGGCAACAACATCGCGTTCGCCTTGGGCGCCGAGCGCCTGTTCGGCATAGAAATCACTGAACGCTGCACCGTATTGCGAGTCATCGCCGGCGAGCTCTCGCGGATCATCTCGCACCTGGTCTGGCTCGGGACGACCTGCATCGATATCGGCGCATTCACGCCCTTCCTGTGGGCGTTCCAAGAACGCGAGCGCGTCTATGATCTTCTGGAGCGCTGGGTCGGCGCCCGTCTGACTACCTCCGCCACACGTGTTGGCGGAATGGCCGCCGACATTCCCGATGGCTGGACCGCAGCGCTCGATGGATTCATCAAGACCTTCCCACAGACCATCGAACAAGTCGACCGGATGCTGACCAAGAACGGCATCTGGGTCGGCCGTACGGTGGGCCTGGGTGTCATGTCGGCCGACGAGGCCACCAACTACGGTCTCTCGGGCCCGATGCTGCGCGCCTCAGGCGTGGCCTACGATGTTCGCAAAGACTTCCCGTACCTGGGCTACGAGACCTACGACTTTGATATCCCCGTTGGAACGCACGGGGATGTGTACGATCGCTATCTCGTGCGCATGGAAGAGTTGCGGCAGTCGGTGAGAATCCTCGAGCAGGCCCTCGCCCGGTTGCCTGGTGGCCCGGTGAATGTGGACGACGCGCGCGTGATTTTGCCTCCGAAGTCAAAGGCGACCAGCGAGATGGAATCCATGATCCATCACTTCAAGCAAGTGATGGAGGGCCCGAGACCACCGATCGGGGAGGCGTACGTCGTGGTCGAGAGCCCCAAGGGCGAGAAGGGCTACTATATGGTCTCGGACGGAACGTCCAAGCCCGTCCGCTGGCGGATCCGCCCGCCGTCATTCGTGAACCTGGCGGCGATCCCCAAGATGGTCGAGGGCCACTTGCTCTCCGACGTGATCGCGATCAACGCCAGCATCGACATCGTGATGGGAGAAATTGATCGTTGACGACGAAGGCACCATACGAACCGGTCTTTGTCGGCGAGCGACGCGAGGAGCTGGACGCGCTCCTCGGCCGCTACCCGACGAAGATGGCGGCCTTGCTTCCCGCGCTCTGGATCATCCAGGAAGCCCGCGGCTGGGTGAGCGACGCCGCCATGGAAGAAGTCGCCAGCGTGCTCGACCTCACGCCGGCGTACGTCAAAGGCGTCGTCACGTTCTACACGATGTACCACCAACACCCGGTCGGGAAATACTTCGTCCAGGTGTGCACGACCTCGCCGTGCAACGTGTGCGGTGCCGAAGATGTCGTGCGGGCATTTCTCAGACACACCAAGTGCGAGGAGCTGGGCCAGACCTCACCGGACGGCCGATTCACGGTCATCGAGGTCGAGTGCCTCGGCGCGTGTGGATTCGCGACCCCGGTGATGATCAACGCCGAGTTCGTGGAATCGGTCACGCCAGACACCGTGCCGGCCATCGTCGCCGCTCATAAATAGACTACGCCATCCATGGGCTACCCCCACAAATCGCACGCGCGCGAGACGCCGGTCCTGTCCCAGCATTTCGGCGACACCGACGCGATCTCCCTCTCCGGCTGGCGCCAGCGCGGCGGCTACCGTGCCTTGGAGCAAGCGCTCGGCATGGCTCCAGTCGACATCACGAACATCGTGAAGGAATCGGGTCTGCGCGGACGTGGCGGCGCGGGTTTCCCGACTGGCCTCAAGTGGTCGTTCATGAAGCCCGGCGACGGCAAGCCGCACTACCTGTGCTGCAACGCCGACGAGTCGGAGCCAGGGACGTTCAAAGATCGTGAGATCATGCGCTGGACGCCGCACGCCTTGATCGAAGGCTGCGCGATCGCCGCGCACGCGATGGGCGCCGAGACGACATATATCTATATCCGGGGCGAGTTCACCGAGCCGTTGGACCGCATGACCGCCGCCGTCACCGAGGCCTACTCCGAGGGCGTCCTGGGCAAGAATGCGCTCGGGAGCGGCAAGCGCATCGACGTCCATGTACACAAGGGCGCCGGTGCGTACATCTGCGGGGAAGAGACCGCGCTCATGAACTCGCTCGAAGGCCGTCGCGGAACCCCGAGAATCAAGCCACCATTTCCCGCTGTTTCCGGTGTCTTTGGCCAGCCAACGACGATCAACAACGTCGAGACGCTTGCCGCCGTCCCTCATATCCTGAACAACGGCGCCGAGTGGTACAAGCAGATGTGCTTGTCGAGCCCGAAGAGCACCGGGAGCAAACTCTATTCAGTGTGCGGTAACGTCCGGCGGCCCGGGACCTATGAAGTGGTGATGGGATTCCCGTTCAAAGATTTCTTGTACGATCTCTGTGGTGGCCCACCGGTCGGCCGCAAGTTCAAAGCAATAATTCCCGGCGGAGCCTCTGTGCCAATCCAAACCATGGACGAAGCCGAGGCGACCCTCATGGACTACGAGGGCTTCGTGGCGAAGGGAACGATGCTTGGCTCGGGCGGCGTGATTTGCATCGACGACCAGCAATGCATGGTGAAGCAGATCGCCCGGCTCGCGAGGTTCTTCGCCCACGAGAGCTGCGCCCAATGCACGCAATGCCGCGAGGGCACGGCGTGGACGACGAAGATCGTCGAGCGCATCGAAGCGGGGGAGGGTACTACGGCCGATCTCGACACGCTGCTCTCGATCGCCGACAACATGACGGGTAAAACGATTTGCGTGCTCTCTGACTCGTGCGCGGTGCCAGTCGTCTCGGGCATTCAGAAATTCCGCGACGAATTCATGGCGCACATTACACAGAAACGTTGCCCGTATCGGACGACGCCCGCACGGAGTGCCGCCGCATGAGCGACGTTACGCTCACGATCGAAGGCCGCCAGGTCCACGTCCCGGCGGGGACCTCGATTCTCGAGGCCGCCAAGACGGCCGGCATTCTGGTGCCGCACTATTGTTACCACCCGGCACTCCCGATCCCGGCCCTCTGCCGGATGTGCCTCGTCGAGGTCGAGAAAGCGCCGAAGCTCATGCCGGCCTGCCAGACCACGGTCGCCGACAATCAGGTCGTGCACGTGCATTCGTCGAAAGCTCAAGAGGCGCGCAAGGGCGTGCTCGAGATGCTGTTGATCAATCACCCGCTCGACTGTCCGATCTGCGACCAGTCCGGCGAGTGCGAGCTCCAGGATTACACGTACGCCGAGGGTCGTGCCGACTCTCGCTACAAGGAGCCGAAGCGCTTCAACCCAGTCGAAGATTTTGGCGGCGACGTGATGTACGTCGCCAATCGCTGCATCCTCTGCACGCGCTGCGTGCGTTTCATGGAAGATGTCGCTCACGATGCCGTGCTGACCGTGAGCGAACGCGGCGACCGGGCATTGATCAGCAAATTTGAAGATCACGACCTCACGCATCCGTGGGCGGGGAATGTCGTCGAGCTGTGCCCTGTGGGCGCGCTCCTCTCAAAGGACTTCCTGAACAAGGCCCGCGCCTGGGAGCTCGACCGCGCGGCGTCGATCTGCCCAAATTGCACGCAGGGTTGCAACACCACGATCGAGACCCGCGACAACGTCGCCGTCCGGCTGCGTCCTCGCGTGAATGAGGACGTCAACAAGTATTTCATGTGCGACCACGGCCGCCTCGACTATCGCTGGCTCAATCGCCGCGATCGCGTGACGGCTCCCGCGGTTCACGGACAGCACGCGGACTGGTCTCTCGCGGTTGCCGCCGCGATCAACGCCTTCGCCGGCCGCACACTCAACGTGCTGGCCTCGCCGATGCTGTCCAACGAGGCGTTGTTCTTGCTCGGCCGGCTGATCAAGCGCCTCAACGGAAAGGGGTGGTTCACGGTCCCGCAGGGGCCCGAAGCACCACTCGATGGCGTTCAGGATCTCGCGCTGCGTTCTGACCGTGCGGCCAACGTCAAAGGGGCCGAGCTGTTCGGGTTCTCACGCGTTGCTGATCCTGCCGCTGTCCTCGCTGGCCTGACCGACAAAGACGTTCTGCTGGTGGCCGACGAAGAGTTGGCTGGGTACAGCGTCCCGCCGAAGGCGGGCGCCATAGTCGTCATTGGAACGACGCAGCCGGCGTGGACCGGGAATAATCCCGTCGTGCTCCCAACGACGAACATGGCCGAGGAAGAGGGCACGTTCACGAACTTGCGTGGCCGCGTGCAGCGCTATCTGCAAGCCAAGGCGCCCCCGGGCGAGTCGCGCCCGACGTACGCGGTGCTCTCCGATGTGCTGATCGCCGCGGGCGAGCCGGCCAACTATATGATACCGTCCGAGGTGTTCGCGGCCCTCGCCGCGTCCCATCAATCGTTCTCCGGAATGAGCTACGACACGCTCGCTCTAAAGGGAGCCGTGATTAAATGAACTGGTGGACACGTGCGTTCTGTCCTGCCGGGTTGCCGTATGACCCGCAGCAGCCGGTCCCCGACTCGGCGTTCTGGCATTTCCTGCCGATCGACCTGATCGCGATTCTCATCAAGATGCTCGTGGTCTTCACGGTCTACATGGTCGGCGTCGCGATGCTGACGTTGGCCGAGCGGAAGATCTCGGCGTGGATCCAGGACCGGCACGGCCCGAACCGTGTGCTCAAAGGATGGGGCCAGCCGCTGGCTGACGGCGTCAAGAACTTCATGAAGGAAGAGACGCTGCCGAAAATAGTAAATCGGCCGCTGTTCCTGTTGGCTCCGGCTCTCAGTTTCATACCGGCCTTGATCACGTGGGCCGCGATTCCATTCGGCGCCCCACTGCCGACGTGCTGGGGCCGTATCGACATGGTGCTGGCCAACCTGCCGATCGGCTACCTGTGGGTGCTGTCGATCAGCTCCCTTGGCGTCTACGGGATCGTCTTCGCGGGGTGGGCCTCGAACAACAAGTACTCGTTGTTGGGTGGCCTGCGCTCGAGCGCCCAGATGATCTCGTACGAGATCCCGCTCGGCATGTCGATGATCGCCGTGCTGATCCTGACCGGCAACGTGTCGTTCAGCGAGATCGTTCGCCAGCAGACCTGGGGCTGGAACGTCATCACGCTGACCTTGGGCTGCTTCATCTTCATGGTCTCGGCGTTCGCTGAGAACAATCGGCTCCCGTTCGATCTCCCGGAAGCGGAGTCGGAGCTGATCGCCGGCTATCACACCGAGTACAGCGCGATGAAGTTTTCTCTCTTTTTCATCGCCGAGTACGCGAACATGGTCACGCAGAGTGCTATGATCGCGACGATTTTCTTTGGTGGGTGGTCGATGCCGGGATTGGATGGACCTCCGTGGACTGTGTTGAAGTCGGTGCTTTCCGTTGGTGTGTTCTTGGGTAAAGTGCTGTTCTTCTTGTTTGTCTTCATGTGGATCCGCTGGACACTCCCGCGGTTCCGCTATGACCAGCTGATGTCGCTGGGTTGGAAGGTGCTGCTGCCGCTGTCGCTGGCCTATATCGTGATCATTGCCAGCGCAGTCCTCGGACTCGATGTCCTCGGCATTCAGCACGGCTGGCTCCTCAGCCTCGACTTGTTCGTGTTGAACATCGTGCTCATGGTCATTGTGTTCCTCGTTATCGATCGCGGTCGCCTGGTCAGCCCGGCATCCGCGCGTGTGCGGGCCGCCGAGCTCGCGCGGCTGCGTGCGGTCGCCAAGGTCGAGCGTCCGGTGGAGGTCTAAATGGGAATCGGTGTCAAAGTTCTGGAGCGTCCGACGGAAGAAGTGAGCTATGTGCGGGCCATGATCAGTGGGCTCGGCCTCACGTTCAAGCACATGATCAACCCGCACAAAGTCACCGTGCAGTACCCCGAAGTGCGCTCCACCATCTCGCCCCGCTGGCGGGGCACGCACCGGATGCTGACGACCGAGACCGGCAAGGCCAAGTGCGTGGCCTGCGGTCTCTGTCCGACGGTGTGCCCGGCGAACTGCATCAAGCTCGTGCCGGGCGAGGATGAGCAGGGCAATCGCTATCCGCTGGTCTTCGAGATCGACGAGTTCCGGTGCATCTTCTGTGGCTATTGCCAGGAAGTGTGCCCGGAAGAGGCGATTCACGTCGGGCGTCACTACGAGAACTCCGAGTACAGCCGCGAAGGGTTCGTCTACGACCTCGAGCGGTTGATCGCGCAGACGCACCCGGTGTGCGAGATGTGGGATCCCGCCGACCCGAAGGGGGAATAACGGCCCCGTGCCACCGTATACGAACCTCCTCTACAGCTTCAATTTCTACCTGTTCGGGCTGATCGCGATCGCGTCGGCCATCGTGTTCGTGACGCGTAAGAGCGCGGTGGCCGCGGCGCTGTGGCTCGTGAACGTCATGTTCTGCCTCGCGGCGCTGTTCGTGATGCTCGACGCGCCGTTCGTCGGCATCATCCAGATCCTGGTGTATGCCGGCGCGATCATGGTCGTGTTCCTGTTCGTGATCATGCTGCTCAACCTGGGGGAGGGCGCGGTCTCCGACGTGCGGAACTGGCGCTGGAGCCTCGTCGCCGCGCTGTTCGGCCTCGCGCTGATCGCGCAGCTCGCGGCGACCCGACGGTCGGAGCCCGTGAGCGCGATCGCGTTGGCGCCGGACTCGTTGGCGATCATCCAGAAATCCCAAGGCGCGGTGCCGCCCGTCGCGGGGCCGCTCTTCAACCAGTACCTGCTCGCTTTCGAGGTCACCAGCGTGCTGTTACTCGTGGCGATCGTTGGGGCCGTGGTCATCGGCCGCCGGCGCGGCGAGTTCCTGGGAGGACCCCGCGATGCTCGCTGAGTCCCTCGCGATCTCGGCCGTCCTCTTCGCGATCGGCGTCGTCGGGGTGCTCATCCGGCGCAACGCGATCATCGTGTTCATGTGCGTTGAGCTCATGCTGAACGCCGTGAATCTCACGTTCGTGGCGTTCTCCCGATACTACGGCTTCGCCGGGCAGGTCTTCGTGATCTTCGTCATGACCGTGGCGGCGGCCGAGGCGGCTGTTGGGCTCGCGATCGTCATCGCGAATTTCCGGCATCGGCAAACGGTCGACCTTCAGAACATCAACCTCTTGCGCGGCTGATGCCACACCCGCTCGACGGTACCGCGGCCGAGTACGTCTGGGCCATTCCGGTTCTGCCGTTACTCGGCTTTGCCATCAACGGCGCGCTGTCTCTTTTCACAGCGGGCCGCCCCGGTCCGGCCGACCCGGGGGCGCATCCGGACGATCACTCCTCGTCGCTGCGCGACTCGTCGCCTACGGCGGACTCGCGTGGCGGTGGCGCAGCGTCTGGGCACGGGTCAGACCCGGCCGCCGGTTCAGCGCACGCCGAAGGCGGCGCGCCCCGGTTTGTTGGGCTCGTAAGCTTCATTGGACCAGCGGTCGTGGCCGCGTCGTTCGTGCTTGCGGTCGCGATCTTCATGGCGATGCTGGCCACGCACGCCGACACGCCGTTTGTCCAGCGAACGTTCCCGTGGCTCGTCGGAGTCTGCGACCACAACGACAACTTGGGTTGCCTCATCGTCGACTGGTCCTGGCAGATCGATCGCCTGTCGATGCTGATGGTCCTGGTAATCACGGGAGTCGGCACGCTGATCCACATATTCAGCGTCGGCTACATGCGCGAAGACCCAGGCTACGCCCGCTACTTCGCGTACCTCAACCTGTTCGTGTTCTTCATGCTGGTCCTGGTGCTCGGAGCCAGCTACCCGGTCCTGTTCGTCGGCTGGGAAGGCGTCGGCCTCTGCTCGTATCTCTTGATCGGCTTCTGGTTCAGCGACAAGGCCAACGCCGACGCGGGCAAGAAGGCGTTTATCGTGAACCGCATCGGCGACTTCGGCCTGCTCATGGCGATGTTCATGATCTTCGCCAACATGGGCACGCTCGACTTCGGCGGCGTGTTCGGAAACGCCGCCGCACTCGGCGCGAACTCGCCGCTCGTCACGACGATCTGCCTCTTCATTTTCCTCGGCTGCGTCGGCAAAAGCGCCCAGATCCCGCTCTACGTCTGGCTCCCAGACGCGATGGCCGGTCCGACGCCAGTCTCGGCCCTGATCCACGCCGCGACAATGGTCACGGCGGGTGTCTACCTCGTCGCGCGGAGCTCGGCCCTCTTTGTGCTCGCGCCCGCGGCCAGCTTGACCGTCTGCGTGATCGGCGCGCTTACCGCGATCTTCGCCGCGACGATCGGCCTCAAGCAGTGGGACATCAAAAAGGTCCTCGCGTACTCCACGGTCTCCCAACTCGGCTACATGTTCGTCGGCGTCGGCGCCCAAGCCTACGTCGCCGGCATGTTCCACCTCGTGACCCACGCGTTCTTCAAGGCGCTCTTATTCTTGGGCGCCGGCTCCGTGATCTACGCGATGCACGCCGCCTATCACGAGACCCACAGCCACGACGACGCGCAGGACATGCGCAACATGGGCGGCCTGCGCCAGTACATGCCGTGGACCTTCGTCCTGATGTGGATCGCCACACTGGCCATCGCCGGCATCCCGCCCTTCGCCGGATTCTTCTCGAAGGACGAGATTCTCGGAACCGTGTTCGCACGAGCCCAAGGCTCGGACTTGGCCAGCGCGCACTGGTTCGGCATTCCAGGGAGCATCGTGCTCTACGCCTGCTATGCCATGGGCCTGGCCGCGGCGCTGCTCACCGCGATCTACATGACGCGCCTGATGCTGTACACGTTCCACGGCAAGAATCGCACAGGCGAAGCCGAGAGCAAGCATTTGCGCGAGGCCCCGTGGGTCATGACGGGCCCACTCGTCGTGCTCGGGCTCTTGAGTCTCGCCGGTGGATTCCTGAACGTGCCCTCGTTGGTCGGCAACATCATG
>Ga0210387_10000439_pt1 | contig 29728 bp, 33 predicted proteins | sample IncBWC7OmetaG_FD_160108 | JGI IMG/M metagenome (GOLD analysis project Ga0210387, IMG submission 160108) | Forest soil microbial communities from Barre Woods Harvard Forest LTER site, Petersham, Massachusetts, United States - Inc-BW-C-7-O ...
CAGTTCCCCTGCCACGCGCTCGCGCGTGGAGGCGTCTCCCAGCGTGCGCGCACTCGCGCGCTCCCGCTCGCGCTCGAGATCCGCACGCAGCTCCGCCACGCCGCGGCGGCGGCCCAGCTTGCGCGGCTGGCGCGCGACGAGCGCGTCGAGCGAGCTCACCATCACCTCGGCGTCGCGCGCCCCGGCGAGCCGTGCCGCGGCGTCGCGCAGCAACGCTCGCTCGCGATCCGCGCGCTTGACGCCCAGCTCGCCCTCCAGCAGCCGCATCAGCGCACGCGCGCGCTTAAGCGCCTTGCGCGTCTCGTGCACCGCCTCCTCGGGCGTCACCCGCGAGGACTCTCCCCGCAGGTGCTCGATCGCGAGGTCGAGCTGAGCGAGCACGATCCGCCGGTAGCCGCTCGCGGGCGCCTCCGCGCCGAGCAGGCCAAAGCGTCGCGCCTGCGCCGGCGCGCGCTTCGCGCGTGCCGTTCGGCGCTCGCGCTCGGCGCGAGCAAGCGCCACGCCGAATGCGACGGCGACGCCCGCCGCCAGGGCGCCGGACCAAGCCACCCGGGCGCGGTGCCCGGGCGCGACAATGGAGCGATGACCGCGAGCCTTCCCCCCGCCCCATGGTGGACGGTGCGCCGTGCGGCGAACCGCAAGCCGGCGACGTATCGCTGTCCGATCTGTGGTCATCGTTTGCCCGCTCTCAGCGAGCATATGCTGATCGCCCCCGAAGGGGACTCACGCCGCCGCCGCCACGCCCACACCGAGTGCGTGCTGCGGGCGCGCGCGGCGGGCAAGCTGGTCCTGCGAGACGAGTGGCTGCGCACCCAGCCACGCCCGCCCTCGCTGTGGCGGCGGCTGTTGGGGCGCGGGTAGTCCTGCTCGTCGGTTCTCATCACGCTCCGGCTGCGCCGCAGGTCATGCTGGCCGATTGGAGATCCCGTCGATCTCCAATCGGTAAGGACGCAGGGAGCGTGGCGTACTACGTACGCGTGCTGGCCGATCGGAGATTCCGTCGATCTCCGATCGGTGAGGACGCAGGATCGCGCAGGCTTGCGGTGCAGCCGCGGCTCAGCCGCCCCAGACGTGGACGTCCTCGGGGTCGATCCTGACGATCACGCGCTGTTCGCCCGGCTGACGGAAGGGGTAGGAGTCCTGGCCGAGGTACTTCTTGGCCATCGCGTCGATGTGCTCGTCGGCCCCCTCGTGCGTGCGCTCGGCGACGCGGCCGCGGATCGCGAGGTATTCGTAGGGGTTCTCCATGTTCTGTACCGTCAGCGTAACGCGCGGATCGCGTTCGAGGTTGCGCGGCCAGGCGCGACCCTCGGCGGTGTTCAGTACCGGACGGCCGTCCTGCAGATCCACCCACACGGGGGCGGCGTGCACCGACCCGTCGGGACGGATGGTGGATACCAGGCAGAAGTTCTTGGCCTGCAGCAGCTCCTCGCTGCGACCCTCGATCGTTGCGCTCATCGGCGGGACCCTTTCTCTGACGATGGACGTGCTTTGACGCCCACCACGATAGGACGTTCGCGCGTGCGCAGGCGGGTCCGCATATCCCCCCTGCCCGGGGCCGCCCCGAGCGACTCGCTTACTGACGGCTCGTGCCAGTGGTGGAGCTGACGGGCGGGATCGGATCGAGTGGCACGAGCCGGCCGTTGTTCAGCTGAAAGTGCACGTGCGCTGTGCCGCCGCCGGGGCAGCACAGCGGATCGTTGGGACGGTAGAGCTGGTAGGCGAGCGTGACTTCGGTGTCGCTCTGGGAGGCCACGCTGATCTGGGCGCTCGGCCGGCTGGCGTCGGTGCCGAGATAGTGGCCGTCCACGAAGAAGAACGCCTGTTTGTCATACCCGTCGTTGGAGTGAGAGCCGGTGCCGATGAGGACGCGCAGGGTCTGGCTGGGGTGGTAGTCGGAGGTCTGGCCCGCTGTGTAACCGTGTTCGCGCACGACCGCCAAGGCAGCCGCGAGCCCGTTGGTGCCGGCGCTCTTTTCCTTTTCGTCGAAGGCCGGCGCGGTCGCAGTACGGGTGCTCGTGCCCGCGGGGGTGCCACCGGAGGCGCCGCCGTTGTTCGTCGCGCCGCTCGGCGTCGTCGCGGAGCTTGTGGTGGATGGAGCCGTCGGGCCGGTCGGCGTGCTCGCGGTGCTGGAGGTCGCGGGTGCGCTGGCGACCGAGACCGTCTTGGTGGAGCCGCCGCATCCCCCGAGCAGAGCCATCGAGGACATCGCGAGAAGGACCGTGAGCGTCGAGGTGCGTCGGCTGGTCAGGTGGATCATCCGCCTGATGGTATTGAGTGGCGCTGAGCGGGGCCGCAGCTCTTGCAAAGCTTATTAGCGACTGCTAATTTATTCGAAGGAATGCGCAACCAGCAGAGCATCCGGGAGGCAGGGTCGGCGTGAGCGAGACATCTGAGTCGGCGAAGGGGTCCGGGCCGGTCCGCAAGCGGGTACCCGCGGCGGAGCGGCGCGAGGAGCTGATCTCCGCGGCCGTGCATGAGTTTGCCCGGAGTGGACTGCACGGCACGGCCGTCGAGCGCATCGCGCGCCGTGTAGGTGTGGCGCAGCCGTACGTGTTCAGCCTGTTCCCGAACAAGCGCGAGCTGTTCCTCGCCGCGTTGGATCGGAGCTTCGAGCGCGTCGCCGAAACCTTTCGCGTCGCTGCGGCCGGCTACCACGAGGGCCTGGCGCCGGATGATTGCGAGGACGCGCTGCAGGCGATGGGCCTTGCCTATCACGAGCTGCTCGAGTCCGACCGTGACTACCTGATGCTCCAGCATCAGTGTTACGCGGCCTGCGACGACGAGGTCGTACGCGCGCGCGTACGTCATCGGTTCGCCCAGCTCGTCGAGCTCGCGCGCGAGCTCTCAGGCGCCGAGCCCGAGCGCCTGGACGAGTTCTTCATGCGCGGCATGGCTCTGAACGTCGCCGCGGCGCTGGGCGTGGAGGAACTGTCGGTGCAGTGCCAGTGGGTGGCTGCCGAGTGCGCGGCGGCGCCGGTGGGCTAGCGACTAGTAGGATCGAATGGCGATGTCCCAGCCCCAGCCAGGACCGCCGAAGCCCACGCGCAGTCGTCGCGAACAGGCCCGCACCGCGGGGATGGTCGTGCTTGCCGTGCTGATCACGCTGTTCGCCGTCCTGAACCTCGAATCGGTCCAGGTCAACTGGATCTTCGGAACCGGCGAAGTGCCGCTGATCATCGTGATCGTGGTCTCGGTCCTGTTCGGGATCGTGCTGACCTATCTCGTCGATCGTCGCGCCGGCAAGCGGCGCTAGCGGGCGCCGGCGGCCAGGGCGGCCTCTTCATCGATCACCACCTCCGCCGCGGCGTCGGCGCCGATGAACGGCGCGAGCACGATATAGGCGAGGTAGTCCGACAGCGCCGGCAGAAGATGAATCTGCCCGCTCGTGACCTGACAGCGAATCGTGTGCCAGATCGCGCCGGCGACTCCGTCGACCGCGAGCTTGTTGGTGGACGGCTCGGGCGCTCCCTCGGTCAGCAGCGTGGCGATGCCGTGGGCGAGGTCGCAATCGCGCTCCAACGCCTCGGGGCAGGCGCTGGGTGCCTCGGAGGCGATGATGTGGGCGTAGAGTGGGCGCTCGGCCAGCAGCGCCAGCAGCTCCCCCACGACGCGGCGAACGGCCAGAGCCCAGTCTCCGGACACGAGGTCCGGATCGGAGGCGATCGTGAGCAGGTCGTCGCTGAGATCGTCGAACGCCGCCAGGAAGCACTCCTCCTTGGAGTCGAACAGCTCGAAGAACGACTCGATCGGTACGCCTGCCTCCTCCGCGATCTGCGGTGCGCTCAGCTCGTGGTAGTCGTCGACCACCGCGAGGTTGAGCACGCTCGAGCGCAGACGCTTGCGTAGCTCCTCATCCGAGTGGGACGTCCCCAGTGGTGTAAGGGTCCTCTCGGAGGAGATCGTGCGCAGGCCCGCCGGCATCCATGCGTCCAATGCCGAGCCCATGCCCCCGGGCCGCCCGCTCCGGCCGACCAGGCGCCGTTGGTCGGCGCCCGCCGACGAGCTTGCACGCGCGCGCTCGGACAGGCGCTCCGAGAGCTGTCCTGCGGCGGCCGTTTGGAACAGCAGTGTCCACTGCGCTATGTCCTCGCTCAAGGCCGGTATCTCCTCAGGCCGCCCGGCGCGAAGACGCACGGCCGTCGCCTCGTGCATGCCGCCCACGATCCCCCTCACGATCGGAGTCGGCAGCGGCCCCACGTCGCTCGCGTGAGCGAAGCTGCTCGAGAGCATCTGCTCGAACGTTCCGGTGGCCCTGCGCAGGCGCGCCAATCCTGGCGCTCCGGCCGTCTGAGCCTGAACGATGGCCAGGCCCGCGCCCTTGGCGTTGGATCCGATCTCCCCGGTGAACTCTCCCGCGGCTGCCCTGATCCGCTGTTCGAGGTCTCCGCTGGTCGACCGGTAGGCCTCGTGTACGCGCTTGACTCCGCGGGCCGCGACCAGATCGAACGTGGCCAGGAAGCACTCCTCCTTGTTGGCGAACTGCTCGTAGAAGGCGCGGCGTGAGACCCCCGCAAGGCCGATGATCTGCTTGACGCTTGTATTCGCGTAGCCGTTGGCGGCGACCGCCTCGACCATCGCTCCGTGCATGCGCAGACGCTGGTGACGCGCCACCTCTGTGGGCTCGAGATGGTGGGGTCCTCTCGGCAGCCGCTGATACAGGGGTGCGATCGATCTCGTTACGCCCAACTCCCCACCGTTGTGCTCGGACATCTCTCTTCTACCTCCCCGAAACGATCTACATGTCCAGACATCTGTCAAGGAATCTGTCAAGTAAGAATCATTCCATGTCAGCGATTTTTTGTCTACAGGGAAGTGCGCAGAGATTCGACCGACCCTCCGGGACTCGTCCGTTTGATCGGAAATCCCTGCTTATCGCCGGTTTTTGGGAATGCGTACGAGTCGGAGCTTTACACCGCGACGACGACGTCGGGAGGGTGCCGGTCAGTGCGCGACGAACTTCAGCGCGAGAATCGCCAGCCCCATCGTCGCCCCGACGGCGGCTTCGAGTGCGAACTCGCGCGGCGTCGAGCGGGCTCGCAGACCTGCCAGCAACTCGAACACGAGGAGGCTGGCGATAGCCGCCCACACGGCCGCATCGACGCCCGTGGTTTCGCTCGCGCCCACCGCCCAGGCGATGAGCAGCGTCAGCAACGGGATCGATGCCCCGCGGACGATCGACCATTCGTGCCCCAGCGCTCGCACGAGCGCGCCCGTCGTGAGGTGCTCCTGGCGGGCAAGGCGGCGCCCGAGGATCGTCGAGTAGGAATGCGCGAGCCAGAAGATCCCGAGCGCGAGCATCGTCGAGCCGATCATGTCTACGTAGCCGTCGTGCGCCCCGCTCTCGCCCGCGATCAACGCCCCAACCAGGATCGTGCCGTAGACGACCCCCGTGGGGTTCTCTTCGCGGATGAGCCAACCCGCGGCGCGCTGGGCCAAACCGTGTGATCCGGCTTGCGGCTGGGACTCTTGGGGGGTGGGGGACAGGGCGATGCGCGAATTATCGCCGCAGCCGTGACGGAGGGATGCGGGCCATCCTCCGGGCCCCTGTTCGATCGTGCGCGGGAGATGTAGCGGTGGCTAGACCGTGGCGCAAGCGCTCCTGCGTGGTCGTATTGTGGCCAAGAGCGACAAGCACTCCTACCGGGTCGGCTCGAACCTGTCGGGTGCGGCGGTCACGCCGGGGCCATCGTGCGCAGCCCGGCGAGCCGCGCCGTGGCGCTCTGCCCAACGTCGTAGCTCACGAACGCATCCAGCGGCGCCGCGTCGATCGCGCTGGCAACGTGGATCGCGTCGAGCGAGCGCAGCGTCGGCTCTGCGATTGCGCCGGCGGCGGCCAGCAGCGCCCGGTCTACGGGCAGCAGCGCGATGGCTTCAAGCAGATCCTCCGTGCGTTCGATCAGCTGAGCGACAGGCAGCGCCGGGTCGGCTGCGGCTGCGCGGCGGATGGCCCTGGGGACCTCTGTCAGCGCGAGCTGGCTCGAGATCAGATCGTCCGCGTCGAGGAAGGTGCGCAGGCTGTCTGACTCGGGCTCCTCACGGATGAGCTTCACAAGCGCGGAGGCGTCGAGGTAGTAGAGCGCCACGCCCTAGCGTTCACCGCGGACTTCGTCAAGCGCTCGGCTGAGCGCGTGCGGATCGCCATCGAGCTTCAGGGGGGCGGGCAGGCCGCGCCGGCGCGGTGGCGATACACGTCCCTCGGCGATCAGCCGATCGAGCGCCTGCCCTGTGGTGGGTGGTGGGCCGAGCTCGGCGACGGGCCGGTTGCGATCGGTCACGACCAAACGCTCGCCTTTATCGACGAGGCGCAGGTACTTGCTGAGGTTCTGCCGCAGCTCGGCTACTCCGACCGCTGTCATGTACATGAAAGTAGCAGACTGGATCGCCAGGGCTACCGGCTGTTCGCCTGGATGCCCCCCGGCGAGGTCGAGGTCCATGGGCTGGACCGATCGGAGGACGCCAGGAACTGGATCGCCGCCTGGAACGACAACGGCTCAAACCCCGCCGCGCGGGGCGATCTCGACGTCGCGGCGGTAGGATGCGAAGCGCTAGGCCGACGTAGCTCAGCTGGTAGAGCGCCTCCATGGTAAGAGAGGGGTCCCTCGGGGCGTTCTTCCCTGCAAAACAGCATATTCTTAGCTGCGGACCTGCCCTCGTTACCGCAAGGCTGCCGCGGTTGCTCCGTCCTATGATGGGGGTTGGCGGAGGGGCTGATCTGAGGGGAGCGGCTGAGATGCCGAGTACCCACATGCGCGTCGGCTTGCGCCCGCGAGGCCCGGGCAATGGCTAGGCCGTGGCCGAAGCGCTCAGCGTGGCCGTATGTCGCCAAGAGCGGCCGGCGCTCCTACGTCGCCGGCTTCTATGACCACGACAAACGCGAGCGCAGCCGGACTTTCCCGTCAGTGCGCCACGCCCGCGCGTGGATGAACGACTACATAACGGTCGAGCGCCGGGGTCGCGACAGCCTGCGGCGGTTCCTGCTGGACCTCGACGCGAAGGAGGCCAACGAAGCCGAAGGCCGCACGATCGCGCAGATCCTCGAGCTGTTCCTGGAGGTGGACGCGCACCCACGCAACCAGGAAGGTGTCGCGCCCTCGACGTACACCCTCTACAAGTCGGTGCTGAATTGCCACCTCCTCGGCAAGCCTCCTCGCCAACCCGGCAACAGACGCAAGTTGCCGCCGGCGGACTACGCCGTTGCGATCGCCAAGACACAAGCCCGCTGCTTCAACGAGCCGCAAGCCCCTCGTGCCTGGCGCGAGCAGATGCGCGAAGCCGGTGTGCCCGCACAGACTCGCGTGCACGCGTGGCGCGTCCTCTCATCCGCTTTGAGCTGGGCCGCGAGGTCACCGTCTGTGCCGGAGATCCACACCAACGGATGCAAGCTCGCCAGAGAACCCGTCATCAGCCGCCGACGATCCGCACGCACAGGCGGTACCGGCTACACCCCTGCTATGCGCGCACGTCCGCTGCCCAGTTGGGCGCTCTCGCCGCAAGCCGTCGAGGCGATCCGCGCCCAGATGCTCCTTCACCCTGCACCACGCAAGGCGATCCTCGCGCACCGCGACGCGACGATCGTGAGCCTGCAATACGGCATGGCGAGCCGCAACCAAGAGCTCTGGGGACTTCGTTGGTCCTCCCTCGACGGAGAGTTCGCGTGGGTGACAGAAGTCCTCAGCAACGGGCAGCTCCAACAATGGGGCAAGACTGAGCACAGCACCCAGCGCCGCACCGCCATACCGGGCATCCTGCGAGAAGACCTCGAGCAATGGCGGGCGATCCTCACACAATCCGGACGTCCAGCCCGCGGCAGTGACTTCATCATCCCGGGAGACCTCACCCACGCCCGTCACGGAGTACGCGAGGCCAAGACAGGCGCCTGTCATCTCAGCAAGTCTCAGGCGAAGCTCTGGGGCCGAGAATGCTTTACGCCAGCGGTGCGAGCCGTCGCGCAGCGGCCGGAGTTCGCCCGCATCCTTGGCGCCACCCCGTATGCGCTGCGCCGCGGCGGCATTTCGCTTCGCCTGCGCACCGAAGACCCACAAATCGTCGCCAACGAGTGCGGCACCAGCCTGAAAATGCTCAGTGACCACTACTCATTCCCGATCGAGGACCTGCGTCAACACGCGCCACGAGCACCGGACATCGAGTGGCGCGCCGCACGCGCCGCCCTCGTGGAACCGCGTGCGCACGAGGAAGTCACGCCCGGCGAGCTAGATCACGAGCGTATGCGCCCTAGACGGAAGCCCTTCATCGCATGGCTCTCTGCACGTAGGCGAAGCATCCGCGTGTCGTAGCAACCCCCCAAGGGTCGCGTCATGCGCGCCGCGCGGGTCCTCTGCGGGGTGGTAGCGAGCAGTCGAGGACGACCGCATCGATCTCGACTTTGTGCTCTGCCGAGACCTCTCGGGCCTGTTGGGCAAAGAACGCGTGTGAGTCTTGGAGCCCTCGCCTCCGGCACCGCGTGTATCTCCGGTCGTTGGTGTCCCAGCCGTCGGCGTCAAACCAGCCGACTAGGTATATGCCTTGCCGTTGGCCCTCTGGTAGTAGGTAGCGCTCGGCGAGTTGCAATTTCATCGCCGTGTCGACGTCCGAGTGCCAGCACCCCTTGACCTCGATCGTGACGCTCACGATGTCTGAGCCTTCGACGCGCTCTCCGGCTGGGGCCTCGACCACGAGGTCCCCGGACTCTCCCATCTTGCCGTGTGGCCCTGGGCGGATCTCTACCTCGCGGCCGACGACGATCCCGCGGCCTCGCAGGTCGTTGTCCAGCCAGCGCTTTAGCCAGTCGGAGAGCTCGTTCTCCTGCTTTGGTCGCCGTGCGCTCGTATCCCATAGGTCGGCGGCGGCTGGAGTGGCCGATTGCAGCGCTTCGTTAGCGCGTAGGAGAGATGCCACAAGGACTTCGCGCAACTCTGCGTCGGTGGTTACCCAACGCCGCGAGGCATCAGCTGCCAAGGAGACCACGTCGGCTGGCTGTGGTGGAATCCAGCGCGAACGTCGTACCAGCTCTTGTGCTTGGCGACGTAGACGGCTCAGCCACTCCAGATGGGGAAAGCGTTGCTGCAGACGATCGAGTTGCACGATGGACTCTTGGGTGCCGGCGTTGACAAGATTCATCAACACTTGGTCGCGCCAGTGACCGATCTGCTGGCGTGGCCCGACGAACCCGTCTTTCAGGGGTGGGTCGTCGGCATGTGGGTATTGCTGCTCCAGCCAGGAGAACAGCGCAGCGAGTTGAGCCTCCGCGAGCCGTGAAACAACGCCGCGACCACGTTCGCTGGCGAGCGCCTCGAACACCGCTTGGCCAAACTCGGTGTCGGTTTGGACGAGCGTCCACAGCACCGGCCAGCCCGCGTCGGGCGCGTATGCGGCCAAGAGTGGGGCTACATCGATGGCTAGCGCACGATGCTGGCTGTCGCTTTGCAGGCGTGAGGGATCGAGGAGGTGCTCGGCTTGCTTTTGGGCAGGCTCGGAGTCGTTCTGGAGCAGCACTGTGAGCATGTCCACTCGGGCTGCGCGAGGCAGATCATCATTCGCGATGCGCTGAAGTACCTGCTCTTCGAGGTTCCCAAGGACGTCACTGTCCAGACGTCTCACCGGAAAGGCGTGCCCACTGTGCATGATTTCGGCGTCGAGGCTTCGTAGAAACCAGTCCCGTGTCTCGGTTGGGGCGAGCACGAAGCAAATCGCGATCAGGCGTTTGTTGATCTCTGAGTCCTCGAGGGCGTCTGATGGCCAGCTCACAATGATCGGCGCCCAGCGCGACCAGACCTCAGGGCCCAGTGCTGCGAGCCTGTCGGGCAGGTGTTCAGTGAGCAGCCGCAGTGCTCGATATCCCGCCGCTGCTGCGTGGTTGAGCTTGCGTTGGCCGAACCATTGGTCGGGTACCGGGTCGCCGGCGACGAGGTAGCGCTCGGCTGCGTTGAAGATCCGCTCGCGCACCGTCTCGTCTGCGGCTTCCCAGCCTGGGAACTTTGTCAGGTCGGATTGGAAGTCTCGGGTATAGCGGTTCTGTCCGGGCTCGACTGAGAGATGGAGATTGAGATGCCAGAACGCCTCGAGCTCTCCGTCTTCGATGCGCTTGAGGTCCTCCTCAATGCGCGCTGTCATATCGGGAGCATCAACGAGGTCTTCTGAGCGTTTCTGTTCCCAGGATTGGCGGCGCCGGAAGTTTTCCCGTTCGATGTCCGCCTCCGGTGAGTCAATGAGCACCGGATCGAACTTGTAGGCGGTGAGGTCTCGCAACACCGAGCTGAATTCGCGAGCTTCCATAACTAGGGCGACGGAGACGTCGAAGCCCAGCATCGCCTCGAGGAGCCGCGCCCATCCGATCTCCAGCGGACCCGCCTGCGCCAGACGAAGCTCGTTGACCAGCCACTGGATGTCGTCGCGATCGAGTAGCCGGGGCGTCGAGAACACAACCAGCCTGGGTGCCAATGAGCCGTCGGCGATCGCGGGGATCAAGGCGGCGACCAAAGCGTGCCTCCCATCGCAATCAGCTAGCGTGACCCCTCGTTGGGCCTCTTGAGGATCGAGCAAGTTGAAGCCGCCGGCAAGGAAGCTTTTGATGAGGCCAACCAGCTCCGTAAACACGCCTGGGTCCCGTCGACGCTCCCAAGCCTGTACAAGGATCTCTTGAGCCAGCTCGGAGAGAGCGTCCGCCGGGAAGTGCTCGCGTGGGAGCGTTGTCGCCCAGCGCAGGGCGACAGGTAGGTCTGTATCGGCGAGATCCGTCATCAATTCGGTGCGGAGGAACATGCGGTAGACGCCCAACAGCGTTGGATTCTGGGGCGGTTTCAGAGAGTCGAAGAGCTCCTCTGCGCTCAGAGTCTGTGGCCACAGTGCCCTTAGCGCGGTTCCTCTGAGTTCATCGGAGTTGTCTGAAGGGGGAGGATCGAGCGCGAGGGGCATCAACCGTTGGAGGATCGCGGTCGGCGGCCTCCCGTCCTGGAGTGCTTTCACGGCCGTCTGTCGTAGGGGCAACGGTGTGTCTTCCTCGAGTGCCAGGGTTGCCATCCGATCTGAGAGTCCGAGTAGTCCACAGGCGCCCGCAAGCTCGGCCGCGAGTTCGCGGGCTGCCGGTGCGGCGGTTGGGTCAAAAAGAACAGCCGCCACCTGGGCGGCGAGCTTTGGATGGGTCAGCGCCCGCAGGTTGCCTCGGATGCGACGGTCCCACCGGTTCAAGGTTTCGGTTTCAGCAGCGAGAAGCAGAGCCTCTACGAGCACCATCCGCCGCTCGTCACTCACCAGAGCCAAATCGCCGCGCAACAACACGTCGGGGTCGGCTGGGAGGAGCTCATCAAACAGCTCGGGGGAAAGAGTCGCCAGCCAGGTTGCGATCTCCCGCAACTGAGGAATCACACGCCGGGCGCCAGACTCGCGCAGCGTGAGAAGGTCGAGCACCTGCTCTTTGCTCATGCGGGCGGCCAAGTACCGGGCGGCCAGGAACTCCGCAAAGGTCTGGTGTGCGAAGCCAATACGCCCGTTGCCGCGAGCGGAGAAGAGCCCCGTGCCCAGTGTCTCCTTGACGGCCTGGTCGTTGGCAGCGAATGTGTCGGTGGCTGCCGTGTCGGTGGTCTCGCGTCCCCCCACAAGTGCATCCAGCGCCACGTCGTCGGCTGACGGCAGCGTCGCGGCGTCGATGAGGACCTCTGAGCGGCCTGAGAACATCACAGCCCCGGCGATACGACTGGCTATCGCGACGCGCTGGGAGACATCGAGGGTCCCAGCTACCGAGCCGCTGCGGCGATCCTCATCGGGCTCGTCGAGGAGCAACTTGCAGCCACCGAAGTAGAGGTCGGTGATGCTGTCAGGCAGTCTGCCGCCGCTTTTGGCCGCTGCCAGCAGAAAGCGCAAGGTCAGTGGTCGCGAAGCGAGGGACGCGAGGTTTCGTGCCACTACCTCGGCAATGAACGAGTCGGCGTCGACCCCAGCATCCTGTGCGAACGCAGTTACATCGGCGACGCGTAGCGGAAGCAACTCGTATATCGCGAAGGCCTCATCACCGAATAGCTCAGCCAGATCTCCCTCCAGTCGACGATGACGATCGGCGCTGCGACACGCGATCTGCAGCCGCAACCGTGCCACATCGGCTCCTTGGAGGCCTTCGACCAGAAGATCTGCGATCACTTCGATTCTCAGCCGAGCCTCGTCGAGACTGTCGAGCTGAAGATGCAGCGTCCCCTCCCCGGTCGACCAGTCCTCGAAAACCACGCTCCTGAAGATCTTCGAGCGAAGTACCTCCTCATCGCGAGTCGCTCCGAGATCCACAGCGAGGGTCAGCAGGTCTCCGTCCCCGACTCCGGTGGCTACGTCGCCACGCTCTCTGCGCAGAGCGGTGCTCTTTCCAAACCCAGGCTCGCCGAGCAGCACCAGACAGCCGATGTCTTTTAGTGCTGCTAGAGATCGGGCCTGCGGGTTTGCCGCTTGGCCGTATTGATCCTCTGGGTTGGGCAGAAAGCCCGTCTCTTCGAGTCGCAGCAGCTGCGCGTATGGAAGCCAGAAGCGTGGCGCGAAATAGTTCATGGGCGCCGGCCGCTGCCTATGCGCCGGTTGGCCTGCCGGAGCGAATGGCCATGATGTCGATCACTGTGTAAATGTCGCGGTAGCGACGCGCCCGTTCGGGGACGACTTCGAATTGCCACATGGCAACTGCCGGATCGCCGAAGGAGCTCCAGACCGGCAATTCGTCAGCGATCAGGCGACCCGCTCGCGACAGGGCGAGACCGTCGTCGAGCTGGAGCGCGAGACGGAGCTCCTCGCTGGTCACAGTCAGCCGTCCGACCTCCGTCGGCGAAGGAGCACGAAAGCTGACCGCACGGCCGGCGATATAGCGCACGGCGGCCGTGAGGATCGATAGATCCTCGGTCGCCTCGCGCAGATAGGTCAGGCCGAGCAGGCTGACTGCGACCTCGGTGTCTTCGCGCAACTGGAAGCCGTGCCTGGGATCGATCGGCGGCCTGACCAGGCCCTTTGCGGAGAGCTGATGGTAGGTTTCGCGCGGGTCTGCGGTGGCTTCCCACAGCGTCAGACTGACGTGCTGGAACCTGGGCCACCGCGCAGTCGCAGTGAAGACAGCGTAGATCACTTCGAGCATCCGTCGCTCATCGAGAGTCGGCACGACAGTCTCCGAAGTCGCCCTGCTGTCCGCTAGCTGAGTCGCCAAGGCACCGACTCCGCCACCCGATATGACCGTCAGCGCTTGGAGCGCCGCCTGCAGCGTCGTCTGCTCCTCATCCAGCTCATTTTGCTCTAGACCTTCGCGATAGCTGGGTGAGGTGCGCTCGGTTTCGAGCTCCCGCAGGCGGGCTCGCAACAGCTCGATCGTGTCGCCGGCTGTTTGAGGTGAGAGCCCCTCGCTCGGCACGAACACTCTCGCCGGCAGCACATGGACTTCTCCGAGTTCCGGTCGCGGAAACGCCGGTTGGCCGGTGAGGGTGCGGAGCAGATCCTCCAGCGAGGCGGCGTCGATCGCCTGCAGCTCGAAGCGCTGCGCGGCGGCCCCGAGCTCCGCGGGGATGTCCTGCACACTCGCACCGGGGAGGATCACGATCTTGACCTTGCGGTAGAAGACGGCACGATCTTGGTTGAAGAGGGTCTTCAGGACGTTGGCCTCACGTGCTGCGCCAGCGCCTTCGGTCTGGTCGCCACGGTCTTCCCAGCGCTGGCGGTAGTTGGCGCTGACCGCGAGCAACACGAACTCGTTGCGCTCAATCGCATCGGGCCCCCAGGTACTCCAGTTGACATTCGGGTTGTGCAATTCGAACAGATCGATGTCCGCGTTCACTCCGTAGCGGCGAAGCAGCACAGCGAACTCCACGAGCGTGGTCTGCCACGTCGCGGTGTCGTGCGCCCAGCTGATCAGCGCGGTCGGGTTCGCCAAAGCGCCCGGTGGGACTGTCGATGCGGCCCGCTGCGCTGTCGGGGTGCTCGGCAGCGCAGGGACCGCGTGGGCCGACAGTAGCTCGGCGGCCGACTGACGTCCCGCAACCGTGGGGACGAATGTGCGTACCTTGTCGAGGGACGGATCGACCCGCAGCATCCCCATTTCCGCGAGGTCGTCGATCGTGTGCTCGGAAGGAACCGGCCAGGACTCATCCCAGCAGGGATGATCGACGTGGGACTGCATACCGCCGGTATGCAGCAGTAGGAAGCTCCGCTCCGGGTTGCCCTGCTCAGACCAGATTTGCTCGGCCTGGTAGATCCGCTGAAGAGTGTCGCGGTGGCGGTGTTCCATATCCATAGGTGTGCTCGATATCGCTTTTTGCTACTCGTTGGCCACTACGAGGACTCGATCCCAAAGCATCGGACTACCGCTGGTGTCCTGTTGCTCGCCAAGTCCATCCCAGATCTCATCCACGAGGCGGGTCGGGGTGTCCTCGGTCGGGAAGAGCTCACGGAACTCGTTCAGACGGGCGTAGGCACGAGACAGCGGAATGTTCCAGCGCTCGGCGTAGCGCTTGACGGTGGGTGGCTCATAGCTGCCGTCGATGATGTGCTCCCACTCATGTATGAAGGTCCAGATGCGCTCCCGCTTGAGGCCGTCGTGACCGATCCGGCTGTCTAGATAGTCGATAAACGGGACACCGTCCTCGCCCCGGCGAGCATGGCGGAAAGGAAGTCTGTTGAGAGGTGGTGGCATGCGCAGCGAGCAAGAGTAGTGTTCGTCTGAGAACGAAATATAGCAGCCAGGCCAAAAATCATCACGGGTGTTGAAACCCGCTGCAAGGACGCACGCCTCGCCTCTATTCGACTCTGCACCGTTTCCGACTGCGTCAAGGCTCTAGTGTGCAGGGCTGCCTAGATTCCCCAGTGTGTGAAGTGCTTTGCGGTGAACAACCCGATTCGACAGCATGTGGTTCCAAAAATGCTGCTGCGGCACTTCGCGCCGGCTGCGGCACCGGAGCAGATCTGGCAGTTGCGGGTGGACAGCGACGAGGACGCCGTGCTGGTCAAAATCGAGGATGCGGCGGTCGTCAAGCACTACTACACGATGTACCGCGACCGTCCAAGCAAGGAAGACGACTGGTTTTGGGAGGAGCTCCTCGCGGAATGGGAGGGGAAGGCCGCAACGGCGCTGCGTAGGCTCGCCACTGACCCCGACCATCTCGCCGCGCCAGCCGGTTTCATGGTTGTACTTCAGATGCTCCGAACGCCGCTCGGCCAGACGCTTCTCGGTGACCAGGCCGCCGCTGAGCGCAAGCGGGTGTTCGGGTCAAAGGACATGCGGGTTTGGACTATGTGGTGGGCCGAGCGAAAGGGGCGCTTGCCCGAGCTTGATGAGTGGATCGTCCTCAGGGATGCGGCGAGAGCAGCTGGCGTCGGTGACGATCATCCGTTGCTTGCTGTCGGCCCGACGACAATCCTCGATGAGATGTTGACTGTGGTGCGCCACTCGGGTTTTGCCGAGCGCCTCTGGGACGATGGTCACTGGAACACCCTTGACGACGATATGGGGAGATTCATCATTGGAGATGAGCCGGTGACCTACTGTGGCCAGGACAATCCTGCGCGGCGCATTTGGGCGCAAGGTTCGCTAGCAGAGGAGCTAACCATGCCGCTCTCCCCAACGCAGTGCATAGAGGTGCGCCGCGGCAAGCGTCATCTTGGGCTGGATGACAGCGAGATCGAGGCAGTGAACCTGCGCGCGGTTGAGTGGGCCACGCGGTTCATCTATGGACCCGATCCCGAGGCACTGCAACGGTGGCGAACCGCCTGGAAGGAGGCCGGATCTCCGACGCCTCCGCCCCGGCGGCGCGATATACGTCGACGGCGTTGAGGCATGCTGGAGAGGGCTCACGCGACATTCAACCTCTGCGCGCCTCTCGCCCGAATCTCGATGGTTGGGCTGCAGCGGAGAGTGCCTCTCAGCGTCAAGATGACGACTACTCGGACCTCGCCAGGTGCCGCGGGTCACCGAGGTCGTCGCGGACAAGTTGATTGCTAACAATGCGACGGTTGTAATCGTTGCAGCCAACTGCTACCGTCGCTCTATGGCAACCTCACCGACGATTCCCCGCACAGATCTGCAGCGAGTGCTACCAACCTTCCGCAAGGTCGCCGCACTCATCGACGTTCATCCTTCGTTCGTCACTCGTGCCGTGCGCGATCTGGGGATAGCGCCAGTCCAGTGGGGCCGGCGCGAGCGCTATCTGCAGATCCCGGACGTGCTGCTGATCGCGACTCATGCCCGGCGCAACTCTGTCGAGGAGGTCGCGGGTGGCTTGGTCGAGTTGGCCGAGCTGCAAGCTCCAGAGCTTGCAGGATGGGTTACCACGGAAGCAGAGCAATTCCTTGCCGCGCTTCCCGAGTCTGAGCCCGAGGAGAGCGATACCTTCCTTGCAGAGTTGCGCAGCGAGCTGCCCGGGAAATGGGCCGATCGCGCGGAGGCGATCTACCGCCGCCATCTGAATGACTAGACGGGGTGACGCCGTTCGCGATATCCCCGGTCTGCCCAGCCGCCGTTGGGCTCGCCAACACCGGGCGTGAACCCGAACGCGTCGAACTCCTCGGGCGTGAGGGCGATCCCGGAGTCCTCGAGCACGCCGATGCGGCCATGTGCGACGGTCACCGTGTCGATCGCCGATACGACAAGCGTCAGCAAGAGAGCAGCGGTCATGTACTCCCCGCGGAGTCTGCCCTCGACATCCTCACGGACGCACACAGACGTGATCAGATGCGGACGGCGGCGCCCGGCCTTCGCCCGCGGCGGTTTGATGTCGGGGTCCTCGAAGTGCCAGGACAGGAAGGCCGCCACGCGGTTCGAGTTGCGCACGTCGACCGCGAGCAGCCTACGTCCCTTCGCCGCGTCGGCGCGGTGCCACTCAGACCGAGCCGGCTCAGGACTGGGGACACCGATCAGCCTGTGCCGCGGCGTATACAGACGCCAGCGCACCGCGCTCCCATCGGGGGCACCGACGGACGGCAGGTAGTGATCCAGACGCACCTGCGTCTGCGGATCACCAGACCGGCGAGCGTCTGAGACGACCAGTGCCGCCGCCAGTCGTCTGATGAGTTCATCACGGTCAGGCACGACCATACATTCGAGAGGATGCTCCGGACGCCACAGCTCGGGCCGACCGGGCTCAGATGATGGACGAAATGCGTCGGGCACAGACGGACGCCCAGGTCGTTCCGGGGTGTCGAGCCAGTCTGCTCCTCCGGTACGGCGGCGGTAAGATGCGAAACTTCAGGCCGACGTAGCTCAGCTGGTAGAGCGCATCCATGGTAAGCACGGGGTCGCCGGTTCGAATCCGGCCGTCGGCTCTCCCGCTCCGATCGCCGTTTGGCGACCTCCGCGAGCCCATCCCTGGTACCGCAAGTTCGCCAGCACGATCATGTAGCCTTTGTCCGCGATTGTCCGTCTTTGTCCGGATGGCTGGAGGCGGTCGAGCTCAATAAAGGAGCCGAAAATGGCGCTATTTCTAGCGATTCGGCTTCTCCGGGCCTCGGCGATGGAGCGGTAGGGACCTCGATGCCTTCTGAGACGTAGCATCTGGGTGTGGGCTCCCCGCTTCACTATCGAGCGGGGCGACTTTCCGTGTCGGCTGCGATGAAATGGTCGTGGATCGCCTTTGTCAGCGAGGTGTTCTCGATGACCAGACGGTGGGTGGTCATGCCGAGGTCGTGAAGGTGCTCGACCTGCTTGTCTTGGACGCTCCCCTGAGCATTCTGCGCCACGAGAATCGCGATCATCGCGAGCCACTGCATGATGCCGCCGACAGCGAGCAGCATGAGATTGAAGGGGTAGTGGTCGCCCGCGACTGTGGCCCCGAGGCCGGCCATCCAGATCGTGAAGGCGATGATGCTGATGTAGAACATCCACATGGAGCCGACGGTCTGGGCGATGAGGCTTGCGATCCGATCGTTTAGACCGTCGCGCTCGTCGGCCAGCCTGGGCGGACGGGTATGACGAAACTTGTGCGTCACCTGTTCCGGCGCGCCTTCCCGAGCTGGCGGCATCCGGGGGGTCGTGACCGAGGAGTTCTCTCGCAGGTGTGTCATCCGGCCGCGGTCGCACCGACGAGTGCCTCGGAACTACGGGTACTCTCGGTGCCATTGAGTACGACCTTGAGTGCGCCGGTGTTCGTGGCGTCGGCGAACGTGTCGTAGGCGCTCATCGTGTCCTCAAGCGCAACGTGATGTGTAGCGAACACAGTCGGGTCGAGGCGGCCGCTGGCCACAATGCTCATCAGCTGCGGGATTGTGCGGGTGTCAACGAGACCTGTGGTGATCGTGACATCGCGGGTCCAAAGTCTCTCGAGGTGGAGCGTTGCGGAATGGCCGTGCACGCCGATGTTTGCCACCCGTCCTCCGGGCCGGATCAGTTCAGTCGCCAGCTCGAACGTGGCGGGTATGCCCACTGCCTCGAATGCGACGTCTGCGCCCATGCCGTCGGTGAGCTCCATGATTTGAGCGAGGGCATCCTCGCGACCGTTGTTGATCGTGGCGTCGGCTCCGAAGCTCCGAGCGCTTTCAAGTCGGCTATCGGCGAGATCGATCGCAACGATTCGCCTGGGCGTGTGAAGACTTGCGGTGAGCATCGCCGCGAGACCGATCGGGCCGGAGCCGACCACCGCCACGACGTCGCCGGGTGAGACTTTTCCGTTCAGGACGCCCACCTCATATGCGGTGGGCAGGATGTCGGCGAGGAACAGGACCTGCTCGTCGCTGAGATGCTCCGGGACCTTGTAGACCGAGTTCTCGGCAAACGGCACTCGTGCGTACTCGGCCTGCAACCCGTTGATCAGGTGCCCGAAGATCCAGCCGCCGCCACCGAGGCATTGTCCGTAGCGGGCTTCTTTGCAGAAGCGGCAGCGCCCGCAGGAGCTTATGCATGACAGGAGCACGCGGTCGCCGACCGCCAGGGTGCTCACGCTGGAGCCGATCTCCTGCACGGTGCCGACGGCCTCGTGTCCGAGTACCGTGCCTGGAGTCGTCTCGGGCACGTCGCCCTTGAGAATGTGCAGGTCGCTGCCACAGATCGTCGAGGTGTCGATTCGCACGACGATGTCGGTCTGATCGATGATCGTGGGGTCATCCACGGTGTCCCAGCCGCGCTGGCCGGGACCGTGGTAAACGAGAGCCTTCATCATGCGCCGGCCGTCGCAGCGCCTCGACCTCTGAGGTTTACCTGCCAGTTGGCCAGCGGGAGCAGGAACAGGATCGCACCCAGCGCTATGAGTATCCATCCGGCAAGGGCGGCGATAGTGCCGACTAGTGACCATCCCCAGGCGTTCAGGAGCAGGCCGCGCAGGGTCTCGCCCTGGAAAAGGGTTGCCTTCTCTTCGGCCAGCTTTGCGTTGGTCGGCGCGGCGAGGGCTGCCGTGCTGACCTGTGCATAGGTCTGTCCACCGGCGATCTTTGAGAGGTGCACGTTGATGAAGTCGTTTGCATACGCCTTGGCCTGGCTACCCGTGGTTAGTTGCTGACCTGCGTACTGCTTCACGCCTGGTAGCAGCGCGGGGCTGCCGGCGGCGGGGAAGAAGATCTTTTGTGGGACGAGTTGGTCGTGGACGACCTTCTTGTCATAGCTGCCTCCCACGACGGCGATGATTCCGACGATCACGATGCCCAACGCGGCGACCATGGCGATCGAGGTCAGGCCGGTGAGTTTCGCCAGTAGTGGGCTTCGCGGTGACTGAGGGCGCGGCGACCGGGGTTGTCCGTTGACAGGATCGGCAGTTTGCAGGGGCGGGGCGCCGTTGCCGATGGTCGCGGCGGATGGAGGTGGCATGACTGAGCTTGGCATGGTGCTCCTCGTTTCGTTTGGTGTGCGCATGAGCGCCAGCGACCAATCGAGCACCGCGGACTTGAACAACATAGCATGAAATCTAAATCCAGGAAACAGGTTTCTAGGAGTAGGAGTCTAGATACGCTAGCCTCTGTCTCATGGTCGAGGCCACCACCCATCGCTGGAAGTTCCTGACGAACCACGCCCAGGTCCTCGCCTGCATCGCCCACGATCCAGGCGTGCTTCTACGAGAGATCAGCGAGCGAGTCGGAATCACCGAACGGGCCGCCCATCGGATCGTCACGGAGCTCACCGAGGGCGGCTACATCACGCGAGAGCGCAACGGACGTCGCAATCAGTACACGATCCAATCCGGCCTTCCGCTTCCCGACCGTCTTGGCCGCGTGCAGCGGATCAGCGACCTGCTCACGATCCTCATCGGCACGGACGAAGGGGGGCCTGATACGCCAGTCCCGACACCGTCCAAAAGCAGCAAGGCCAGCAAAAACGGCAACCCAGCAAACGGCAAGACCGGTAAGTAGTCATGGCCAGCACTTCACACGCCGAGACCGCGAATGGCTCGCATTCGGACCGGCTTCGAGTCGTCATCGTAGGCGGCGGGGTGGCCGCGCTTGAGGCCGCGCTGGCCCTGGCCGATCTTGGGCGCAACCAGACTGCTGTGACGGTGATCGCTCCCAACACCGAGTTCGTGTACCGCCCGATGGTCATCCGCGAGCCCTTCGCCCACGGCGCTGCCCCTCGCTATCCACTCGCCCCGATCGTGCGCGATGCTGGCGCAACGCTCCTGCACGGCGAACTTGGCTGGATCGACCCGGTCGGGCAGACGATCCACACGAAGGCCGACGAGGCGATCGAGTACGACGCGCTGATGCTGGCGCTTGGCGCGCGCATCAGCAAGCGCTACAAGCACGCCTTGACGATCGACGACCGCGATCTGGACGAGACCATGCACGGGCTGATCCAGGATGTCGAAGGCGATTTCATCCACAAGCTGGCATTTGTTGCGTCCGGCCGCATGGCATGGCCGCTGCCGTTGTACGAGCTCGCGCTGATGACAGCCGGACGCGCCTACGACATGGGTATCGATCTACAGACGACGATTGTCACCCCAGAGGACAGCCCGCTTGCAATCTTTGGGGCGGCGGCAAGCAGTTCCATAGCCAAGCTCCTCGCCCACGCGAGCATCAAGACGATCACCTCCGCATACGCCGAGGTTCCCAACACCCGCGAGGTCGTGATCAACCCCGGTGACCGACACCTCGAGGTGGATCGGGTGATCGCGCTACCCGAGCTCTACGGACCCGAAGTGCGCGGCATCCCGCTCGGCGAGAACGGCTTCATCCAGGTAGATCCATACTGCCGGGTTCCAGGTATCGATCGTGTCTACGCGGCCGGCGACGCGACTGACTTTCCCATCAAGCACGGCGGCGTCGGCTCGCAGCAGGCCGACACTGCCGCACAGTCGATCGCGGTGCTGGCTGGGGCATCGGTGACGCCCCAGCGCTTCAACCCCGTGATACACGGCATGCTGTTGACCAGCGGGAAGCCTCAATACCTCACCGCTCACATCACCGGAGGACACGGGTTCAGCTCGGAGATCACCGACACACCAACATGGTCGCCGCCGAGCAAGATCGCCACCAAGTACCTAGCGCCATATCTACAAGAGCGCGACCATGGCGGCGCTCTGCCAGCTGAGCTACGTCGGCACTGACTACAAATCGTAGCTGTTCACGGGCTCCGCAACTTGGCCGCTTCCAACTCGCCGAGGACGCGCGGAGAGCATCGAGAGCTCGATCGCTGTCCGCCGTCGGCATCCCCGGATCGCCGTCAGCCTGGCGGCAATGCCGTGGTTGGACACTGTAGAATAGGACCCGTAAAGACCAAGCAAGTCCCGCTCCGTCGTGGGGGCTTCCTGGGGCACAGCAGGCCGAAATGCCGGTCTCGCAGGGTCTCTCAGGACGCCAGAAACCTAGACAGGACGGGACTTTTCGAACCGAGGAGACACCCTTGCTGACTATGGTAAGCACGGGGTCGCCGGTTCGAATCCGGCCGTCGGCTCTCCCGCTCCGATCACCGTTCGGCGACCTCGGCGAGCCCATCCTGGTACCGCAAGTTCGCCAGCACGATCATGTAGCTTTTGTCCGCGATTGTCCGGATGACTGGAGGCGGTCGAACCCAATAAAGGAGCCGAAAATGGCGCTATTTCCAGCGATTCGGCTTCTCCGAGCCTCGGCGCTGTTGCGATCGCCAAGACACCAGCCGGCTGCTTCAACGAGCCGCAGGCGCCGCGTGCCTGGCGTGAGCGGATGCGTGAAGCCGGGGTGCCCCGACCGACTCGCGTGCGTGCGTGGCGTGTCCTGTCATCCGCGCTCAGCTGGGCCGCAAGATCGCCGGCCGTGCCGGAGATCCACACCAACGGTTGCAAGCTCGCCAGAGAACCCATGATCAGCCACCGGCGGTCTGCGCGCAGGGCGGCACCGGCTACGCCCCCGACGTTCCGAAGCGTCCGCTGGTCAGCTGGGCGCTTTCACCGCAGGCCGTCGAGGCGATCCGAGCCCAGATGCTCGTTCGCGTCAAGCGACGCGAGGCAATCCTCGCGCACAGGGACAGAACAATCGTGAGCCTGCAATACGGTTTGGCGACTCGCAACCAAGAGGTCTGGGGACTTCGCTGGCTCTCACTCGACGGAGAGTTCGCGTGGATCACTGAAGTCCTCAGCTCCGGGCAGCTCGAACAATGGGGCAAGACCGAACGCAGCACCCAACGCCGTACCTTCATACCCAGCATCCTTCGCGAAGACCTCGATCAGTGGCGCGCGACCCTCACAGAATCCGGGCGAGCAGCCGGCGACACCGACTTCATCATCCCGGGAGATCTCACCAGCCCTGAGCACGGTGTGCGTGAGGTCGAGACGGGCGCCTGCCACCTCAGCAAAGCCCAGGCAAAGATCTGGGGCGCAGACTGCTTCACGCCAGCCGTGCGAGCCACCGCCGAGCGGCGAGAGTTCGCGCGCATCCTCGGTGCCACCCCCTACGCGCTACGCCGCGGTGGTATCTCGCTGCGCCTACGCACTGAGGACCCACAAACCGTCGCCAGCGAGTGCGGCACCAGCCTGAAAATGCTCAGCGACCACTACTCCTTCCCCATCGAGGACCTGCGACAGCACGAGCCGCGACCGGCGGATATCGAGTGGCGCGCCGCACGTGCCTCAGTTCAGATACGTAGCAAAGAGCAGGAGCATGCGGATGCTTCCTCAATAGATGCGGATCTGACAAAGAAGCCGCGCTGGTGGAGCTTGCGCCCTTGGGGCGCCACGCGTCGATCGATCTGATGCAAGGTATTACTTGCTAGTATTACCGACATGAGAGTCACCCAGAAGGGTCAGGTCACGATTCCCCTGCAGGTCCGCCAGGTTCTCGGCATTCATCCGGGCAGCAACGTGGATTTCCAGCTGGATGAGCACGGTGCCCGCCTGCTCATTGACAGCGATCACGCAGCCGAGGAGATCAGCCGGATACGTGGCGCCGGTCAAGGGGAGATGACCACCGAGGAGATCCTCGCCCTTACCCGCCATTGAGCGGCACGCACTTGGAGACGTTCGTTGACAGCAGCGTCTTGCTCGACCTCTTCACGGAAGACCCGCGCTGGCTCGCGTGGTCTCAGGATCAGCTCACAAGCGCCGCGCAGCGAGGAGCGCTTGTCCTCAACGCCGTAGTCCTTGCCGAGATCGCTCCGCGGTTTCCCCTTGTCGAGGAACTGCATACTTCGCTTCCATCAATGGCGCTCGTTGAGGAGATCCCGCTTGCCGCCTCATTCCTCGCCGGCCACGCCCACGCAGCCTACCGGCGCGCAGGTGGAAGTCGTGAGGCCGTCCTGCCGGACTTCCTGATCGGCGCTCACGCTGCCGTGACCGGCCGCCCGCTACTGACGCGCGACCCTCGTCGCATAGCCACCCACATTCCCGGTGCCAAGCTCATCGTCCCATAGGCCGAGCAAAGCTATAGCAAGGTTCGAACGAGATGTCTACGAGCTGACGCTGCGCCTCACTAGGCGAGACGCCACTGAACTGCTCAATGTATCAGTCGCCCTGGGCAACGCACATATCCGATTGAGTCCGTATGCTCAAACCTTCGTCGCGGCGCGCGCAGAGAGTTGGGCGCTTTCGACGCGTAGGTCGGCTACTACCGGTTTCGCGCCCTGAGCTGACTCTGACCTGAGCGACGATTAGCCTGGGGGCATGTCGGAGAATCCAAAGGAGCGACTGGCGAGAGTGTTCAACCTGGCGCTGGAAGACGATCAGAGCCAAGCGCTCCGTGAGCAGATCGCCCGGGAGGTACCTGCGGCTCTGGCTGTCAACGGCCACCGCCTGCTGATCCACCATGAGCTGGATGCGGACGCGTCTGGGGTTGGCTTCGCCACCGCAACTCTTATGGCTGCTGACCTGGGGGAGGGCGCGCAGCGGCTATACGGCGCTGGCCTGTGGTACCCCGGAGCCGCACTGACTCGACAGGTCATCGAGTGCGGCTACCTGTTGACGCTGATGAGCGAGAGCCGGGACGAGGCTGCTTCGTGGATGCGGAGCAGCCACGAAGAGGTCATAAATCGGTTCATGGTCCGCCACATGCGCAGGCGGGCCGTCCGCAATTTTCGTCCGGCCGAGTACGAAAAACACTGCGACCTCGGCGGCCATCCGAACCCGGCAGGCCGCACCTTGCTTAGGCCGCGTGCCGACCATCAGCTCCTGTCATCCCGCTGCCATTGGCTCGATCTGGCACAGCACCTGGCGGACGTGTGGGTGGCGTTTGCCGCTGCGCTGGCGCTATACGACCCGCGCATGCAGCCAGGAGACCCACTGTATGGGCCTGGCCGCTCGCCGGAGAGCGGCGAGCAGATCGAAACGCTGCTGGCGGCATGGCACCATGCCGACCACGCGCCCCTGACGGTTTCGGTAGCCGAGATGGCCTCCCAAGTGGCCTGACCGTTGGCCTTAGATAGGTAGTCATGCTCAGAGCTAGAAATGCCCTTTCCCTCGTGATTGCTCACTGCTATTCAGCGATATCGCGATGGCGCTGACTCCGAGTCACAGGCACCAGCTTGAGATGGCCAACATCGCAGCCAACGACGCGATGCGGGCCGTGGCGATGCAGCGACATCGAGTCGACCACGGAACGATGGCGGATGACGCGTTCTTTGCTGCCGACGGCTTTCGCCGCGAGGTGGACGTGTACTTCATGCTGCTGGCGCTTCGCTGGCTTCATGAGTGTCTCTTGGCTGCCGATCTCACTCAGGACGCTGCGCTCGTTGACGCACTGGCCGACTTCGATCGCGCACTCCCGCACGCCCGTGATATGCGCGACGTTCGCGAGCACATCAGTCACTACATCCGCGACAAGGGAAACCTTCAGGCCGACGGGACCGCTCCGGGCCGACAAGTCCGCGGAGGGGCGCTGGCTGTGACGACTTGGCTAGGGCAAGGTAGAGGCACGATCTTTGTCTGGGCTGGCAAGGAAATCCACCTCGATCTCGTGGTTCCAGTGGCCGAGCGTGTGTACTGCGCGTTGCGCGATGTGGCGCTCGCAGCAGCGCCGAGACCGGACCCATGATCGCCAACCTGGCGGGCGTTTGGGCGAAGTGGCAGCGGGCCGTTGAGCAGATGGAAACGCTCGACAAAGAGGTGGCGGCATTTTGCGAAGACCCCAACCCATATGGGATGCTGGCAACCGTCGACCGCGAGCAGGGGCGCTACCGCTTCGAGATCCGCCCTCGTTGGCAAGCCGGCATTCCCCTTCGGTGGGGCGCGATCATCGGCGAGATCGTTCACGATTTCCGATCGGCACTTGACCAGCTTGTCTGGCAGCTCGTACTGCTCAACGGTCAGCAGCCTGACAAGCGGCACTATTTCCCGATTCTCAAAGAGGAACCAGAGGACGGCTTTGTCACTGCCATGCGGCGGACAGGTGGCGGCAGACGGGGTGCGCTCCGCGGGACGAGCGATGAGGCCATAGCCGTGATCGAGGCAGCCCAGCCCTACAACCGAGCCGACGGCGTACTGCTTTTGCGCCTACATCGCTTCTGGAACCTCGACAAGCACCAACTACTTCTGCCGGTGCATTTCATGACACCCCGGCCCCGCCTCATTCCCGAGAACATCGACGTACTCAAGCGAGAGGACCGTCTAGAAAACGATGTGTATATCGTCCAAGTCCAGACGCACCCGGGTACGCGTGTCGACATCGAACCTCAGCCGCCGACTGACATCACGTTTGGCGAATCGCACCCGATCGTCCTTGAGTTGAAGCATCTCGGCCAGGTCATCATCACGGGGATTCTCATTCCTGCCAGCGAGCTATTTCCCGATCTGACAGGCCTGGGGACGCCAGACCCAACGCGGCGGCCTTAGCGGCCCCCTTTCTCGTTCTCAGCACTGACGCGAGCCGATGCTTCTCAACTCGTGAGAGCCTCCTAACCCGGCGTGCTCGGCCATACGGTTCGCAGCGCCTCAAGTTCCTCGGCGGAAAAGCCTGGATCGCCAGACACGGCTGCCATCGTGGTATCCCACGGCCGGCGCTTGTCGTTGCGAGGCGTAAGCAGCACACCCACGGTGGTCAGGTGCTCGACATCTTTTCGAGCGACAAGCGCGTCATGGTGTCGTAGCTGTACCCACCACGAAAATAGCTCCTGGATTTCCGTGCTGTGTGGACGAGAGCACGCCCCGAACGCAAGATGGGCTTGTCCGGCCGGTCCTCGGAGGATTTTGAGCCGCCAGAACACATGGTCTGGGTCGACCTGAAGCATCTCGGCCTTCGCGTCGCGTATGTTCTGCCCAATTTCGGTGCGCACGCCGACGGGAAGTCGATCGAGTTCGCGCAGTACACGAAGGCGATCCGTCTCGCTTGAGGTCATGAGGTTGGTGATCGCGATGTCCTCAAAGATCGTCCTCACGAGTTCATGAGCCCCACGGTCGTCTGACGCCGCGGGCGCCAGCGGTAGCAGCGGTGTGGAGAGGGGCTGCCCGCCGGAGGCGAGAAGCGCTGGATCAAGCGACTCGGGTTCGGCATTGGCATCAGCCAGGGCAAGGTCGTAGTACCGCGCTGGCTCTGTTCCAAGCTCGATCGGGTCGTCAGCCACGCGCTCGCAGTAATAGGCGACGGCGGTCGTCGACTTCAACTGATCGAACAGAAACTCCCAATCCCGCCTGAGCAGTACGACGGAAGGATGTTTGGCTGACAGAACGGGCGTACAGTCGTCCGGCGGATCTGGATGGTCGACCACGACGACCGTCATCCAGCGGTAATCCTTTCCGTCGATGTCCAGCGTCCGGCCGCGCAGGTTGGTGAGCGCGGCAGATTGCTGCTGCAGACGGCGAATCGTGCCGCTGCCCTGCGACATGGCCTGTGCAATCTGCTTGTGTAGCCACCGTCGCTCCTTCTCGACATCTGCAGATTGCGCGGCTCGGCTCTTTACCTGGAGCACGATGCCTAGCCCGCTGACGATCACAATCCCATCGCCGACCTCACGCGTACCAGAGCCGACACTCTGGTTCACGGGCCGGTACATGAAATCAGGAAGGCCCCAAACTGCCGCCGCATCTTGCGTTGCCCGCTCGGCTGCCGTTCCCTGGCTGGGAGCACCGTCCAGTCGCGAGGCCGCCGGAACGCGCCGTGCCATTAGTCCCGACTCTGTGTTGACCAACACGGTCAGATCTTCGAGTTTGGCTTCGGGAGCATCGGCTGCCTGGTGGGAGGTCGCGTCCAAGCAGCAGCGCTTGAACTTCTTGCCGCTCCCGCAAGGACATGGATCGTTACGCCCAACGGGATCAGTCATAGAGCGCGTAGCCTTGCACGCGGCGGGCCGATTCAATACAGCGATGGAGTTGCAGCGCTCAACCATCCTTCATGACCTTCAGACGCCCGACGAGGCGACGCTGGCCTTCAACAGCTTCGGCCTCGGAGGTCGCTTGCAGCCCGAGGATGCCGCTGACTTTCAGGCAGCCGCAGTCGCGTGGGCGGTATTGGCCGAGAATGTGCCCGACGACGTGCGCAACAACTTCGATCGGGCGCGCAAGCTGCACCTCTACGGCGTTCTGGAGTACGAGTTCTTCACGGCAGCCGGCGACTACGCGCTGCTCGTGCTGGAGGGCGCCCTGCGCATGCGATTCCTCGTCTTCTACAGCGATGGCGTCCTCTCGTGCGTGCAGGGGCCGAGGAGCTGCTGCTGGCAGGCACGTTCGATGACGTGCTTGCTGCGCGCGGTGCGAAGCTGCGCGGAGCCGACGGGGCTACCCATCGGCTTCCTTTGGGCGCCGACGCTCTGCTCTCCTGGGCGCGGCGCGAGCAGCTGTTGGTCGGAACGAGGGCGAAGATCATCGAGGGCGTCCTGTCCGAACGGCGCAACCGCGCTGCCCATCCGGTGGGACACGCGATCAACATGCCGGTGGACTCCGCTCGAACTCTTCGCGACGTTGCCGAGACGATCAACAAGCTATGGGGTCACGACACGCCGGGTGGGCGCCTCTTTCCGGCGCCGGTGGCCCGCTCCCCGAGGGTCGCCGCGATAGCGCCGGACGGCGGAGGTGCCGGCGAAATGCGTCTTGAGCAGGTACCCGAAGCGTGTGAGCGAGAGCGCGAATGGGACTACGCCGTCTTCCTCGCGGTCGAGGACGAGCGACTCATTGAGCCCGGTCGTCGTGGCCACATCGGATTTGCCCACCAGCTTGGCTTTCAGACCACGCGGTTCCCTTGCGAGATGATCTGGCAGGGAGGCTGGGAGGATCTGATGCAGGCAATCGAGCAGGGAATGTTCGCTGGACTGGACGACGCCGTGGAGCATCTCGATCGTCTTTTTCTCATACGTGCCGGGCAGGGAAGATCGACCTCGCGCGCTCACCTGCTGATTTGCTCGGACTCGATGAGCCGCCTCGCGGACAGTGGTACGCAGTGACGGCCGACGCTCCGCTCGATGCCTGGGTCCACGTCAGTGACCACGAGCCCGAGCTCGCCGGCGGTAGAGACACGTGCCCTGAGTGCTGCGCCCAAGTCACAGCGCGGCGTGTCCCAACCGAGCGAGCGATGGCGATCGCCAACGATGCGCTCTGGAAGCCCTAACGATTACGCTATGCAAGCGAGCGATCGACACGAGCGTCATGGCGCGTAGCTCAGACTCGGTGCGACTGCGCGAGCTGCTTGGTGAGGTGAAGGTCCTCGCACGCGAGTATTACCTCCTGACGGGCCGCCCGCTCGGAGTCACCGGCGAGATGGCGGAGTACGAAGCGGCGCGTATCCTCGGCTTGGAGCTGGCTGTTGTACGCCAACAGGGATACGACGCGATCCGCAAGACGCCTGGCGGGGATCAGCTTCTGGAGATCAAGGGTCGCTGTGTTCCTGGCGGCGGCGGTTCCCAACGGGTCGGTGCGATCGACCTAAAAGGCGCGTGGGAGGCGGTGCTCTTGGTCCTGCTCGACGAGGAGTTCAACGCGATCGAGATTCACGAAGCAGGCCGCGAGGCTCTCACAAAGGCACTACAGCGCCCCGGCTCGAAGGCGCGTAACGAGCGAGGTCAGCTTGGCGTATCGCAGTTCAAGGCCGCCGGGCAACGCATCTGGCCCACCTAGCAGCTATCTGCCGTCGTGCTCGTCGGGCTCTCCGTCGACTCGGCGGGTGACGATCAAGGCCTGCCCTTCACGCGCCTGGCAGCGCAATCGTGGGACACGGCCGTTGGTCTGCACCACTTCTATCGCTGTGGCTCCCTCGATCCGCTGCTCGACCGTCAACGTTAGAAAGCCGCAGAGGTGGGGCAACGGCGCGGTGAAGTTCAGCAGAGATCCTGGGTCGGCCTGGGGATCGGTGTCGGCAGGCAGCGGTGCGTCGAACGTGCCCGCGCACTGGATATGCAGCTCGTCGTCGTGCAGCAATTGCAGCACGGTTTCTGCCAACACCACCTCTCGGCGGTCGGTCGTGCCAGGGATCGTCC
>Ga0210387_10000440_pt1 | contig 29646 bp, 35 predicted proteins | sample IncBWC7OmetaG_FD_160108 | JGI IMG/M metagenome (GOLD analysis project Ga0210387, IMG submission 160108) | Forest soil microbial communities from Barre Woods Harvard Forest LTER site, Petersham, Massachusetts, United States - Inc-BW-C-7-O ...
GTGATGAACCACTAGGCGATGTCCGCATTACCCTCGGAAGCCGACATCCGAGCTGGCCCTCAGCACGTCAGCTTTGTGCCGATAGTGTTGCAAAAGTCGTTCTGCCGAAGGTGTCAAAAATTCTGAGGGCCGCAGGCGCGGTTTTGGTGTAAAGATCTGAGGGACCTCATCGCCTCACGCAAAACTCATAGGCGACTTCGGTAGCGCGACTAAGGTTATCCGAATCGTGTGACCGTTCGCGTTTTATGATTTCACCGAAAATTCGGACTGAAGCAACTTTCGACTTTTGCAACAGTATCTGCCAATAGGCGACGTTGACCGAGCAATGATTTCACTTGGTCCACCGATGACGGGGAACCTCAGCCGACGCTTGGCTTGCTCAGCTCGCTCCCTTCATCCGGAGTTGTTTCATCGGAAGAATTTCGTATCTCGCACCGACATCATCCAGAATTATTGGGTCGGCTGCTGTCAGACGCTCAACCTCCGCTTGGTCCTTTGCAGAAAAGATCGACAGCCCCCACCCACCTTTAGGATCATCTACAGGGCCGTGACACACGATCGAACCAACTTCGGCCAGGCTCTGAAGGTAGTCGCCGTGAGCCTTCATGATGTTTCCTTCGCTGTCGGTCATCGTTTGTACGAAATCCGAGCGCGGCAGGATCATTTTGCACAAGAAGTAAGTCATTTGTTGCCTCTCCCGTCAGCCGCTTGCCTAGCCTTCCGATCTTCCTCGATTAGCAGACATTCCCGGCGATAGTTCGCATGTCTCAAAGGTCCCAATAGCAGAAATCGCGGACGCAAGCCGCTCTGAGAAAATCTGCTCATCGAGCAACTGCGGGTTAGACTTTGCTTGATGGATCATCCCGCTCTATCTCGGGCTTTTCATGCAAAACGGCGTTCAGCAGCGAATTGTGAACTTCTATCTTTCCATTGTAACTGATGAGTCCAAGTTTGCGGAATTTGTTCATGAAGAAGCTCACCCGGGATCGGGTCGTTCCAATCATCTCTGCCAGCGTTTCCTGACTGATATCCACTAAAATAGTCTGGGGTGTGCTTTCTTTGCCGAAATGCGCGAGCAGAAGAAGAAGGCGCGCGAGTCGCTTCTCGCTTGAATTAAAGAGCTGGTCGATCAAATCCTCTTCAACTCGGCTGTTCCGGGTCAAGAGATACGCCATGAACAGCTCGGAAAATTTCGGTTCGGTATGTGGCGATCATCGCTTCTTTGGTTATTGAGGTGATCAGGCATTCTTCCATCGCCGTTGTGGTCGCGATACGCAACGGATGGCCATTGAGGCACCCCTCGCCGAAGAATTGGCCCGGTTCCAAAATCCCGACGACCGCTTCCTTACCTTGCTCGGATAGGACCGTGAGTTTGACTCTACCTTTTTGAATGTAAAAGACCGCATCCGCCGCGTCTCCTTGTTTGAAGAAGTGCTGACTTCTCTCAAATTTCAAGATTGTTTTGCCGACCCCTACCTTGACGAGAAAGGCTTTGGGATCGAACCCGTTATTTGCAGCATTGCCCACAAGAGCCTCCTCTGCTCCGATGAACGCGCGCGCCTCGCATTATAGCCGTTTGCAGCGCCATCAGTCACTCACGTCTTGTGGAACTCACCGGCTGGAGGGCAAGCGGAGCCGAGAACCACGCCCCAAGTCTGCGCGGGTCAAATTGCTATGCTGCATTTGTTCTCGATCCAGATGGAAAGAACATCGAGGCGGTCTTACGTCGGCGCTCGCAATTCACCGCGTAGCCAGCCCGCTGTCGCGCGAGATTTCATTGGATCGGCGAACCCAATTACCCGCTGATGAATTTCTTCACAGGCAGGGCATTTGAATGTTCGGATGCCAAAACCAGACGTGCCGGGTGTGATCCGTGCCAGTATTGTTGCTCTTTTGCACTTTGGACATGGTGGCTTGTAAACCGTGCTCATGATGCAGTCCCCTACATCAGGCGGGAGCGCGATACTCTCAGTCACCGGGTAGATGGCCGTGAAGGGCCGGTGATGGGAAGCACCTTCCATCCTCACGGCCCGACACACTGACCAATATTGACCACTTTTCGAAAAAATTAACGAAGGTTAATTGGGGCTCTTCCGGTCCCGCTCTTCGGCGGACACCGCGAGCTTCAAAGGTCCGTTGAGGGTCAAACCCGGAAATACTCGCCGCGAGCAGATGTTTTCGATGTGCCCCCGGAAGCAGACAGGTCCCGTCGATCGCTTCGAGGATCGCCTCCTCGGCCGACCGCCTTGTCCGGGGGAAGTGAGCATCCTATTGCCACCGTACCAGCGCCAGCATGATGATGACGGTTGCGGCGATAGCGACGCCGCCGTCGGCGCTGATGGTCATGCCCGACAGATCGATGAACAGCTTGTCGGACATGCGCGGCTCTCCATTAAAAAAACATGAGAGCCTTCGGGGGATGATTTATCTGCGCGTCGCCGTTGCCCCTCGTCAAGACCGCCACGCGTGGTGGCGCTCATGGCCCAACACCGCGCACCCATTGAAAACGCTGGCATGAGTCAGTCATTCTTTGACTAAGATTTTTGAGCTATCCATAGGTTTCAGAACCTGGACGCTGCCAGCACCAAGATGACGATGATCAGCGCCGCCGCAATCGCGACGATACCGTCGGCCGTAAGATGCAGGCTCCAGAACTTGATGTGCAGTCGATTGCGCATGACATGGCTCTCCATGAAAAATGAGAGCCGTCTGTCGGGGGATGTTTTATCTGCACCGCTGCCGGGCACGCGTGTCAACAGAAATAGAGCCGCCATGTCCCCCTGGTAGGGAACATTCTTCTCAGTGATTTCAACCGCTTGCAGCGACGCTGTGTCAGATACGTGTCAATCTTGGCTGGGGAAAGTCCGGCATAGGCGCCCCAAGGGTCGAAATTCTCTCTCCTGGGCCGATTGAGGACCTGAGCAGGACACGAAGCAAATGACCAATCTCGAAGCCCGCGCCGAGCGCGTCGCCGGCATCACCAAAACCGTGATCGAGGCTCAGTTCTATGGGACCTGAATTACGGTGACAGTGCATTTAATTCAGCGAGGCGTCTTTCAGCTCTGTCTGTTTTGGCGCACGGCGCCCCGGACGCGACAAACCAACTGGGTGCAAATTGAGTGTCACCGTAACTCCGCAACTCGAATTGTCGCGTGAAACGTCCGCGGTTTAGCTGTAGATTGGATTGAGACAAGGGAGGCGCGACGATGCTCAAGGAGAACTACGTCGCCAAGCAACAGCGGATCGGCGAGCGCCTGTCGCGCGCGATGGCCAAGGCCCATATCGATCGCCGAGAACTCGCTGCACTGACGGGTTACAGTGAGGCACAGATCGTCCTGTGGGAGCGCGGGCGCGCGCTACTCTACCCGAACGAACTCATAAAGCTGTGCCATGCGCTTGACGTGAAGCCAGAGTGGCTGCTGTGTTGGGAACGCCGAATTCATTGACCGGCGGCTTACGGCCATAAGACCTGATCCCGTTCCAGTCCGTAGGGCGGATCATGATCCGCCGTCTTGGTCGCCAAGATGGCGGATTACGCCTTCGGCTCCAATCCGCCTTACGCGCTGCGCCTGGAGGGCGAGCACGTCGGCGCGCTCCGCTTCCTGCGGCTCGCTATCTTGGTGATGCCACCAGCCTTACTTCTGGCGCAGCTTGCGCTTTCGCTGGGCCCGGGACCGGAAGCACGTTGGACAGGAGGGCAGTATGACGATTTATATTTCGCAAGGGCGTTACACTGCGGCGGCGATCCGCGCCATGACGGCGAAGCCGGAAGACCGTTCCGCAGCGATCGCCGAGATGCTCGCCGCCGCCGGCGGTCGTCTCATCAGCTGGTACCTTACATTGGGAAGGTACGATTGGCTGATCGTCGCCGAGGCACCCGACGAGAGTACGCTGGTTTCGGCTGTGCTTGCCGCGGCTGCCGGCGGAAGCCTGTCGGATATCACCACGACCGTGGCACTCACGGCCGAGGATACGGTGAAGGCTTTCGGTCAGGCGGGCGAGCTTGCCAAGAAGTTCAGATCGGCCGGAGCCGACTACTATGGGATGCCGGCCGAGTCGGCTCGCGACATCGCAAGTGAACTCAAGTAGAGAAAACTGCGCTCGGAGCGTCGATCCAGTTTTTTAATGACGGCCATCGCGGTGGCGTGCCCGCCTTTGCAGGGCATTGAAGTCGGCGACGCCATCGACGCCACGCGTCTTTCGGCTCAATTTGTTTTCGGCGCACGGTCCCTCTGGGCACGAGACAAGCCAATTGAGTGCACTGTCATCGTAACTCCCACGACGCCACGGGCGCGCTATATCGCTCCCTTTAACTTGCAAGATGTTGTGCAGGTCGTCGTCACGCCGTGCTGGCATTTCAGGCAGGCGGCGACGCACTGATCGACAACCTTCAGATTATAGCCGGCTGAACAACTATCGACAGAGCCGGTAGCGTCGTCGCTTTTGGAGCATGATGGTGCCGCGAAGAGCATCAAGACTAAAACGGTAGCGGATTTCATGGCAGGCTCCGATAAGTCCTTGGGCTGCGCAGTGTCGCCGAAGGCGAGACTACAACGGGCCGCTGACGTGGAGCTTACGGCAGCCTCCCGGCTCACAGAACGATAAACATATGCTCGCCTGACGTTTCGGGAACGCCGAACACCGATTTAATTGCCGCATTGCACAGCCCGGGGAGCACCGGGAAAATCCAAATGAGCAAGTTCGATGCCCTGGTCCGCACGCCATCGTGCACAGCCTATGGCAATCCGTGGCTATCCCGGCATCTTGCACTCCGTGCCGTCCGGGAATGCGGTGGCGGCCGGGATGGTCGCGAGTATCTCGTACCAGGCATGTGGCTCGTTCAGCTGCGCGGGGCTTTTGACCCTAACGACGCAGAGGTCCTGCACCACCATGTGGTCGCTGGCGCGGAACTCGCCGCCGTGAGCGAACATGTCATCGAATTTGTGCCCGTCCAGCGCGCGGATCACGGCATCGGCGTCCGTCGTGCCCGCGGTCTGCCATTGCAGCGTGGCGGAGTAGTCGTAGAAGCGGCCGAGGCAACAACGAGTGCCGAGGTCTCATTTTGACCCAGAAGCGGTCACTCCCGCGAAGTCCGCTTCGACCTGGAACGGGCCTCACGCCGATTAACGTCAAATGTCGCAACTAATTCAAACCCGCACGACGGAACCCTTCCAAATAATGCTCGCGATCAGCGTCGTATCGGATCGGCATATGGCTGGCGAGCCAGCCAAGGGAAATATTGGGCTGCGCCCGTTCCAGCTCGCGCAAGGCGGCTTTGGCGAAATCATCGCGGCCCGCCATGCCGGCGGCTGCGGTCAAAACCCGATGCCCCCCAACGAAGTCGCTGCGTTGCCGGATGGCCTCGCTTGCGAGGCGCATCGCCTCGTCATAATTGCGCCCGACAAAGTGCGAATAGGCGGCGATGCCGCAAAAAATTGCCGCGAAGGGGTCGCGAGGGCTCAGTCGTAACGCCCGTTGCGCCGCCACGCAGGCCTCTTGCCAGCGACCGCAGTACGACAGGGTCAGGCCGTAGTAACCCTGGGCAAGCGAAAAATTCGGATTGAGATTTAACGCCGACTCGAACGCGCCCAGCGAGTCTTCGAAACGCCGCTTGAACAACGACACGCTGCCAAGCGCGTGATGCGCCCAAGGGTCCTCGCTATCGGCCTGGATCGACGCCAGCGCGGCGCGTTCGGCGATCGGCACGACAGTTGCCATGTCCGCCCACCCCATGTGCGCGCTGAAAGTATAGCTGGTGGCGAGCACGCCAAGCGCCTGGCCGTAATTCGGATCGATCGTAATCGCCTTCTCCAGCAGCGCTTGTGCGACAACATTATCCTGTCGCGTCACCCGCCAATAATGCGACAACGCCCGCATGACCAGGTCCCACGCATCCATGCTTTCCGGCGGCTTGCGCCGGGCACGAAAATTCTCTGCGGCATAGAGTTGAGGTTCGATCGCAGCGACAATGGCCTCGGTAATTTCATCCTGCACCGCGAACACGTCCGCCATGCTGCGGTCGTACTTTTCCGCCCAAAGATGACTTCCGGTTGCCACATCGTTGAGCTGCGCCGTAATGCGCACGCGGTCGCCGCCCTTGCGGACGCTGCCCTCGACAACGTAGCCGACGCCGAGTTCCTCGGCGACCTGCTTCAGGTGAACCGCTTTGCCCTTGTAGGTAAACGACGAGTTGCGCGCGATCACGAAGAACCAGCGCAACTTGGACAGCGCAGTGATGATATCCTCGCTGATGCCGTCGGAAAAATACTCCTGCTCGGGATCGCCGCTCATGTTGGTGAAGGGAAGCACGGCGATGGCGGGCCGGTCGGGCAGCGGCATCGCCGGGCGCGGCTGCTCGTGGATTCCGTCCGGAGCAGCCGCGTGAGACGGCTCGGCCCCGTTTGACCTGGTATCGACGACACCGACAAAACGCACGCCCTTGCGGGCAACGGTGCGTATCAGCTTCTGGTCTTCCCCGCTGTCGCCGACCGCCTTGCGCGCGGCGTTGATACGGCTGGTCAGCGTCGACTCGGACACCGCGCGCCCGCCCCAGACCGAAGCGAACATGTCATCCTTGCTGACGACACGGTCGCGGTTCTGCAAGAGATAGATCAAGAGGTCAAACACCTGCGGCTCGACCGCGATGCGCAGGGAACCCCGATGCAACTCCCGCCGTTCGGTGTCAAGCATATGATTATCAAAGACAAATTGCAACGGCGGTACTCCCAAACCGAGCGCGTCTAAAGGAATAATCAAGCTCGTCTCAAGCAAAAATCCGGCTCGGGGCAAAGTCTTTTGATCTCGCGTCCCTGCATCTTCGCGGCTTCAGACGCAGTCCGACCCAGGAGAGAGATCATGACCCAAATCCAGGCCATAGGCGAGGAAACGAAGGGCGGTCCAGTCGGGAGGTTCCTGGCCTTCGTCTACGGATTTGCATCCTACGCCATATTCTTTGTGACATTCCTCTACGCCATCGGCTTCGTATCGGGCCTGATGGTGCCCAAGACCATCGACTCCGGCGCGGTCGGGCCGATGCCGGAGGCGATCATCGTCGATCTCGTCCTGATGTCGGTTTTCGCCATTCAGCACAGCGTCATGGCGCGTAGGCAATTCAAGCAATGGTGGACGCAATTCGTGCCGAAGCCGGTCGAGCGCAGCACCTACGTGTTGTTGGCCAGCCTCACGCTTGTGCTGCTGTTCTGGCAGTGGCGTCCGATCCCTGCCGTGGTTTGGGAAATCACCAATCCGGTGATCGCCATGGCACTCCTCGGCCTGTCATTGATCGGCTGGCTGATCGTATTGTCGAGCACGTTCCTGATCAACCACTTCGAATTGTTCGGGCTGCATCAGGTCGCCAATAACCTGGCCGGCCATCCGATGCCGGAACCGCGCTTCCGCACTCCGCTGTACTACAAGTTCGTGCGTCACCCGATCTACCTTGGCTTCATCATCGCATTCTGGGCCACCGCTACAATGACGATCGGGCATCTTCTGTTCGCGGCGGTGACCACGGCCTACATCTTCGTCGGAATCTTCCTGGAAGAACGCGATCTGGTCGATCTCTTCGGCGACGACTATCGCCGCTATAAAGACCGTGTCTCGATGCTGCTGCCCTGGCGCAAGTCGACTTGATGGATGGATGCCGGCGGAAAGGACCATTCGCGATGATAGACGAAGCGCAGGGCCACATCGATTACGATGAATGTGGATCTGGCCCTGCAGTCGTGCCGTTGCCAGGAGCATGCAGCACTGGCGCGGCGCGGCGGCCCGTCATCGCCGTGTGGGCTGTTCGCGGTGGAAATTCGACCGCCGCCACAAAACGCGCGGCGTGCGAGCGACTGCGGTGCATCCGGGAGGGATCAGGACTGAACTCGGCCGCCATATGGAGCCGGACGAACTCGACAAGCTCGTCGCGCACATCAACGCCCAACTGGCAGCCGACGGCCAGCCGCCCTTCCAGTGGAAGACGATTCCACAGGGAGCCGCGACATCGGTCTGGGCCGCGTTCGTTGCGCGAGCGGAAGATGTGGGTGCGAGAACTGCCAGGTGTCTGACATCACCGAAGGCCCGGTGAGCCCGGGGGTCAGGCCCTATGCGCTCGATCCCGCGCACGCCAAGGCGCTCTGGACCAAAAGCGAGGAGATGGTGGGCGAAAGCTTCTAGCTCGATCGCATGCCAGGTGCCTGCTGCGCCAGTCTTCTCATCTGCCTGGTGCAGGCGATTCGCATCCCCGCTCCCTGGTGCTGCTTGCCCTGCATGACCCACAGCGGGCTGTGGGTCATTGCATCAGCGGGCTCAGCTTATCGATAGCGCGGAGTGCACCTTTTGGAGCGATTGATTGATGATCATTTTTCGATCGCTATCGGTGATGCCCCGGATGGCATCGTCTATCTTCACGCCACGCCGCAGCATGTCTCGGTCTCGCTGATAGGCTCTCAACTTTTCAGTTTCTTCGTTCCGTAGCGCGTTGGAATCATCGTCGGCCATGGTGAAGCTCTCCCCTCCGAAGCTCGTTACACGTTGTGCCCTGCCCGCGCGCAAAATAGCTTGCCGGCGTTCTCCGGCAAGCCAAGCTTGTTGTTAAGCTTGATGCCGAAAGTTGGAGAGAAACCGCAGTGGCGCAATTGCACTCAATTCCTCAATTCATCTCGAGCCCTGATTGGCACGATTCCGTATCGGACGCCTCACTTTGCCATAAATGCACTTGTCGCCGTAATTCCAGATTTGGCGAGCGTGGCTATTGCGGCATTTTGCACTCCGCGCCTGCCGGGAATGCGGTGGCAGCCGGAATGGTCGCAAGTATCTCGTACCAGGCATGCGGCTCGTTCAGCTGCGCGGGGCTTTTGACCTTTGCAACGTAGAGGTCGTGCACCACCATGTGGTCGCTGGCGCGGAACTCGCCGCCATGGGCGAACATGTCATCGAATTTGTGCCCGTCCAGCGCGCGGATTACGGCATCGGCTTCCGTCGTGCCTGCGGTCTTGACGGCGTTCAGCCATTGCAGCGTGGCGGAATAGTCGGCCGCCTGGGCGGCGTCAGGCCGAACTCCGTTGTGATTGCGGGCATACCGGTCGGACCAGGCGCGGGACGCGGGGTCCAGATTCCAGTACCACGGCACGGCGCCCACGACCCCCGCATATCCGTCCTTCACCCGGTCGACGTCGGAAAGATACAGCAGCGACGTCGTGACTGTCGCCTTCAGGCCTGCCTTGGTGAGGAAAGCGATGCCGGCATCGCCTTTTGCTGCGTCATCGAAGACCGCCACGACGTCGGGATTGAGGCCGCCGATATCGCCGAGGGCGGTCGAAAAATCAGACTCCGTGTTCTGTGCCGGCAGAACCACGGATTTGACAACCTCGCCGCCATGCGTGGTCACGATGGGCGACATGATCGCAGCGGTGCCCCGGCCAAAGCCGGTGTCCTCGACAATCATCGCCCACCGCTTGTTTTGAGATTGTCCGGCAAGGTAGTTCGCGGTCGCCGTCGTGATCGAAGGCAGGTCGAACGAGTAGTGATAGAAGTACTTGCTGCAAGCGGCCCGGGTGAGGCCGGGGTTGGCCGAGCCGGTGCTGATCGCGAGCTTGTGACGCTCGGTCGCCACCTTGGAGATCGCGGTCGCGATCGGCGAGTTCTGGACATCCATCAAGAGGTCGGCCCCGGCATCGAAGGCTTGCGTGGCGAGCGCCGGCGCCTCTGCCGCCTTGTTGTGATCGTTGAGTGCGTCGACGAGGACGGGCCGGCCCAGGACCGAGCCGCCGAAATCGGCAACCGCCATGCGGGTCGCATCGACCCCGCCGCGGCCGGCCCGCGCATCGTAGAGGTCATCGTTCTGATCCGAGATCACGGTGATGTGGATCGGCGCCGGCTCCGCCGCATGAGCGAAATTGGCGAGTGCCGTACCGGCCAACAGGCCGAGCATCCATTGACGAAGCATGCGAGATCCTTCCGATCATTGCGAACCCCCGAAATGTCGGAGAGGGATCACTCTATAATGTTCTGCGGCACATCGGACCTGGACAAACCAACGCTCACGACGGTTTGAACCTATCCATCGGAATGCAGGGATTTCGAATTCCGGTGACAGTGCAGTTCCGGCTAACGGAGCCACCTGAGAAGTTCGTAAAGCGTCGGATTGTCCGCGCATGCGCCGAAGCCGCATTCCAAAAGCGTCGAAATGACGTTGATCGCGGTCAGGCCGATCACCAGTCGCACGGCGCCGTCCGCAAATGGTCCAGCTGGTCGTGCTTCAGCAACGTCGCGCGACCGATCGTCGAACAGCAGCACGATGGCAACCAGGACGATGGCCGCGGCGAATCCGATGAATGCCCACGTATAATAGTGATAGCCGAGAAGCGCGCTGCCGTATCCGGGATCTCCTGGCATGATGTGCAGAAGAATCTGACGTGCAGATACGATGGCGCCCACCACGGCGGCGAGCAATGAAAGCGCATAATGACTTGGACGCGGACCGAATCGAATATTCAAGATCGGCCCGATCGCCAACATCGAGAACAGGACGCGCTGCAGGAGGCATAAGGGACAGGGCAGCTCGTTGAGCAAAATCTGTGCAGCAAAGGCGGCGACGAGAACCAGCACAATGCCGTAGAGGCCGAGTGCATTTAGGGTGACGCTGATCGAGCGGTTCATGCGCGCACGCCTAGAACGAGAGATTCAAGGTGTCGGTCGCATGGTGGAGAAAAATTGCCACAGATGCGACGAGTGCGATCGAAAACAGTGCCAGCGCCAGGCGATGCGAGCCCCACCACGACACTGCCATCACAACAAGAGCCGACAGGAACAGCGCGGTAAATTCCATCTTTTTCTCGATCGTAGATGAGGACGATTCGAATCGGCGGACATTCAAAGCCGCGGATAATTTATCATTTTAAGGACTGGCTCGGTATCAGCTCGTAGGGCGGATCATGGTCCGCCGACCGCAGTTACTAGTCCCATCCGAGGGTTATTTGATTCTCGCGTTGGCCGAAAGGTTCACCGCTGACGTTTTCAGGTTGCATTGCCCGGAGCCGCGCAAACCTCCCCTGAGATTGGCTTCGCTCCCCATGGCGTGTGATCGAGCGCGTTCGCGCGGAGCTGAATGTGCTCATAGCCGAGAGGAATTCCGCAGCAGAGTAGGAGCCCAGATGGTTTGATTGAGAATTACGGTGACAAGTGCATTTAATTTAGTCGGGCCTCTTCCACCTTATTTGACGCCTCCGGGGACAGGTGGCGCTGGGCACAGGTGGCGCTGGGGTACGCCTCAAGAAGCGCGTTGCAGCGCGAGGCTATGGCGAGCCATTGCGGCGAAGGAAACGCCAGGCAATCCCGAAGATCGAGAGCGTCATTCGCAGGAGCACGACGAGCAACGTGATCTGAAGCCAGATCAATCCGCCGATCTCTCGGAATACGAACTCGATCCGCGGTCCCCAGGGCGGCGGAATGCTGTCTCCCACACCTTCGATACCGTGCTGGACGAGCCGCTGCGCGCCGGTCAGGAGTTCGGGCTTTTCATAGAATGCAGCGACGACCAGCACCCAGGCCAGGATCACCGTGAACACGCGGAACGAATGCACCCTGACGTGATACTTCAGACCTGGACGGTCATTCCGAACACTCGGACGCCGCTGATCACTTGGACGATCATTCTGATGGATTGGCATGGCTCAGTTTACTTGCGAAAAGAACCGCGCGGGCACCACGCCGCGCGGCTCCTCCGGAAGACTGTCCCGCGCCTCGCGAAATTCCGTCGCCGCAAGATCAACCAAGACGCGCCGTGCATGTTCCGCGCTCCGTCAACGACAATATGACGTTTCTGCGCTGCCCTTGTCCCTGGAACAAGCACCGCTCAGCTTCGTTCTGTTCTGGACACGTTTAACGGGAGACCGAAATGCGCCGGCAAACAAAACGCGAGATCGTCACGATCGCCTTGAGCACGCTCGCAGCCATGCCGGTGGTTGCCGGCCTTGGCTTTGTTGTCATCAGCGGGATCGTTGCCTGGTAGGCCGCTACTTAGTAGGCCCTGGAGAGCACTGTGTCGAAAAAATCGAGCGTGGAACACGCGTATAATCCGAAGAAGGATCGATTTGAGATCAAGCTCAAGCACTTCTCGTTGAAGAAGAAGTGGCTGCGATCCGAGCTCGTCGATTCACTCCTTGCGATACTCCACAAGAAGTCGAAGCACCACAAACGCGGTCGGCACGTCGACGATCCGATCAAGAATACCCGACTCGAAGAAGTCGGCGATTAGGAGCCAACGGGCTGCGGGTGTGCGCGCAGGCACCAAGCCGGATGTCGCCGAAACGTTCGACGACTTCCTTCTCGCCATAGCCCGCGATTTCGAACGACGTCACCATGCAGTTGCGCCCGTTCACCGCTGGCCTCCGATGCCGCCATTAGCGCGTCAGCTAATCTGGTATTTATTCTTTTTCGGCCGCGGGTCGATCTCGGCGATTTTGTGAAGGCAGTCGGCTTCGGTATGGTGCGGACCCGAAACGAAGGTCCCGCTGACCTTGATCGCGTACCAGCCCGACTCCACGCCAAGGCGAAGCGCCTCTTCTATCTTGACGTGCCGGGGTGAGAGATTTTGCATCAGGAGCTTTCGGTTGGCCGTTCGAGTTTGCATCGAACGACGAGTGCGCGTTCAGTCCAGCCGGGAATCGAGTTTCGTTCAGCTCTCCGCGCAAAGCCGGGTCAGATCCGCAAGCACCGCTTTCACAAGATCGCGGTGATGGGTATCGGCCGGCGCAAGACCGGCCGCATACAGGTTCAACACGTAGCGCGCCTTGGCCACCGCCTCCGGCCAGCCGACGGCTGGCGTCGAAAGCAGTTCGATTTCGACGGCACTTTGGCGCTCGCGCAACATCGTCACATTGGCCTCGACCTCGGCGAGCGCGCGGCGAATATCCGTGGCCTTCTGCTCAGCCATGCCACGGTGCCTATCGAGCTCGATCGGGATTTCAGTCATGCGGCGCGCTCGCATCGATGCGCTGCGCGTTGGACAGATCGACTGAACTGATCGAGATCATTTCCATCGATGAATGGTGCGGCGCGGCGCAGGGGACGACCATCATGGTGGCGACGCGCCGGAAGCATGGAAAGGAAATGCCTTCGATCATCTCCTCGTCGGTGACGACCTCGTAGGCGCCAGGCGGCAGCAGGCGATCAATCCCCTTGATCTGGAACGGATGCCTGAAATGAACCGTTTCCCGACGCGTGCGCTGGGTCATAGCGCAATGCTCCTGCGCGTAAAGGAGCCTCGATTTCCGGACATGCATCCATGCGTGCGCGCAATTGCGCCAATTAGCAATCGTTTTGTTGGAGCGAGATGCTTTTGATCGAATAAGGCCGTTGAAAGCTTGTATTCGAGGGCTTCGTAGCCATTTCGAAGATGAACACCCCCGGGAGAACATTTCGATGAAGATTCGCGTCGGATTCGAAATGCTCTATGAGTTCCCTCAGCCGACGCCGGTCATCATGGTGTTGGGAACGCATTTTACACGCGCTTCCGACGTTATCGTTCCTGACTTCCTGACCACCAGCCCTTCGGTGGCGATCACACCCTATCGCGACATCTTCGGCAATTGGTGCAGTCGCATCGTTGCGCCGGCCGGCCCCATGCGCCTGGCCGCGAATGGCGTCGTTCGAGACAGCGGCAAGCCCGATCCAATCTTCGCCGACGCATGGCAACATGCCGTCGAAGAATTGCCCGCCGATACACTCATATACTTGCTTGGAAGCCGCTACTGCGAGACCGATCGCCTGTCGGATATCGCCTGGCGGCTGTTCGAGCAGACGGCGCCGGGTTGGGCCCGCGTCCAGGCCATATGCGATTTCGTCCATCGACACATCGTGTTCGGATACGATCACGCACGGGCAACCAGGACCGCGTGGGAAGCCTATCACGAAGGCAAGGGCGTATGCCGCGACTATGCCCACCTCGCCATCGCGTTCTGCCGCTGCATGAACATTCCAGCGCGCTATTGCACCGGATATCTCAGCGACATCGGCACACCATTGCCTTGGGCCGCGGGAGATTTCGCCGGCTGGTTCGAGGCCTACATCGGCGGGCGCTGGCATACATTCGATCCGCGCAACAACGAACCGCGGATCGGCCGCATCCTGATCGCCCAGGGTCGCGACGCCTGTGACGTCCCGATTACCCAGACGTTCGGACCGAACACGCTGGTCGGTTTCAAGGTATGGACCGACGAGGTCGCCGAATGACGGATCGGCTCCTTGCCGGCCGCACCCGAACGTTCGGGAACGATGGAACCGGGCGTGCGCGTCCCAACAAATCGATGGCTATCGGGTGCAAAAGAGCGCACGATCCTGGAAAGTGAGTTCCCGTGTCGCGCCAGACCAACTTCTTTGTTCAGACCTTTGACGCCGCGACGGGCGATCAATTGAAGGCTGGTGGACGACCAGCCGACCGTGTTGTTTCGGGCAGGTGACTTACCCGCAGAATTTGACCTGATGCCGTAATCTCGATCTTGCCGGCGCCGCTTTTACGACAGGCAGCCGAATGTCGCATCGAGCGCACCGAATCACCGCACTTCAAGAAAACCAGGAGAAGTCGACATGGCCAAAGGCGAGCAAAGAGGCAATCGAGAGGCCAAGAAGCCCAAAAAGAAAATGCTAAAAACGATCGCCGCGGCGCCGAGCCAAAAGGTTGGAGGATTGAAGCAGACCTTCGGCTCTGACAAAAAGAAATAGCGTCGGCGGGGCATCATCTGATGCTGAGGATTTGAACACGCATTCGGCTGTTGTTCTGAGAGCCCTCAGGACGGGTATGCGAACCGAGCCCCCTTCGCGATCGTCTATCGCAGCCTTGCGGCAGGAAAAGGTAGTATCTTGAAACATGCATTCAGCGTTGGTCAGCTCGTCGAGCTAAAGCCAAGCGTATTGCTGCGGTTGGCGGCTTCCGGCGAGTATGAGATTACACACCTGATGCCCGAACCGGACGTGAGCTCCGCAAGTCCTCGCTATCGGATCAAGAGTCGCGAGGAAGTCTACCAGCGAATCGTATCGGAGGATGAACTGGCGCTCTCGGCTGGGCCCGTAACGGGATAATCAGTGGATATGCCGGGAACTGATAAAACTCTTCCAGCGATCGACAGTTTTGATCGACGGCACGAACCGAGGAGTGACATCTATGAAGCTGAACTTTCCCAACGATAGTCGCAGCTATGATGTGAGCCGCGACGCGGTGCGGTTCTGGGGCTATGTAAGTGCCATCGAATGCTCGTTTTTCGTGACCGGAGACGCGCTCAGACGCGTAGACCCTCGTTTGGGGACGGACACGGCGAGCCTTCTTGGCGCCTTTGATGCCCATCGGGATCTGATCTACAAGACCGCCGCCAAAGTATTCGCCCGAGGCCGCAAGGGATCCTACGAATTGGTGCCCGCGGACTTCTGACGTTTGCGCGATTTTGGCCTCGAGTGAATCCTCGAACGCGTTGTCGTCCCTGCTCTCGCTTGTGCTTGCCGTCGCCCAGATCGCGCTGATCTCCTGGCGCGTCCGCCTCATCCTGCGGAAGTCCGTGCCCGCGCAGTCCTGATCGGAATGCTTTAATCTAAGGCGCGCGACCTCTGTCGCATCGCCGCGTTTTCGAGAACCACAACCCCGTTGGGGGCGGACTTGCTGATGAACTCGGCGACAAAGGCGCGCCCGATGTCGTCCTGATCGATCGTGCCGAACGACCCCGGAACGAGACGCCCCAGCCAGGCGACGTAGCCCGGCGTGTGCGCATTGCCTGCGATAATTCCCGGGCGGAAAATCGTGAGACGCTGGAAGCCTATTCCTTGAACCGTCTGTTCTTTCAACCCCATGATCCGCGCATAGCGAATCCTGCTTTTCACGCTGCTTCCCGCGGCCGAAAGCAGAGAGAACCGTGTGATACCGCCTGCCTGACAACCGCGGGCAAAGCCACCAACCACACCGATTTCGAGGGCCTTCAATTGTTCCTCGCTCCACTGCAAGCTGCCTTTGCCGACACCAACACAGGATGCGCCATAGACGGGATCGCCTAGCGCCACCATGCCCTGCGCAAGCCTGGTCACTTCGGCCGGAAACTGGGCAGATGCCGTGTCCAGGATCACCCCTCGCACACGGGGATCAGTGGTGTGAGAGCCCGCTCTGCGATTGACCATCACGACTTCAGCGCAGGATGGCTCCGCGGCCAGTGCGCGCACCACCGCCGCTCCCACCTGCCCCGTGCCGCCTATGATCAAGACACGAAATGCCATTTTAGGCCCTTTCCGAGCGCACGCCGCGCCTCCGGGCGCGACAAACCAATCGAGTGCACCGTAACCTGTACTTGGTGGGTTGTCCTGATCGCGGGATCGACCCAGCACTGTCGCCGGAACTCCCACCGTAACACCTCGAGTCAAGCCCGAGGGCAGGCTTTCCGGAAAACCGCCACACACTTTTTCCGGATCATGTTCTAATACGTGCCTTCCGCGAATTCGATCGCCTCGCTGCTGTCACGGGATGGATCATGATGGATCACCTATTCACTGGTGTCGGCTGGACCGACCTCGCGCTCACCCTGAACCGGATCGCGCTCGGGGCATTCTTCATGCTGTCGGGATATCACAAGCTGTTCAACGCAGAGCGCCATCGTCTATTCACCGATGAACTCAGGGGGCTCGGCGTTCCCGCCCTGGGTTTCAATCAATGGTGGGTGCCCCTGATCGAGTTCACCGCCGGCGGCGGCGTCCTTTTCGGGCTCCTGGCGCCACTCGCAGCGCTAGGGCTGCTTGTCATCATCCTCGTCTCCATCGCCACGTCAGGGCGGCAGAAAATCAAACTCTACAAGGTGATCGATAGAGCAGATCGCATCGACGATTGGCTCTATTTGCCAGAGACGCTTTATGCCTTCATGTTGATCATAGTCGTCTCGGCCGGCGCCGGGCCGTACAGCCTCGACGCCCTGATCCTGGGTCTGATCAACAGGCACGTCGCGTGACGCCGCGTTCTCGCCGCTTGAAATCACGCACCGGTTCACGGTCGTAACGATGAGAAAACCGGAGCGAAGGCAGCGTCATGACGAACGGCATCAATGATGAGCTCACGCTTGCGGCCCGTCTTCTTCTCGCGACGCTATTTCTGATCTTCGGCTGGAGAAAGCTGAGGGACTTCCCGGGCACGGTCAATCAAATGGTGCAGCTTGGCGTTCCGATGCCGGTACTGGCTGCCGCGGTCGCGACTTTCATGGAGCTTCCGGTTGCGTTCGCAGTCGCCATCGGCGCGTTCACGCGTGCTTCGGCTTTTCTGATGTTCTTTTACACGCTCGGAACTGCGCTTATCGGACATCGCTATTGGACAATAAAGGGTGCGGATCGAGTCGACAGCATGGATGGCTTTTACAAAAATCTCAGCATTATGGGAGGCTTCCTGCTGTTGTACATCAATGGTGCGGGAAGATATTCGATCGATGTATTGTGCGGCGTCGCCGCGCCATAACATATACTGGCAGATGTATTCGGACGAACGGAGAAGGTCATATCGGAATTGGAGGCGTCGATGAACCAGGTACAAGTCGAGCAGAAGACCTATCAGATGCCGCCGCGGGACGGGTTTACCGTCGCGCATTTTCTCACCGTCGCCGACATCGAACGGTCGGCCCGATTTTATGAAAGGGTCTTCGGGGGTCGCATTCTGAGCAGAGGCGACAGCAGCGGCGCGCCAGCGTACATCCAGATCGCGAACACGTGGCTCATCGTCAACGTCGGCGGCGGTCCGACACCCGACAAACCGTCGGTGACGCTCAGCGTCCCGGCCGATCCCAATTCGCTCAGCAGCTTCATGAATATCCGCGTTGCGGATATTCATGCGTGCTATGAACTATGGCGAAGTCGAGGAGCCGAGTTCATCACGGAGCCAAAGGACAAGTACGGCGAGACGCGCTGCTACATTCGTGATCCTGATGGCTATATTATAGAAGTTGGACAAAGCAAGCCGGGCGTCGCTTACGGCTAAACGGCACGACATATGAAGGCATCCGTGGCGACCGCGTGCACTCCGGCGACGGATTGATGTTCATCGGCGAGGACGGAAGTCAGAGAGGAGCCTATGAAGTCCGAGAGCGATGGTATCAATCCAGCGGCCAAGCCAAGCGGAACAGGTTGCGTCGAATGCCTGGCTCTGGGCGCATGGTGGTTGCATCTTCGCATGTGCGCCGAATGCGGTCACATCGGCTGCTGTGATACGTCACCAAATCAGCATGCATCGAAACATAACGCCGCCACGGGCCACCCTGTCATCACGAGCTTCGAGCCGGGCGAGCGGTGGTTTTACGACTATCGTACAGAGGAGGTGTTCGCGGGTCCGAAGCTTCACGCTCCTCACTCGCATCCGTTGGATCAACCGGTGCCGGGACCGGCAGGTGCAGTGCCCTCAAACTGGCAAACGCTGCTTCACGAATAGGGGTTCTCGCCGTCACAAGGCCCTGCGTGAAAATCCGACGCTACAGATAATGCCGTCGCAGCTTCTGGGCGAGCCTACCCCTTGTCCGGCAGATTCAGCCGGATGTGCAGCTCCCGCAACTGCTTTGTCGTGACCTCGCTCGGCGCGCCCATCAAGAGGTCCACCGCCTGCTGGTTCATCGGGAACAGCGAAATCTCGCGCAAATTCGTCGTGCCGCACAGCAGCATCACGATGCGGTCGAGGCCGGCCGCCATGCCGCCATGCGGCGGGGCGCCGTACTGGAAGGCGCGGTACATGCCGCCGAAACGTTCGACGACGTCCTTCTCGCCATAGCCCGCGATCTCGAACGCCTTCACCATCGCTTCGGGCTTGTGGTTGCGGATGCCGCCGGAGGCGATCTCGTAGCCGTTGCAGGCGATGTCGTACTGGAACGCCTTGATGGTCAGCGGGTCCTGCGTCTGCAGCGCTTCCAGGCCGCCTTGCGGCATCGAGAACGGGTTGTGCGAGAAGTCGACCTTCTTGTCCTCCTCGTTGTACTCGTACATCGGGAAGTCGACGATCCAGGCGAGCTCGAAGCGGTCCTTGTCGATCAGGTTCAACTCCTCGCCGACCTTCATGCGGGCGAGGCCTGCGAACTTCCAGAATTTCTCGGGATCGCCGGCGACGAAGAAGGCGGCGTCGCCTTCCTTCATGCCGAGCTGCTCGCGGATCGCGGCGGTGCGCTCGGCGCCGATGTTGTTGGCGAGCGGACCTGCGCCCTCGCCGCCCTCGCGCCACATGATGTAGCCGAGGCCGGGCTGACCCTCGCCTTGTGCCCAGGAGTTCATGCGGTCGCAGAAGGCGCGGCTGCCGCCGCCCGTGCCCGGGATCGCCCAGACCTGGTTCTTCGTGTCCTCCAGCATCCGCGCGAACACCTTGAAGCCGGAGCCGCGGAAATGCTCGGAGACTTCGGCCATCTCGATCGGGTTGCGCAGGTCGGGCTTGTCACTGCCGTATTTGCGGACGGCTTCGGCAAAGGGAATCCGCGGCCAGTTCTTCGTGACCGGCTTGCCCTTGGCAAAGTCCTCGAACACGCCGGTAATCACCGGCTCCATCGCCGCGAACACGTCGTCCTGCGTGACAAAACTCATCTCGACGTCGAGCTGGTAGAACTCGCCCGGCAGGCGGTCGGCGCGCGGGTCCTCGTCGCGGAAACATGGCGCGATCTGGAAGTAGCGGTCGAAGCCGGACATCATGAGCAGCTGCTTGTACTGCTGCGGCGCCTGCGGCAGCGCGTAGAATTTGCCGGGATGAATGCGTGACGGCACCAGGAAGTCGCGCGCGCCTTCCGGCGAGGACGCGGTCAGGATCGGGGTCTGGAACTCGAAGAAGCCCTGCTCCTTCATCCGCTTGCGCATGGAATCGACCACCGCGCCGCGGGTCATGATATTCTGGTGCAGCTTCTCGCGGCGCAGGTCGAGGAAGCGGTATTTCAGACGGATGTCTTCCGGATATTCCTGCTCGCCGAACACCGGCAGCGGCAATTCGGCGGCCGGACCCAGCACCTCGATGTCAGCCACGTAGAGCTCGACCTGACCGGTCGGCAGCTCGGCATTGTCGGTGCCTTCGGGGCGGCGGCGGACCTTGCCCTCCATCCGCACCACCCATTCCGACCGCAGCTTTTCGGCGAGCGAAAATGCCGGCGAATCCGGGTCCACCACGCACTGGGTCAGGCCGTAATGGTCGCGCAGATCGACGAACAGCACGCCGCCATGGTCGCGGATGCGATGGCACCAGCCGGACAGGCGAACGGTTTCGCCGATGTTGCTCTCGCGGAGCGCGCCGCAGGTATGGGTCCGGTAACGATGCATGGATGTCTCAAATGGATGTCGGATGGATCGGAATCAGGGGCCCAGAGGCCGTCCCGAAGCGCCGGAGGTTTACCCGAGCAAGGCAGGCCGGGCAACCGAATGCAGGAACTATGAGCCGACTGTTTTGGGCTCGAAAAAGGCGCTTCCCGCGCCTATCTTTACCCCATGACCGTTCATTTCCCTTTCCAGAACACCTATGCGGCGCTGCCGGCGAATTTTTTCGCCCGCGTGGCCCCGACGCCGGTGGCTTCGCCCCGCCTGATCAAGCTGAACCGGCCGCTGGCCCTCCAGCTCGGGCTCGATCCGGACCTGCTGGATAGCCCGGAAGGCGCGGAAATCCTCTCGGGAAAACGGCTGCCTGATGGCGCCGAGCCGATCGCGATGGCCTATGCGGGCCACCAGTTCGGGCACTTTGTTCCTCAGCTCGGCGATGGCCGGGCCATCCTGCTCGGCGAAGTCATCGACAGGGACGGCGTCCGCCGCGACATCCAGCTCAAGGGCTCGGGCCCCACCCCCTTCTCCCGCCGCGGCGATGGCCGCGCTGCGCTGGGGCCTGTCCTGCGTGAATACATCGTCAGCGAGGCGATGTTCGCATTGGGCGTCCCGACCACGCGCTCGCTTGCGGCCGTCATGTCAGGCGAGAGCGTGATGCGCGAGACCGTGCTGCCCGGCGCGGTGCTGACGCGCGTGGCGTCGAGCCATATCCGCGTCGGTACCTTCCAGTATTTCGCCGCGCGCGGGGATACCGAGGCGGTGCGGCGGCTCGCCGATCACGTCGTCGCCCGCCACTATCCGCATCTCGCGGGCGTCGAGCGGCCGTATCATGCGCTGCTGGAAGCGGTGATCGGGCGCCAGGCTGAGCTGGTCGCGCGCTGGCTGCATATCGGCTTCATCCATGGCGTGATGAACACCGACAACACCTCGATCTCGGGCGAGACCATCGATTACGGCCCCTGCGCCTTCATGGATCATTACGATCCCGCGCAGGTGTTCTCGTCGATCGACGAGATGGGGCGCTATGCCTATGCCAACCAGCCGCGGATCGCGCTGTGGAACCTGACCCGGCTCGCCGAATGCCTGCTGCCGCTGTTTGCCGACGACCAGGAAAAGGCGATCGGCGAAGCGCAGGAGATCCTGGGTGTGTTCCCCGAAAAATTCTCGGCCGCCTATCAGGCCGGACTGCGCGCCAAGATCGGCCTGTTCAGCGCGCGCGACGGCGACGAGGCCTTGGTGCAGGACCTGCTCGATACGATGGCGCAGGGCAAGGCCGACTTCACCCTCACCTTTCGCCGTCTCGGCGATGCGGCGCTTGACGCCGCCAACGACGGCCACGTGCGCGAGCTGTTTGCCGAGCCTGCCTCATTCGACGAATGGGCCGCGCGCTGGCGCCAGCGCACGCTCGCGGAACCGCAGACGCCGGCCGAGCGGCAGGCGGCGATGCACGCCATCAACCCGGCCTTCATCCCGCGCAACCACCGCATCGAAGCGGTGATCGCTGCTGCCGTTGCGAACGATTACGCGCCGTTCGAGGAGCTTCTGAAGGTCCTGGCAAAGCCCTTTGAGGACCAACCGGAATTCGCCGACTACGCCAATCCGCCCAAGCCGGACGAGCGGGTCTGCCAGACCTTCTGCGGGACGTGAGCGTTAACTCACCTTCCACCATCCACCGATCCCATCGGCGGTAACCACAAGATTTAATAACCCGTCAATTCACCCCCGACAAATCTAGTGGTTTGTCGGGGGATATTGCCGTGGATGCTTTGGTTTTCGAATACATGGGGCTGGCAGTGCTGGCGCTGTGCGTCATCGTGATTGCCGTGCCGTCGTCGGGACGCGAGGCGCCGCAACGAGTGCGGCGCTGAAGCGAACTCCGCTCCCTTCTCCCCTTGTGGGAGAAGGTGGCGCGAAGCGCCGGATGAGGGGTTCTCTCACAAGCGCGATGGGAGTTTGCGGAGAGAACCCCTCACCCGTCCGCGATGCTTCGCATCGCGTCCACCCTCTCCCACAAGGGGAGAGGGAAAAGCAGCCCTCTAGGCCCCCTCCGCCACGATCGGATTGCGCAGCACGCCGATCTTGGAAATCTCGACCTCGCAGACGTCGCCGGCCTTCATCCAGAGCGGCGGTTCGCGCCGCGAGCCGACGCCGCCGCAGGTGCCGGAGACAATGACGTCGCCAGCCGTCAGCGGCAGGATGGTCGAGATATATTCGATCAGCGCCGGGATATCGTTGATGAGCAGATCCGTCGTGGTGTGCTGCACCACCTGGCCATTGAGGCGGGTTTCCAGGGTCAGCTTGGACGGATCGGGAATCTCGTCCGCGGTGACCATCCACGGCCCGAAGCCGCCGGTGCCGGCAAAGGTCTTGCCCGCCAGGAACTGGCTGGTGTGGCGCTGCCAGTCACGCACGCTGCCTTCGTTGTAGCAGGAATAGCCGGCGACATGTTTCAGCGCGTCGGCGTTCTTGATGTAGCGGCCGCCCTTGCCGATGATGACGGCCATCTCGCCCTCATAATCGAACTGGTCGGAGACGTTCGGCTTGATCATCGGCGCGAGGTGACCGACCTGACAGCCGGCAAAGCGCGCGAACAGCGCCGGCTTCTCCGTCACGGCGCGTCCAGTCTCGGCGACGTGGTCTCGATAGTTGAGACCGACACAGATGATCTTGTCGGGATTGGGAATGACGGGCTCGTAGGCGATCGCCGACAGCGCGAAATCGGGCTTTGCGGACTGCGTCAGCCTCGCGGCCTCGCCGAGCAGGTCCTCGGCAAGGAGGTCACGGAGCGTCGGCGCCTTGTCGCCAAGCCGCGTCGACAGCGCGACGACGCCATCGCCGACCACTACGCCATAGCCGGACCCTGAAGTGGTCGAATAAGAGGCGAGCTTCATCAGTTTCCTTCCCATCCATGATTTGAACCGGCGCCGGCATTCCGGCGTCCTCCGGAACTCCTACGACAGATCCGGTCATCCGCACCAGTACTGCCGCTTGCGCAGCTGGCCCGACTCAGGCGCACTTCAACCGATAAGACCGCGCAGTGGTTGTCATGAAGCGAAAATGCAAGGCTCGAATCTGCCTCAAGACCCTTGACAGACCAGCGCTTTCGGCGGAACGGACGTTGTCATGGAATTGATAACGACCTCGACCCAGCTCGCGGAGGCTTGTGCGCGTCTCGCCAAACATCCGGTGATCACCGTTGACACCGAGTTCCTGCGCGAAACCACCTATTATCCCCTGCTCTGCGTGGTGCAGATGGCGAGCCCCGACGACGCGGTCGTGGTCGACACGCTCGCCGACGGCATCGACCTGCAACCCTTCTTCACGCTGATGGCGGATGAGAACGTGTTGAAGGTGTTCCATGCCGCCCGCCAGGACATCGAGATCATCGTACACCGGGCGAACATCGTTCCCCACCCGATCTTCGACACCCAGGTCGCGGCCATGGTGCTCGGCTATGGCGATTCCATCGCCTACGACCAGCTCGTCGAGCGCATCACCGGCCACCGGCCGGACAAGACCCATCGCTTCACCGACTGGTCGCGCCGGCCGCTGACCAAGGAACAGCTGCACTACGCGGTGTCCGACGTCACCCATCTGCGCGACGTGTTCACCGCACTCGATTCCGACCTGAAGAAGCGCGGACGCAACGACTGGGTCAGCGAGGAAATGGAAGTCCTGACCTCGCCCCGAACCTATGACTTCCACCCCGAGCGCGCCTGGGAACGGCTGAAGACGCGGGTGCGCAAGCCAAAGGAACTGGCCGTGCTGATGGAAGTCGCGGCCTGGCGCGAGCAGGAGGCGCAGAGCCGCGACGTGCCGCGCAGCCGGGTGCTGAAGGACGATGCGGTCGGCGATGTCGCAACCCACGCGCCCAATACGCTGGAAAAGCTCGGCAACCTGCGCTCGCTGCCGAAGGGGTTCGAGCGCTCGAAATGGGGTACCGATATCATCGCGGCCGTGCAGCGCGGGCTCGCACGCGATCCCAATACGCTGCCGAAGCTGGAGAAGCCGCGCAACAATTCGAATGGCGCGGCGATCGTGGAACTTCTGAAAGTGCTGCTGCGCATGACGTCCGAGCGCCACGCCGTGGCGAGCAAGGTGATCGCAACCGTGGATGACCTGGAACAGATCGCCGCCGACGATCAGGCCGATGTCGCGGCCCTGCACGGCTGGCGCCGCGAATTGTTCGGGGAAGCCGCGCTCTCGCTCAAGCATGGACGGCTGGCGCTCGCCATCGAACGCGGCCGGGTGATCCGCGTCGAGCGCAACAAGGTTGAAGCTGACAGCGACAGCGCAGTCCAGCGCTAGAACTTCATCTCGAGCCCCAGCGTCCCCTGATGCGACGTCAGATTCGAGCGGAACTTTCCGTCATAGTTGAAGTAGAGCCGCGCGGTGTTGGTGATGGAGAGCGACGCCGAGGCGCCGGCGTCGGCGCCATATTGGCTCTCGCCGATCCCCGTCACCGAAATGCTCTGCGGCCCGAGGCTGACCAGCACCGAGCTGAACTGCTGCGAGACGTTGTCGACGAATTTGCCGTAGGCGGAGAGATCGAGGATCTCCTGGTGGTCCAGGATGAAGTAGTGCCCGATCTCCGCGCCGACCAGCACGCGCGTGCGGTCCATGGTGGCGCCGCTCACCGTCAGCGGATCGAACCCGCCCGTCTCCTGGAACGCACCGGTCGAAGCGTGCATGTATTCGAGGGCGACCTTCGGCACGATGCGGCTCTGGTCCTTGGTCCAGTAATAATCGAGCTCGGTCAGCCCGCCATCGAGCTGCGCGCCATACCAGGCGCTGGCAAAGCCGAAGCCGGTGTCACGCCCTGAGGAAACATTTCCGAAGCCATGGATCAGCGCAATCGCCCAGGTCCACGGGCCCTTGTCGACGGAGGCGTTGAAGCCGAACTGGGTCAGGTCAAGCTGCGCCGATTGCAGTGCCAACGGCACATCGACGGTGGTACGGCTCTGGTCGACGGAGAAGCCGATATTGACGCCCGGCATCACCCGCGCGCCAAAGCCCGCGACGCCGCCCATGGTGCGCCGCTTGTCGCCGACATAGTCAACCTGCGGGCCCGTGCTGGAGGTGATGCCGTAGAGCTCGCCCCAGGTCCGGTAACGCGGGCTGTTGTCGATCGCCTCCGAGGCACCGCCGCCGCCCGGATTGGTGCGGGATTCGCGCACGAAGCCGTTGGTCGCCTGATTGCCCAGCCGCTCCAGGAAGTTGCTGCCGAGGTTCAGCACGGTAGAGCCCGTCGAGATATCGGAGTTGATCTGTGTCGCCGTTGGGGTCGGCGTGGGGCTCGGACTTGGTGACGGCGTCGGCGTTGGGGTCGCTGTCGGCGTAGACGTTGGCGTCGGGCTTGGCGACTGTGCGAAAGCCGGCGATGCGGCGGCCACCATTGAAAGCACAACCGCCAAGGTTAACGCCAAAGCGGCCGCGCGCGCCAAGCCGAGGCCGCTCCAGTTCCCCGTCTGCGATGGCCGCAACGAGCAGCGCATGAATGCCAAATTCCGAAAAAGGGTCAGCTTGAGAAACGCGAAAAATACGTCTTTGCTCGCATCGATTTGCCCCCAGTTCGCCCAAGGGGTCAATCGGTGTCGGCCATGCGATAGAGGCGTTTGCCGCCCATTGTGCCCCGGCCGCCACATGCGATTCTGCGGCGATTCGCCGGTGAGCTGGATTTCTTAAGGCCTGCCAAAAGCTTGCCAAGACGCGATTTTCGTGTTGCAATCCCGCTCACAATCGGAATTTGGCCGTTCGACGTGCGTTTCGCGAAGACTCGGAAATTATGTGGACTCCCGGAAGCCCGTTTGTGGCGTGGCATGCGTGAAGCATGGCCGCGTCTTTTTTACGTCTAGAGCAGGAGACAGGCGATGCCCAAGGGTACCGTCAAATGGTTCAATGCGACCAAGGGTTATGGGTTCATCAAGCCGAACGGCAGCGATAAGGACGTCTTCGTCCATATCTCGGCGGTCGAGCGCGCTGGGCTCAGCTCCCTCAACGAAAATCAGGTCGTGGAGTATGACCTCGTGGAAAATCGCGGCAAAGCGTCCGCGGAAAACCTGAAGGTTTCCTAACTTCCGCTATTCGCCTCACGCGTCTTTTGCGCACCCCCGGCCCTGTGCCGGGGCTTTTGTTGTGCAGCAGCTTTTTGAGGCGCGAAGGCCGTTATTTGAACGGTCGCAGCGTCCGCGACGTTTTCGGCCATCTCGGTTCGCTGGGCTATGATGGATGTTTCGTGTCGGCCGGACACCTCCTGCCGATTCCGCTGTTTGAAGAGGCCGTCCATCAGCGTCGTGTGGAAGACCGGTTCTGTCTCCTCTGCTAACCCTCCACGCGCTGTGCGACGAAGATGCCGTTCGGCTGATGAAAGGTCACTTCATCGACGGCCGTTCCCTCGCCGTGAAATTCGACGATGAAGCCCTCCAGCTCGACGATGCGAAACCTTTTTCCGTTCTCGGGCGCGAGCCGGTAGACCGGCTGGTAGTCAGACTTCAGCGTAAGCCGGCCTTCGCCATCCAGCGCGACCCGGTGGATGATCGCGCCACCCTTGAAGTGGCCTACACATCGCGCGCGGAACGCAGGGTCGGTGCAGTCACCGGCCGCCAGCCTCGTAAATACGATATCCTTCACCGCCGGCTCCAGCGGCGCCGACAGGCTGACAATGTCGCCATTGCGATCGGTCAGGAAGGTGATGGCGAGCCGGTCCGGCAATAGCCGGTCCGGCGGTGCGGGCAGTTCGAACGTCTCGAAGTGACGGTGAATCAACGCTGCAAACATGCCGCGCCAGGTCCAGTGCAGTTCACCGCCCTGTATTGTCACCGACATTACGCCATAAGCGGGATGATCGTACTCGCCAACATATGCCGCCAGCTCGTGCGCCGGTCGTGTGTTCTTGTGGCGCGCCTTCTCCCGCGCGTCTTTATCGGCTTGCATATGGGCGATAAACTCGTCGCGTTGCTTGCGCGAGCGCGCGCGCCATTCGACCGGCTCGCGGCCCCGCAGCCGGTCGATGATGTACCAAGTTAGCGTCGACGGTACTTCGCTTGGACTGCGATTGCTGAAGACGGCAACTCCGATTCCGAAGTCCGGCAGCAGCGTCATCAGCGTTCCCCAGCCGGGCCAGCCGCCGCCGTGAAACACAAGTCGATCACCGCGATAGCTGTTCGACTGGAAGCCAAGGCCATAATGCGCCTCACCGAACTCCGCGTGCCCTGGCCCTATGTTGTAGACACGCGGTGCGTGCAGTTCGCCGATCAGTGCGGCTGACAGCACGCGCGTGCCGCCCAGCGCGCCTTTCCCGAGATGCAATAGCATCCACTTCGCGAGATCGGTGACCGAGGTGCTGATTGCGCCGGCCGCAGTCGTGCGAATGGGCAGGCGCATGGCCGGCAGCCGTGTATCCTCGTGCATCATGTATGGTCGCGCCGCTTCATTTGAGGCTTCGAGATCGTCCAGATTGAAACCGACGGTCACGCCAAGCGGATCGGTCAGCCGTGTTCGGACGAATGCTTCAAAAGTCTGGCCACTGACACGTTCGATGATCAAACCCGCGATGTTGTAGCAGAGATTGCTGTACTGCCAGGCCGCGCGGATATCGCGGCTCAATTCGAGGTGCCGCATGAGATCGCGCATTTCAGCGGGAGCCCGATCGCCCACAAAATGCACCCAGTCATGGCGCGGCAGCCCCGATCGGTGAGACAGCAGGTCGAGCACAGTAACGCGCTCGGTAGCGACCGCGTCGCTCAGACGAAACTCGGGCATGCAGTCGCGCACCGGCTTGGCCCAGTCGAGCCGCCCCTCCTCGTGCAGTAGCGCAACGGCGGCCGCAGTAAATGATTTGGTGATCGAGCAGATCAGGAACTGCGTCGCCGGTGTAACCGGCAGGTCAGACTCGACATCACGCTGACCATAAGCCCGCGTGAGCGCTACCTTACCGTCCTGCACCACGGCGAGTGCGACCCCCGGTACTTTCCAGTCGGCCATGGCATCAGCGGCGAGCTGATCAAGATCAGAAACCAACGAGGTAATGGGCGCGGAGAGCGCCTCGGCCGATGCGTGCGGCATGGAAGCTTCTCGATTGAATAGCCGATGGCGCGATGTGCTACAGACCGTAGCATTACATTTGGCCGCATTGCAAGTTCGTTCGCGGGCTCTCGTGACCGTCCTGGGTCATTTTCGGCGGATTTAGCTGGTGTCGTCGGCTGGCTGATGTCGGCTTTGCCCCGAAAACGCCAAAGCGCGGCGCGCTCGCCACCACGATTATTTAAACGGAGCTGCCGTCGGCGCTCGCGACCGGCGAGATCAGGAAATTGCCGGAGCCGGCGCTGTCGGGCGTCTTGCAGATATCGCCGTCAAGCCGAACGCCGCCGGTCGCAAGCAACCGCAGCGCATCCGGATAGATGCGATGCTCGACCTCGAGGATGCGCTCCGAGAGCGTCTCCGCCGTATCGTGATCGCTGACGCTGACTGCGCCCTGCATCAGGATCGGCCCCGCATCGGTCTCGGGGATGACGAAATGCACGGTCGCGCCTGAAATCTTCACACCGGCGCGGAGCGCTTGGCCGTGCGGATCGAGCCCGGGGAACGACGGCAGCAGCGAGGGATGGATGTTGAGCATCTTCCCATACCAGGCCTTGGTAAATTCCGCCGTGAACAGCCGCATGAAGCCGCCGAGGCAGATCAGCTCGATGCCATGCTGGTCGAGCACGGCCTGAAGCTTCGTCTCGAAACCGGCGCGGTCCTTGCCGAACGTCTTGCTCTCGATGACGACGGTCGCAATGCCGCTTGCCCTCGCCCGCTCCAGACCTAGCGCATCGGCGCGATTGGAAATCACCACACTGATTTCGGCTGGATAATCCGAAGCCGCCGCAGCCTTGATCAGCGCGGCCATGTTGGAGCCGCGGCCGGAAATCAGGATGGCGACGCGGCGTTTCATGCTCTGAGATTGAGATGGCCGTTATAGACCACGCGGTGTTCACCGGTGGCCGGAATGACTTCGCCCAGCACCGTCACAGCCTCGCCGCTGGCGGTGAAGATGTCAGTGACTTGCTTGATCGCCTCAGACTTGACGATGGCGATCATGCCGACGCCGCAATTGAAGGTACGCAGCATCTCGAGCTCGGCAACACCGCCCTGCTCCGCCAGCCATTTGAACACCGGCAGCACCTGGAGCTGCGCCAGATCAATGCCGACGCCGAGATGCTTCGGCAACACGCGCGGGATGTTGTCGGTGAAGCCGCCGCCGGTAATATGCGCAAGTCCCTTCACCGCGCCGCTTTCCCTGATCGCACGCAGGCATGATTTCACGTAAAGCCGCGTCGGCGTCAGCAGCGCGCCGCCGAGCGTCATGACCGGCGAGAACGGCGCCTGCACATCGAA
>Ga0210387_10000441_pt1 | contig 29641 bp, 26 predicted proteins | sample IncBWC7OmetaG_FD_160108 | JGI IMG/M metagenome (GOLD analysis project Ga0210387, IMG submission 160108) | Forest soil microbial communities from Barre Woods Harvard Forest LTER site, Petersham, Massachusetts, United States - Inc-BW-C-7-O ...
CGTGCCGGAGCGCGGCGATAGGCACGTCCTCGGCCCCGAGATGGACTCCCGCGGCGCCACACGCGAGCGCGACGTCGGCGCGGTCGTTGACGATCACGGGAACGGGGAGAGCGGCGACCAGCGCACGCCCGACGTCGACGAGTGTCCGAGCGTCGGCGGTCTTGAGCCGAAGTTGCACCACGGTCGCGCCCCCTCGGACGGCGGCCCGCGCCCGAGCCACCAGCCCATCGCGCCCGTCACGCAGATCGTCGGTAATCGCGATCAGCGTGAGATCGAGCGTTTCGCCTCCTTATGCTCGGAGAACGTCTCGCTGAACTCGTGATGCCCGTCGGGCCGCGCGACGAAGTAGAGATACGGCACCTGCGCGGGCTCGATGACCGCGAACAGGCTCGCGGCGCCGGGCGACGCGATTGGCCCCGGCGGCAACCCGGGATGCTTGTACGTGTTGTACGGAGAGTCGATGCCGAGGTCCTTGTAGTGCACCCGTTCGACGTGGTGGCCGAGCGCGTATTGCACCGTGGGGTCGGCTTGCAGCGGCATGCGGCGTTGCAGGCGATTCAAATAGACAGCGGCGATAATCGGCCGTTCATCGGCCACGCGCGCCTCTTTCTCGACGATCGACGCCAGCGTGACGACCTGGTACCGGGTGAGGCCTAGCGAGTCGAGTCGCGCGTTCCACTCGGGCTTCCACGCGTGCTCGAACTCGTGGACCATCTCGGTGATCGCCTCGTGCGCGGTCGTCCCATCGGGGAACGTGTACGTGTCCGGGAACAGGAACCCCTCGAGCGACTCCGCCTCATCCGGCCCGGCGACTTCGGCCCGCAGCGCACTATCGTCCAATGCCTCGGTGATCGAGTCGGTCGAGACGCCGAGGTCGTGGTTGAGCGCACGGGCGATCTCGGAGGCTTCCCAGCCTTCGGGGATCGTGATCGTATGGACGAGCCCACGACCGTGCGTCAGCGCGTCGAGCGTCGATCCCCACGAGCTGCCCTTGGGCAGGACATATGTCCCCGGTTTGATCGCCCGATCCTCATGGGTCAGCTTCGCATAAATGCGAAAGAGATGCGGCGAGGACACGACATGGGCTGACGCCAGCGACTCCGCCGCCGCGCGGAAGGTCGATCCCGGCGGAATCATCACGCGCTTCTCTTCCGTGGTGTGCGCATCACACGCGGCGCACAACAGGACAATGCTAAGACAACGCCAGCGCATGTTGAAGTAGAATAGTCGCGGCCAAGGCGTCAACGTCTCCTTTGCGTCCCTTCGTGGATCCACCCATCTCGCGGACCGCACGCAATGCGGCTGCGCTGGTATATCGTTCGTCAACATAACGCACGGGCAACCCGGTCCGCTCCGCGAGCTTGGCGCCGACCTCACGCACTTCGGCGGAGCGCGGGGTCTCCTCGCCGTCGCCGTCGAGCGGTAACCCCATGACGATTCCAGTGGCGCCCAGGTCAGCCGCCTGTCGGGCCAACTCCGCCACCGGTGGCCGTTTCCCGGGACGTCGAACGATCACACCCGCCGGCGAGGCGATGGTCCCTGACGGATCACTGATCGCCAGACCGATGCGACGCTCGCCATAGTCGATCGCGATCAACCGACCACGGAGCGTCACTGGCCTTGGGCCATACTCACGAAGAACTCGCGGTTGGTCTTCGTGCGGGCCATGCGCGTCAGCAGGAACAGCACCGCCTCATCCTCCGGCATATCCCCGAGGAAATTGCGGAGGAGATACACGCGATTGATCTCCTCGGGCGTCAACAGCAGCTCTTCTTTTCTCGTGCCGGACCGGCCGATGTCGATCGCGGGAAAAATGCGCTTGTCGGCGACCTTGCGGTCGAGCACGAGCTCCATGTTCCCGGTGCCCTTGAACTCCTCGAAGATGACCTCGTCCATTCTCGAACCCGTTTCCACCAATGCGGTGGCGATAATCGTCAGCGATCCACCGCCATCGACATTTCTGGCTGCGCCGAAAAAGTGCTTCGGCTTCTGCAGGGCCTGCGCGTCCACGCCACCAGACAGAATCTTGCCGGAGTGGGGAATGACCGTGTTGTGGGCGCGCGCGAGTCGCGTGATCGAGTCGAGCAGGATCACGACATCCTTGCCGCTCTCGACCTGTCGCTTGGCCTTCTCGATCACCATGTCGGCGACCTGGACATGTCGATCGGCCGGCTCGTCGAACGTCGACGCGACAACCTCGGCCGACGGCACGTTGGCCAAAAAGTCGGTGACTTCCTCGGGGCGCTCATCGATCAGCAACACGATCAGCACGACCTCGGGATGATTCTCGACGATCGCGTTCGCCATCTTCTGGAGCAAGATGGTCTTGCCGGCCCGAGGCGGAGCGACGATCAGCCCGCGCTGCCCCTTGCCAACGGGCGCGAGGATGTCGACGACCCGCATGCTGAGATCGCCACTCTTGGTCTCCAGCCGAATGCGGCGGTCTGGATAGCGCGGCCGGAGGTTGTCATACTGCGGCCGCTCCTTTGGACTGGCCTCGGCGTCCATGCCATTGATCGACTCGACCCGGAGCAGGGCGAGATACCGTTCCCACTCTTTCGGCGGCCGCACCTGGCCGTCGATGGTATCGCCGGTCCGGAGATCGAACCGCCGAATCTGAGATGGTGAGACGTAGACGTCGTCCGGGCTGTAGAGGTAGCTCCACTCCTGGCTGCGCAGAAATCCGTAGCCCTCGGCCATGATCTCCAGCACGCCATGGGCGCGGAGGGGCGCGTCCGACTGGAGGAGCGCCTGCTCGATCTTGAAGATGAGATCTTGCTTGCGCATCCCCGCGACGCTGGGAACGCCCAGCTCCTCGGCTTTGCGCTGCAGCTCGAGAATCGATTGGCGTCTGAGCCCCGCGACGTCGATTGGGGGCAGTACAACGTCCGGGGGGACCGGACTGTCACTCGAAGACATTTCTTGTGGGGGGGAGAACAGCGAAAATAACCTAGAATGGGAGCGAGCGGGAGGCCTCGTGCAGCTGATGGCGGATCGCGGAGTCCGCCCGCAGTCGCCCGGCCGTGCCGACCGGAGTGGTCAGGAGGCGCTGCGTCGAGTCGATCTCCGCGTGTGTTTCGCGGACGGCGCGCACAAATGTACTGTCTCGCTCCAGCCGATCGAGCGAGCCACCGGCCAGCACGACCAGACGCCGCAGGGAGTCGCTCGCGGCGAGCGCGTGCTGCACAGCGTCCAGTAGTGAGACGCGGGCCGAGTCGAGCACCCGAGGGTGCGTCGCCCGAGTGCGGCGCTTCAAGTCTCGGGCGAGCGCGTCGAGGACCGTCACACGCTTGTCGCCGACATCGCGCGTGCTCACCGCGCCGATCGTCCCCGAGCGTGAAAACAGTTGCGACGTCAACGATTCGACGTCGGCGCGTAACTCCGGGATCTCGGCGACAGCTACGGCGACCGCGGCTCGAGTCTCATCGAATGCACTCTGGGGTTGCGCAACCAGCGTATCGCCATCGCGAATGACTGGCGCGTCGAGCGTGCCACCCGACAGGTACACCACCGGCGAGCCGAGCATGCTCGTCCCCGGACGAATCTGCGCTCTCGTGTCGCGACGGATGCGCGGCGCGAGATCGCGCGGGATCGTCACGCGTACGAGTACGCGCTGCGAGGTGTCGATGCTCACCGGCCGGAGGCTCGTTCCCTCGACCTCGCCGATGCGCTCTCCGCTATGCCATACCTCAGTCCCACGAATGACGCCCGTGGCATCGTCGGTCGCGACGTACACCCGGATCGTCCGGCTGCCGATGCGATGGGCCAACGACGCCGCGACGGGTGCGGCGATCAGGAGCCCGAGTATCAGAAGACCGGGGCCAAGCGACCGCCAACGAATGGGAGCGCGCACGCTACTGGAACAAGCAACCCTTGGGCCGCCCCCAGCTCGCCTCGGAGTTAGCCTCGCCTTTTCGCGGCTTTATCGAGCTCCGCCCCAAATTCCCCCCAGCCAACGTCGAGCGCGGCTAACACTCGCTCGAGGGCCACGAAAGTCGGCCGGCGTTTGGCCCGCTCGATGCCCCCTAAGTACGTACGGTCGAGCTCGGCAAGGTCAGCGAGACGTTCTTGCGACAACCCCTGCATCTTCCGGAACGAGCGAATAACTGCCGCCAAAGTCTCAGTCGTTGGGCGTGGGCGCGACACGCATCGATGCGTACCGGGTCGGTGTCCCCTCGGCCACGGTCCATCTGACCACGGCCTAACTTACCCCGGCTCAATCGTCACCGTTGCCACGTCGATCTTTTGAGGATACCTTCGCGCCATGGCCGATGTGTGCGTCGGTGCTGGGCAGTTGGAGTGGACCCCTGAGCCTTGGCCCTTGGATCCGATCCCGACTGACGCATTCTTCCTCTGTTCAGGCCCCGAACAACATCGCTGGGTCGATCCCGCCGACGCGGCGCGTTGTTGCAACGGTTATGAGCGTGCGTTCGTGCGGCGTCGCGATGCCGTGGGCGATATTGTCTTCGACTTCGAGTGGAGACTTGCCCCTGAGCCGGCCGTCGACGAGGCGACTGAACAGACTGCGTTCCCGTTCCCAGCCGTTGCGTGGCACGCTGGTCTGACGCCGTTCTGGCCAGAGCCATCGCATGACGCGTTCGTTGAGATGGTCAAGGAGTTCCGCGCCCAAGGTCTGACCGGTAACGCGCCGCGCGCCGGCCTCGAGGCCATGCGGCTCATCGATCGCTGGGGCCGCCGCAAGTTCATTCGCCGATCGGCATCGTTCGTCGAGCTCGGCGCCGCGCGCAGCCTCGTCGACCTCCTGCCTCCTGGCGTCACTCAGCGGATGCTGTCGGCCCTCGTCGCGGCGCTTACGAACGACTCGCCCACGCGCGTGCCATCGGTCTACGGGCTCCTCGTCGGCTACGCCGGTGTGCTCGATCGAAGTGACCAGTGGGAGCTCGCCGCCGACGTGTACGGAACGGCCATCGAGCAAGTCCGTTCGCGCGAGGAGCAGCTGCAGACGCCGGAGTTCTACAATAGGATGGGGATTTGCCTCAGGAAGGCGGGCCGGCTCGCCGCCGCGATCGCCGCGCACCATGCGGGTGGTGATCTCGCGACAGAACTGGGTGTTCCCATGCAAGCGCTCCTTAACCGGCTCGGCGAGGCCGCCGCACTCCTCGTCGGCGATAACATCCCGGGCTCTGATCGCGCGTATGCGGACGTGGCGCGCGACGCCGAGGTCGTCGGACTTCCGGATGTACGGGCGGTTGCGCTGCACGAGCGCGCGCTTGCCCTGTATGCGCGTCGCAAGCCCGAGGGCCTCGAGACGCAACAGGCGCTCGTGTGGCTTTCCCAAGCGCTCCGTGCCTACTGGGACGCAGCGCGTCGGAATCGCGTACTCGACGACACGGCGACCGCGTTCATCGACCTCGATTACCCGCAAGTCGCCCGCGAGATCTACGACTTCATGTTTCAAACGGCCGACGACCCCGACGTGCACGTCGCGGCGGGACTCAAGGGCATCCGCCTCGCGGCCCAGTGCGGAGAACGGGCCGACTTCGAGCGCTACGCGGCGGAATTGGCCGAGGAAGGCGAGCAGATGTTGCCGGAGCAACATGCCGACTACAACCTGTCGCTCGGGCTCGGCTACTGGCGAAGCGGCCGACTCGCTCTCGCGCGAACAGCCTACTCACGCGCGCTGACGATCGCCGAGGATTGCCAGCTGTATCAGGAGTTGCACGACGCCGAGCAGTCGCGCGCGGGCCTCGACGCCGGCGCGCCACCGCCTCCGCTCCGTCGCCCGACCGATCGGCCTCCGTCGCCCGAGCTCGCGAAGGTTATCGCGTCGATTCGCGCGTTCGTGTCGGCTCGGCGCTGAGCTCGCCCGGGTGGTACTCGCGCTCGATGTGCCCCTTGAGCTGATTCGGGTAGAAATAGACGTCGCGTAGGCTGCCCGTGCTATAGCGCTGGGCCTGATCATCGAAGTGTGGCGACGCCGGATCGCCGCTTTCACCGCCAGCGGTCACGGCCATAGCCCGGACACTGTCGCCGAACTCCACGACCGCGACGAAGCTATTGCCGATCGACCCATACCGCTTCTTCGTGCCCGGGTACTCTCGTGCGCCAAACGCAGCGAGCGATCCCCACTGCGACGCCGTAAATCCCACGGGGAGACTCGGCTTGGTGTCGTCGTACTGCTGAACGATCTGCGGCGTGAGGCGTTGGAATCGGTTGATCTGGCCCCACGGCGTCTTCCAACTGCCGAAGGCTCCGGCGAGGTAATCCGACGCGGCCGCGAGCGCGCGGAGCTTCTCGGCGCCGCTCGTCTCGTCCGCCAAGCGCCGAAAGTAGTCTACGTTCGGTTCGCCCGAGCCTCGCCCCAACTGCTCGGCCCAGAAGATCGCGAGCGCGGTGGGCACCGACGTCTCGGACCACCGGTAGTCCCACGTTCTCAGCAGCGCGATTTGCTCGGCCACTTTCGTTTTCGTCTCGTCGCCGGCGGGTGCGTCATCCCACGCTTTGATCAACGATGGGATCATGATCTGGAACGCGGGCAGGTAACTGTCGTACGCCTCGGTCATCAGAGAGTCGAGCGTGAAATTTCGCGCGTGCTCGAGTACCCGGATGGCGTGCAATCCACGCGCGGTCTCGCCCGTGCCGGTTTCGACGTAGCGCGGGAAATCCTCGCGCTTCGGGCTATTCGGCCCGGCGGCTGACCATGGCCAGTTGTTGCTGTTGTAGAGCCACCCGTCGGCCGGATTCAGCAACAGCGGCGTCTCGTCGATGGATAAGAGGCCCTTCCAATCAGTCGCCGGGTCACTCCCGTCGACGGGTTTCGTCCAGTCAAACCGGTCATCGCGTTTGGGGATAAAATTCCCGTGAAAATACGCGATATCTCCGTCGGCATCGGCGAAGATCGTGTTGTTCGACGAGTTCGTGTGCAACTCCATCGTCTCACGAAACGTCTTGTAGTTCGTCGCTTTTGTCCGACTGTAGGATTGTGTGAGCGCCTTGACCGGCTCCTGCATGAGTCGCACGCTGACCCATTTGCCATCGGCAGCCATGACAATGGGACCGTGTATGGTTCTGTACACGGTAAACCGTCGCGCGCTCATCCCGTTTGCTGTCTTATATGGCACGACGATCGTGCTTGTGACGAGGGGCCGTACCTGCCCGCCGTAGCGATACCCCAGTGATCTCCCGTTCTTGACGATAGTTTCGGCGTAGTCACTGATATCATTCACGCCGCTCGACGTGTGCATCCAACCCACGCGTGAGTTGAAGCCCTGGTAGACGAAGAACTGCCCCCACGTCACCGCGCCGTACGCATTCAACCCTTCGTCGCTCGTAGCTTGGACTTCGGCGCGAAAGTAGAACGACGTGTGCGGGTTGATGAGCAGCATCGCGTGGTGCGAGGCCGTGAGCGAGGGCCCGATCGCGATGCCGTTTGACCCCGTGGGCTCCAACGAAACCGATGGGAGGCGGGGAACAGAATCGCTCCCGTAGAACGCAGCCAGCTGTCTGAGGGAGACATGCTCGATGTCCCCACCGATGCTGCCCTCGCTGAACGTCAGGGCCATCCACGGCTCGAAGTGCTTGATGAGCCGGGGGACCGTCCTCGGATGCGTATAGAGATAGTAGTTGAGCCCGTCGGCATACGCGTCCATGAGCTGCTTGAGCCACGCGGGACTCGCCGCGTACTTCGCCTTCATGGAGTCGGGATCGATGAACAGCTTCATGCGCAGGTCCCGAATGACCGCGCCCTCCCCCTCGACCTCGGCCAGCCGGCCCATCGCGTTGATGTAGTTCATCTCGACGCGATTGAAGTCGTCTTCCGCCTGGGCATAGAGGAGCCCGAACACGGCATCCGCGTCCGTCTTCCCGTGGATATGCGGGATTCCCCAGTCGTCTCGGGTGATGGTCACATCGCGCGCTTCTTGTTTCCACCGCGTGACCTGACCGAACGCCGTGCTGGCGCAGAACGTGGCGAAAACGAGTGTAAGCGTGCTGACAGGCGGGATGCGCATATTCTTGAGTATGACCAAATACGCCCTTATTGGCACATTCGTCCTAGCGAGTGTCGCCCAAGCCCAGACGTTCAAGGTAGCGAAATACAGCATTGGCGGCGATGGTGGCACGGATTATCTGACGGCCGAATCCGGCACAGGTCGGGTCTTCGTATCCCGGGCCACGCACGTCATGGTGATCGACGGCGCGACCGGCAAGGTGCTCGGCGACATCCCGGACACGCCACGCACGCACGGCATCGCGCTCGCGCCCAAGGCGGATCACGGGTTCATTACCAACGGCGGCGACTCGACGGTGACGATGTTCGACCTCAAGACCCTCGCCGTCATCAAGAAGATCCCGGTCAAGACCGGCGGCATGGATGGGATCATGTTCGATGATTTCTCGGACCGCGTCATTCTCACCAACCACAGTCATCCCGGCACGCTCGTCGCCCTCGATCCCAAGACGGGCGACATTGCCGCCACGGTGGAGCTCGAGGATACCGGACCGGAAGGCGCGGCGAGCGATGGGAAGGGCAAGATCTTCGTCAACCTGGAAGGCAAGAGCACGATCCAGGTGATCGACTCGAAGGCGTGGAAGGCGATCGCGTCCTGGCCGCTCGCGCCGTGCGACGGCCCGACGGGCATCGCGTACGACCGGAAGTCGAATCGGGTTTTCTCCGCCTGCGGCAAGAACTCGGTGGTCCTCGATCCCGCCTCCGGCAAGATCGTGGCGACGATCACGAACGGTGACGGCGTTGACGCGCTCGGGTTCGATCCGTCAGAGAAGTTGTTCTACGTTCCCGCCGGCCGCGATTCCAACGTGACGGTCGTGCGCGAGGATGGGCCGGACAAGTACACGGTCGTCGCGACCGTGACCACGATGCGCGGCGCGAAGACCATAGCCGTCGATCCGGCTAAGCACGTGGCGTATCTGTTCCAACCCGAGTACGGGCCGCCGCCGGCTGATGCCAAGCCGGACGAGCGTGGGCGCATGCCTCGTGGCCCGATCGTCGGCGCCTATTTCTTCGCCATCACCCACTGACGCGGGGACATACCGGCCAGTCGCACGAACGTGGTCGTGAAGTGGCTCTGATCGTAGAATCCGCAGGCGAGCGCAATCTCGGCAACACTCAATTTGCCCCGATTGAGAAGGGATTGCGCTCGTCCGACGCGGACGCGCCGGACGTACTCGGAGATCGTGCAGCCGAAATGCCGCCGGAACTGACGGCTTACCTGAACGGGATGCCGCTCGACTGCACGCGCTAGGTCCCTGAGCGTCGGACGCTCCTCACGCAGCATCTCTCTGACTCTCAACAGCCACGCGGGAATCCTCTCCTCATGCCGCTGGCTCAGGAGAATCTCCAGGACCGTGGCTTCAATGCCGAGCGCGCTCAGGTCGTCACGCTGACGGAATTCGTGATACAGGCGGGCACCGAGCGAAGTTTTCACCTCACCAGGCGCGCGAGCGATCTGGGTCGGCTGACGCAGTTCGACCGTGAGGCAGCGCGAACGCACCGGAAAGTAGTTCTCGTGTGGCTCGCCAGCCGGAACAAAGCGGACCGTGCCTGGAAGACAGACATCGCCGCCGCGGCTGTAACTGGACCAGTGCGGGCCCGAGAGGATGTAGATGAGATTGTCGGTCTCGTGCGTGTGTCGCTCGACGCACAATCCGGGCGAATACACCATCTCCTCGACAACCATGACGCTAATCTCGTACAAGATTTTGCGCTGGCAAGCGCCGAGTTTTTCGGTTCATGAACCCACTCGTACTAGCCGTCATCGCAGCGCTTCAGCTTCCGACGGTCCAGCAAGTCCTCGACCGTTACGTCCAGGTGACCGGTGGCCGGGACGCTCTCCTGCGGCATAAGTCGATGACCATGCACATGAAGGAGGGCGATGTCGAGCTCGTTCTCTACATGAAGGACACAAAGGCCGCCCAAAAGATCCTGTTCCCGGACGGGAAGACGATGCGCGCCGGCTATGATGGTAAGGTTGCCTGGTCCATCGATACGGCCGGCAAGGTGCACCTACCGCAAGGCGATGTGATCAAGACGATCGCGCGCGATGCGGACATGTACTATCACCTGCACGTCCTGAACTATTTCCGCTCGATGACCGTGGTCGATGTCAAACCGTTCAACGGCCACCCCTGTTATCACCTCAAGGGCGTGAACAACTGGGGAAGGGTCAACGAGCAGTTCTATGATACGGCGTCGGGTCTACTCATCGGCTACGCATTCAACACCGCCTGGCGAGGTGGCAATGGCGATGCCACGGCGACCTTCGAGGACTACACGAATTATGGCGGCGTCCTGATGGCGGCCAAGACTACCTCGCGTGATGGGAATGACGTATCGGTCGACCGGATCGCGTCCGTCACGTATGACGACGTCGACGACGCCATGTTCGCCCTGCCCGAGGCCGTGCGCAAGGCGGTTGCCGGTATCCCATGACGCCGGCTCGTCGTCAACGGACATATGGACGTGGGCGAACGCTGGTGGAAAATCCTGCTGGAGCGCGCAAGCGAGATGCTCTGCGCGACCGGCGCCAGTGGTGAGCTGGTATACGTAAACGCGGCTTGGCAGCGCGCCCTCGGGTACACGTTGGCCGAAGCGTCCGCGATGCGCTCCGTCGATTTCGTCGTACCGGAAGATCGTGATCGCTACGTGCGTGTCGCCCGCGCGGTGATGAGCGGCGACCCGGTCGAGGATTTCGAGGCCACGCTCCTGGCCAAGGATGGGCACCGGGTCCTGTGCCGGGGCTGGGCGATCGCCGACATCGTCGACGGCGTGTATCGCGGCTCGGTCGCCGGGTATCGGGACTGCACGGCCGAGCGGGCCGTGCATGGCGTGATGGTGGAGTTGGCGCAGAGCGAGGCGCGGTTTCGGCGGCTGTCCGACGCTTCGACCGACGGCGTCGTGATCACGCGCGAAGGGGTCGTACTCGAGGTCAATGCCGCCTGGGTGCGCATGTTCGGCGTGACCGAGCAGGAAGCGATCGGGACGCGGGCCGAGGAGTACATCGCGCTGCCGGAGCGCGATGCGGTGCGGCGGATCATGGTCGAGAACCGGCCGTTGACGTACTTGATCACCTTGCTGAGGCCCGATGGGACGACGTTCGAGGCCGAGGTGTCCGGCCGGCCGATCGACTACGGCGGACTGGCGGCCCGGATCTCGGTCGTGCGCGACGTGACCGCGTGGATGCGGGTCAACCGGCTCAAGAGCGAGTTCGTGTCGACCGTGTCGCACGAGCTGCGGACACCGCTCACGGCGATCCATGGGTCGTTGCGATTGCTGGAGAGCGGCGTCATACCGGCCGGCTCACCGCAGGCGACGCAACTCGTGACGATGGCCCGCGCCAACTCCGAGCGCCTCGTGCGGTTGATCAACGACATGCTCGATCTCGACAAGATCGAAGCGGGTCGGGTCGAGCTGCGGCGGCAGCCGCTCCTCGCCAGCGAGATCGTGCGGGCGACGCTCGATGGGCTCGCCGCGACCGCGGCCGAGCATCGCGTGACGTTCGCGTCGCGGGTGATGGACGACACGACGTTCAGCGCCGATCGCGATCGGATCGTCCAGGTGCTCACCAATCTCGTCTCGAACGCGATCAAGTTCGCGACGCCCGGCTCCGAGGTACGCGTGGGCATCGGCCGCGACGTCGGCGTCGTGCGCATCGCCGTGACCAATATCGGCGACGGGATTGCCGGATCGGATCTCCCGCGATTGTTCGGGCGCTTTCAGCAGCTCGACGGCTCCGATGCGCGCCGACACGGTGGGACCGGCCTCGGGCTGGCGATCGCGAAGGCGATCGTCGAGCAGCATGGCGGGCGCATCGGGGTCGAGTCCGAGCGGAGAGCGGGTGGGGAGACGACGTTCTGGATCGAGGTGCCGATTTCGCGGTCGTCAGTCGGTGCCCGCGTCCTGGCCTGACGAGTCACACCGATTCGTCGGCCGGTTGGGGGCGGGCATCGCGAAGTAATCGAACTCGAACCGCGCATTATCGGTGCGGAGCCCGACCGGTCCGTCGATGCCGGTGATGCCGTTCCCGATCGATCCTTCCCAGACGGTTTTGCCGTCGGCCGTCAGCATCAGATCCTCGCCGGTAAGCACGGCGCGGAGAATATGAGATTCGCCGGGGAGCACGCGGGGCAGGGTTGTGCTGGTGCGCGGACGGATGGTCGTGTAGCCGTGCGCATCGCATTGCTCGTGGGTCGACTGGCCGGGGTTCCGCTTGATCGACACGCCGAATTTGGCGTCGGGCTCGATGTGCCACATGACATAGAGCAGGTTGCACTGGTTCAGCGATCGCAGCTTGAGCCCGATCTGCCGCCGCATCTCGCCGCTGGCCAGCGGCTTCGAGCCTTCGCTCGGGCCGAGATACGTGAACCGAATTTCGGCGACACCATCCGCGGCTGGTAGCTGGACAACCGCTCGCGAGCTCGGAGAGTTGATCGCCATTCGCCCGCTCGGCGTTGTCGTGATCGCGCCATTCGTGACGCACAACTGATCGCGCGTGATCCGCTGGAGTGGCGCGCCTTGGATCGCGAGGACGATCAGCGCCGAGAGCGCACGAGCGTTCATGGGGTGACGATCCCCCGCGAGTCGTTGGCGTGACCATTGAGCCATATCCGATTGTGCCCCCCATCGCGTTGCGTGGGCATGTTCGGCCAGTCCTTGCGCGACATCTCGCATCGATCGATGTAGTCAACGGCCGTCCGCCCAAACGTCAACACGCACGCCGTGACGTCGGTCAACCCTCCATCGATGATGTTGTGGTCCGACCGCTTCCAGGTGACCGTGCCGTCGGTCACGTGCTCGCCGACAGTGGCCCAGTCGGGCTCCGTAGTCCCGGTCGTGCCCTCTTTCTCGGCGACGTAGATGCACCCGACGCCCTTGGCGTGCGTCCCCATGATGACCGACAAGGTGCGCTGGGCGACTCCGGCGCGCCAGCGGTTCAAGCCGGGCAGCACGTTGCACGCGGTCACGACCGCCTTGTGGTCGTTGGCCGCGCGGAGGAACCGCGCCGACTCGCTCCGGCAGTACGTGAAGTACGAGACGTCGCCGGCGCTGTTCTGAAGCTCGATATCAACCGGCGTATCGGCGCCCGTGAGTTGCGTACCCAGGTCGCCACACTGGAACCCAACGGAGATGCAGGCGACCGAGCCGGCGCGAATGAGGATCGCGCGCTTGCGGCAGTTCGCGAAGTTGCCGCCCTGGAAGCAATTCTGCAGCGAGTTGAACGACCGGTCGCCGTAATACCCGTAGTCGAACCAGATGAACGAGCACGCTTGCCACAGGTTCTCGCTGCCCATGCGATAGTGGCCGTACGCGTACACGCCGGACGAGCGGTTACCATACCCTTCGCCCGACAGATACAAGCGCTGGAACACATTGCCCTGCATCTCCGCGTGCCATCCGCTCGGCGGCGACGTTCCATCGTAGTCGAGCGTGAGGAGCGCCCCGCCCGGCGCGCCCGTGCCCGGCGCTTGTCGTAGCTGCATGGCCGAGATACCGCTGTAGCTCATGCCGTTGACGTACAGGACCGACGCCCCGCCCTCGCCGCCGCTCTTGTTCGTACCGGTGAGGGTCGTCGCGAACTCCCCGTCGCCCTCGATCGTGCCGCCCTGCACGTAGCGCAGCTCGAGCGGGCGATTCAGCACATATTCGCCGCCCGGGAATTTGAGGCGCTTGTTGCGGCGGTACGCCGCGCCATTCTCATTGCCGGGTGGCCCAAATGCGCGATAGATCCCTTCCTGGCAGCCAACGAGGTCTACGGTATCAACACCGGGCTGATAATGCTGCCCGATCGGGTGCATCGACGAGAGCTCTGCAGCGGTGATCTTCCGCCCGCTTCCGTCCCCGAGGGCCCCGCAGTCGGTGACGACGATATCCGGCATCCAGTGATGTTACTGCTAGCCTAGCCCCAACGCTTGCTTGATGTGTTCGACGCCCTCCGGTGGTCCCACCGTCCAGACCATTGCCAGGAAGTACCCGATCGCGATCGCGCCGCCCGCGACGAACTCACGCCACTGCCGTCCGGCAGGATGCGTCCGCAAGAATCCTACGAGCACGGATGGGTCAGTTTGAGTGGCTCGGCACATGCCGCGGCCTACGAGATGGTCGAGCAGGCGCTCGAGTGCGTCCCCGGTGTGTGGGGCATCACCAGCGAAGTGCTTACCTGATGTCGATCACGCAGCTGGCAGGCACTCCCGGCCGGTGATCTCGGCTGCGTGAATGCGGAAGACGACGGTGCGGAACGGCACCGGATCGTCTGTGGTCAGGCTGCCCGGTATGAGCGTGCGCAGCGCGGCGACGCCTCGCTCCCAGCGCGCCAGCTCGGCCGGCGGAGCCGATTCCATTCGGTACCAGCCGCCGTGGACGACGACGCTGCGCCAGTCGAATGGCCCCGCTACTTCGTCGACCTCGAACGCCACGTGATGCTGGTGGGTGACTGCCTCGATCTTTCGCCCCGGTGACGTCCGCCCGTAGATCCATCCGTCGACGAACACATAGTGCAGCGGCTCGATGTCGACGCGATTGTGCGTCGTGAAGCCGAGACGTCCGACGGAGTGCCGCGCGAGGATCGCCTCGCATGCGGCGCGATCGAGCTCGTGAATTCGGGGTGCTTGAGACATAGGCAATAGATGATGTCCGCGAATCCCTGACACAAGTCCGGGATATCCTGACTGGCTCGCGACCCTCAGTCACTGATACTGGGGCAACTTCTTCCCGCGAGCCTTTCTCGAATGTCCGATACATCTCGCCGTACGTTCCTACGCGAAAGCGCGGTTGCCGTCCTGGCCGGCAGCGTGTTGACCGCTTGTCGCGCGAAGGCCGAGCCTCCATCGACAGCCGACACGATGGATGCCATGTGCGTCGAGAGCGGCGTCCAAGATCCAGCGGGAGATCACGCCGGGTCAGAAGGTCGAGGCCTTCGCCTACAACGGAACGGTTCCAGGTCCGCAGATCCGCGTGACTGAAGGCGATCGCGTCCGCATCAATCTCGAGAACGAGCTCGACCAGCCTCGGCGGCTTCACGCTGAATGGCAAGGGATTCCCTGGAAATGTGACACGTTAAACGTCGCCCCCGGCGAGCGCTGGGATGTGTAAGTGCACTGTACGAGTCCAGGCACGTGGGCATTCCACTGCCACATTCTGCCGCACGCCGAGTCGGAGCAGGGCATGTACGGCATGGTGACGGGGCTCATCGTCCAACCGGTCTGATCTATGAAAACCTTCGTAGCTCTCGCGTTCCTCATCGCCACACCACTCGCGGCGCAGACCAGTGACACGCCCGCGCAAGTCACGCCCGCCGCGATCGATGCCGGGCGGGCGGTCTTTCATGGCTCCGGAACGTGTCTGGTTTGCCATGGCGCGAATCTCGAGGGCGCCATCGGTCCCGCGCTCACCGCGCACGACTGGAAGGACGCCAAGGGCGGGACGTTCGATGCGATCGTCGGTGTCATCGCGAAGGGCGTCGATGGGACGGCGATGGTCTCGCATCCCGGCGGTATCAGCGACGCACAAGTGCAGCAGGTCGCGGCGTACGTCTGGGCGGTGAGCCACGCGAAGGCTAAGCCATGATCGCTGTCATAGGCTTTCTGGCGTTGCTCGGTGGCGATGCGCGCCACACCGTGATGCCACTGGGCCTGAGCACGGCCATCGAGACGGCGCGCGCTGGCGTTCCGAGCTTCTCGCGACAGACGGGTCTCGCGTGCAGCGCCTGCCACTATCAGTTCCCGCAGCTCACGCCGTTCGGGCGGTTGTTCAAGCTGAACGGCTACTCGTTGTTCGGGGTGAAGGCGATCGTCGAGCCGAACAAGAGCAACGGGGCGGGTCTCAATCTCATTCCCTTCCCCCCGCTGTCGATCATGTGGATGACATCGGTGACGAGCCTCGCGAAAAGGCTGCCGGGCACACAGAACGACGCGACCGAGTTTCCGCAACAATTCAGCATTTTCCTCGCCGGCTCGCTGACCCCGAAAATCGGTGGATTGCTGCAGGCCACGTACAGCCAGGCGTCCGGGACATTCGGCATCGACAATTCGGACATCCGCTTCGTGAACCACTTCCGGCTGGCGGGCAAGGACCTGCTGTTCGGCGTGACGGCCCACAACAATCCGACCGCGCAGGATGTCTGGAACACGACACCGGCCTGGGGCTTTCCGTTCGCGAGCGCCGATGCCACGCCCAGGTCCGTGGCGGCATCACAGATCGATGGCGCCCTGGCGCAGCAAGTGCTGGGCGTCGGCGCCTATGCCCTGTGGAACAATCTCCTCTATGTCGAAGCGACCGGCTACCGATCGGCCCAACAGGGCAAGCCCTCGCCGTTGGATTCTACGGCGACCGGAGCGATCAATGGCATCACGCCATATTGGCGAGCCGTGCTGCAGCACCAATTCGGCACTCAACTCTACGGTATGGTCGGCACCTATGGGTTCAACACCCGGGAGATCCCGGCTGGTGTCAGTGGTCCAGCGAACACCTACACGGATCTCGGATTTGACTCGCAGCTGGAGCATCCGATGAAGGGCGGCGGCGTGCTCATCCTACGCTCGACGTGGATACACGAGTGGCAACGGCTGGACGCGTTCGTCGCCGACAGCGTGCCCGCGGCGGCGAATCTGCACAACCACCTCAACACCGTGCGGGTCAACGCTACGTACGAACCGAACGCCCGCTACGGCGGTACGCTAGGATATTTCTCGACCGATGGATCGCGCGATTCGGTGCTTTACGCACCGGGTGCGGTGTTCGGCAGCGGCTCGGGACGGCCCAGGACGACGGGCGCGATCGAGGAGTTGGACTTCAACCCGTGGGAGAATACGCGACTGGCGCTGCAGGCAACGCAGTTCACGCAGTTCAACGGCGCTGGGCGCGGGTATGATGGATCGGGGCGGAATGCGTGGAACAACAATACGCTTTATCTACTGGCGTGGATCGCGTTCTGAAGGGCGATGTGCTCGCCGGCGAGGGCAACGGCATCCGCCTGAGTGCCCGCAATGTTTTCTTCGCCGATATCGTCCATGACCGGCGACCGCTCGAGGGCCACCCGTGGCTGTGGGTGAAGCTCGGACAGAATCACGAGCGTGCCCTCGCGTCGGAAACGGTGCACGATATCGGCCAGCGTCCGGAGCCCCGTCGCATCGATCGCGGGGACCCGGCCCATACGAAGGATGATGACGCGAGGCCGCTGGGCGATGTCGCTCAGCGCCTCTTTGAACGCGGCCGCGGCGCCGAAAAACAATGGGCCGTTGATCTCGTAGATCTGGATGCCGCGTCCCGTGGCGACGTTCATCGTATCGCCCCCGGGCGTCTCATCCGACGACGAGACGCTCACGCCCGCGACTTCGGCCATGCGCCGCATGAACAGAAATGCGGCCAACACCATGCCGACTTCGATCGCGACAACCAGCGACACGATGACGGTGAGGCCGAACGTCACGAGGAGGACGGCGACATCGCTCCTCGGCGACCGCAGCTCGGCTCGAAATGTGCGCCACTCGCTCATGTGATAACACACGATCGTGAGGATCCCAGCGAGACAAGCCATCGGGATGAGCGCTGCCCACTTGCCGACGAAGATCGTAATCACCAGGAGCGTCACCGCATGCGTCATCCCGGCAACGGGCGTCCGTCCGCCATTCTTGGCATTCGTCGCCGTGCGCGCGATCGCACCGGTCGCGGGAATCCCGCCGAAGAGGGGCGTGACGATGTTCGCGATCCCTTGGGCGATGAGCTCCGTGTCCGGGCGATGCTGGCCACCGATCATCCCGTCGGCGACGACGGCGGAGAGTAGCGACTCGATGCCGCCCAGGAGCGCGATCGCGATCGCCGGTTGCGCGAGATCGGCGAAGGCGCGAATGGTCACCGTGGGGATCTGGAGCGGAGGGAACGACGCGCGGATGGCACCGAATCGGCTCCCGATTGTCTCGACCGGAAGATGAAAGATCTGCACGACCGCGGTGGCGACGAGTAACACGACCAACGGACCCGGGATACGGCGACTGACCAGTGGCCACAGGATGAGGATCGCGACCGTGCCCGCCGATACCGCCACCGCATACGGGTTGATCGACGTCAGATGTTGCCCATACGCCAACCATTTCTCGAGGAAGTGGGCGGGGACGTCTCCCATATGGAGGCCGAGCAGATCTTTGATCTCGCCTGAGAAGATGATGACCGCGATCCCGCTCGTGAACCCGGTAATGATCGGAAAGGGGATGAATCGTATCGTCGACCCGAGCTTGAGAAGCCCGAGCACGATGAGAATCACACCGGCCATGATCGTCGCCACGGTGAGCCCATCGAGGCCATATCGCTGCACGATTCCGTACACGATGACCACGAACGCACCGGTCGGACCGCCGATCTGGACGCGCGATCCGCCGAGGGCCGAGATGAGGAAGCCGGCGATGATCGCCGTATACAGTCCGCGGTCGGGCGTGACGCCGCTGGCGATGGCGAAGGCGATCGCCAGCGGGAGCGCGACGATCCCGACTATGACGCCCGCGCTGAGGTCGGCGATGAGCTGCGCTCGGGTGTAGCCCCGGAGCGTGGTCAGCAGTTTCGGTGCGAAGATCAAGCCGGAACGATCGTTCATGAGGTCGCCACTTATCGTAAGGTATTCCCCGACATGTGGCCAGCGGTTCTATCTCGGCGCTCGTCCCGAGCGCATATTACACGCCCCTTCTCATTCAGCTCTCGGAGAGCGTCCATGGCCACCACGCTCGAACGCCCAGCAGCGGCGACCAATCTCAAGATTCCCATTCGCGCACGCTACGACAACTGGATCGGAGGCGAGTACGTCCCGCCCGTACGCGGGCAGTACTTCACGAATCCGAGCCCGATCACCGGTCAGCCGTTGTGCGAAGTCGCGAGATCGACGGCCGAGGACGTCGATCGCGCGCTCGATGCGGCGCACGCGGCGGCGGTGAGCTTCAATCATACCTCGCCCGCGTACCGCGCGAATCTCTTGAACAAGATCGCCGACCGCCTCGAGGAGAATATCGAGAACATGGCGATCATCGAGACGATCGACAACGGGAAGCCGATCCGCGAGACGATGAACGCCGACATGCCGCTCGCCGTCGATCACTTCCGGTATTTCGCGGGCGCCATCCGCGCGCAGGAGGGCTCGATCGGCGCCCTCGACGACGACACCGTCGCCTATCACTTCCACGAGCCACTCGGCGTGGTCGGCCAAATTATCCCGTGGAACTTCCCGCTGCTCATGGCGACATGGAAGCTGGCGCCCGCGCTGGCGGCAGGGAATACGGTCGTGCTCAAGCCGGCCGAGCAGACGCCGGTGTCGATCATGGCATTCATGGAGCTCATTGCCGACATCTTGCCGAGCGGCGTCGTGAACGTGGTCGAAGGCTTTGGCGTCGAGGCTGGCAAGCCGCTCGCCCAAAGCCCGCGCGTCGCCAAGATCGCCTTCACGGGCGAGACCACGACCGGCCGTCTCATCATGCAGTACGCGTCGGAGAATCTGATTCCGGTCACGTTGGAGCTCGGCGGCAAGTCGCCGAACATTTTCTTCGCCGATGTGCTGCGCGCGGACGATGACTTCTTCGACAAAGCGCTCGAAGGGTTCGTCATGTTCGCGCTCAATCAAGGCGAAGTCTGTACGTGTCCGTCCCGGGCGCTCGTGCAAGACTCGATCTATGATCGCTTTATGGAGCGTGCGGTGGCTCGTACGCGCGCTATTGTCGAAGGCGATCCACTGGACCCGCGAACCATGATCGGCGCCCAGGCGTCGAACGATCAATTGGAAAAGATCCTGAGCTATATCGATATCGGGAAGCAAGAAGGGGCTCGCATCCTCACCGGGGGTGAACGCCGCATTCACGAGGGCGACCGTCGCGATGGGTACTACGTGGCGCCGACGATCTTCGAAGGCACCAATCGCATGCGGATCTTCCAGGAGGAGATCTTCGGCCCGGTCGTCTCGGTCACGCGCTTCAAGGACATGGACGACGCGCTCGCCATCGCGAACGATACGCTCTATGGCCTCGGCGCCGGCGTTTGGACGCGAGATATGAACACCGCGTACCGCATGGGTCGTGGGATCAAAGCCGGCCGCGTGTGGGTGAACTGCTATCACGCGTATCCCGCGCACGCCGCGTTCGGCGGCTACAAGCAGTCGGGCATCGGTCGCGAGAACCACAAGATGATGCTCGACCACTATCAGCAAACCAAGAACATGCTCGTGAGCTACAGCCCGAAAAAGCTGGGGTTCTTCTGATGCTTCCGGCCCGTGTGTCCGTTACTCCCGCCGCCGCCGCGCTTCTGCGGCGGCTCCGGGAGGAGCATGGGCCGCTCGTCTTTCATCAGAGCGGCGGTTGCTGCGACGGAAGCTCGCCCATGTGCTATCCGCGCTCCGACTTCCGCATCGGCGATCGCGACGTCTACCTCGGCGAGATCGCGGACGTGCCGTTCTACATCGGCGCCCAGCAGTTCGAGTACTGGCGGCACACGCACCTCACGATCGACGTTGTTCCCGGCCGCGGCGGTGGATTCTCACTGGAAGCCCCGACCGGCTACCGGTTCCTCACTCGGTCGCGCCTGTATGAGGACCAGGAGTGGCGCGACCTCGAAGCCGCCGGTCCGCCGCCGCACGGACCGCGCTAACGAGGTCCGCACGAGATTCTGACGGGATCCGCGCTGGCGTTCCGCCGGTGATCGGCGCAATGTGTCGACACATGCACTCCATCTCCCGCCGCCGGTTCATCGCCGATGGCTCGCTCGCTCTCGGCGCCGTGAGCCTCTGGCCATACCATAGCACCGGCGACGGGCGGCTGACCGCACGACCGGTATCACACCCGGCCGATCCATTGCCGCCGGGAACCCACGTGCTCTGGATGGTCGATGGGCGCGAGACCGTCGTCGTCGTGCCGTCGACGATCCAACCAGATCAACCCGCGCCACTGATGCTGGCGTTGCACGGCGCGACGCAGAGTAGCGAGTTCACACTGCACGCGATGCAGAGTGCGGCGGAAGCCGCCGGCGTGATCATGATCGCGCCGAGCTCGACGGACCGGACGTGGGACGCGATCCTCGGGCGGTCGTTCGCCGGCGACTGTGCGCAGATTGATCGCGCGCTCGCGCAGGTGTTCCAGCATTGCGCCGTCGATCCGCATCGCCTGGCGATCGCTGGCTTCTCGGACGGCGCGACGTATTCGCTCTCACTCGGCGTCGTGAACGGCGACTTGTTCACGCACATCATTGCGTACTCGCCAGGGTTCATGATTCCGGGGACGCGGCACGGCCGGCCACGTGTCTTCATCTCGCACGGCCGGAACGATCCGGTCCTGCCGTTCGAGCGGTGCGGCCAGCGCCTCGCGACCGAGCTCAAACACGACGGTTACCCCGTCGAGTTCGTCCCGTTCGACGATGGCCACGCCGTGCCGCCGGAGATTGCGACGCAGGCGACCGGCTGGTTCGCCGGCTAGCCGAGTCGGCGAGGAGGGTGCTGGCGAGCAGAGCCCGAAGGTGGCAAATATTGGACATGAGAAAAACGATCTGTATCGCCCTGGCGCTCCCGGCCATGTTAGCGGCGCAAAGCGCTCCGGACAGCGTGCGCTACACGGTGTTGTTCTCGGATCGACCGCAGGGTCACTTGACGCTTCGGGGAACATCTGCGGAGTGGTGGGCCGACTACGAGTTCAATGACCGCGGTCGCGGACCGCATGTCGTCGAGCACGGACTCGCGGCGGCCGACGGCACGCCGCGACAGCTGACCATCGTCGGCCACAACTATCTCAAGGACACGGTCGACGAACATTTCTCGACCGACGGCCACACGATGCGGTGGATCAACAGCGTCGAGGGGGACGTGAACGGTGCGGCACGTCCGGGCTTCTATGTCGATGTCGATGGTCCCCCGACCGCCGCACTGCCACAGGCGCTCATTGCGGCGACCAGCCACCGGATGCCGTTGCTCCCGTCGGGCGAGGCGTCGATCGAGAAAGTCCGCACGCTGACGCTGCACGCCGACGGACGCTCGCGGACCGTCACCGAGTGGAACCTCTCGGGCCTCGGATTCAGCCCCAGTCCAGTGTGGCTCGACGCGGACGGCCGACTCTTCGGTTTCGTGTCGAGTTGGAGCAGCACGATTCGTTCGGGCTGGGAGTCAGCCGTGCCGGCGATGATCGCCGCGCAGGACTCGACCGAGACCGTCCGCATGGCCCGCGTGTCTCAGCGACTCGCGCATCACTCGGCCGTGCTCGTGTTCCAACACGCGGCGATGTTCGACGCGACCACCGCGACCGTGCGACCGCACGTGACGGTTGTCATTCGTGGCGACAAGATCGAGCGCGTGGCGGATGACGCCCAGGTAACGCCGCCCGCTGGCGCGACGATCATCGACGCGACCGGAAAGACCTTGCTGCCGGGGCTCTGGGATATGCACGTGCATATCTCGCCGGGCACCGACGGCCTGCTGCATATCGCCGCTGGCGTCACGACCGGGCGCGACATGGGGAACGACACGTCGGTGGTCCTGCGGCTGAGAAAACAATTCGACGACGGGACGCTCATCGGACCTCGGCTCGTCCTGGCGGGCATGATCGATTCACCCGGGCCGTACCAGGTGCCGATCGGGCTGCTCGCGTCCAACGAAGCCGAGGTGCGTGCGGACGTCGATCGGTATGCGGCACTCGGCTTCGAGCAGATCAAGGTGTACAGCTCGATGAAGCCCGAGCTGGTGCCGGCGATTATCGACGAGGCCCATAAGCATGGGCTCAGAGTCAGCGGTCACGTCCCGGCGTTCATGACGGCCGCGCAGGTCGTGACGCTCGGGTTCAACGAAGTCCAGCACGTCAATTTCATGATGCTGAACTTCATGGACACCGTCCGCGACACGCGGGCCATGTCGCGGTTCACCGCGGTTGCCCAGGATGGCGCATCGCTGGATTTCCAGTCGCAGCGCGTGCGCGACTTCTTTCAGTTGCTGAAGGACCATCACGCGGACATCGATCCGACCGTCGGCACGTTCGAGGATATGTTCGTCGGCCGCCCGCGTACGATATCGGCGAGCTTTGGGATGATCGCCGACCGATTGCCGGCCCAAGTGCGGCGCGGCCTCTATGGCGGTGGCCTCCCAGTGCCACCAGGTATGGATCAGCGGTACCGCGACTCGTACGCGGCCATGATTCGAATGGTGGGCGAGCTCTATCGCGCGGGCGTGCCGATCGTCGCGGGGACCGATGGGTTCGCGGGGTTTCTGCTCCATCGCGAGCTCGAGCTCTATGTACAGGCCGGGATCCCGGCGCCGGCGGTGCTCCAGATCGCGACGATCGGGGCCGCGCGCATCATGAAGCACGACGGGGAGCGGGGGTCGATCGACGAAGGCAAGCAGGCGGATGTGATTCTCGTCGATGGTGATCCGACGACGAACATCAGCGACATTCGCAAGGTCGAGTTGACGGTGCGTGGTGGCGTGCTCTATCGGAGCGCCGAGCTCTATCGCGAGCTCGGGATCTCTCCGTGAATCTCGGGCTCGAGCGCCCCATTCACTGTGATGTGTCGCGCTTGGGCCCACCGATATCCCCACATCGGACCGTCTGGCGTAATCACCGTATCGGGAATCTGATACGCCGGATCAGACTGCGCGGCATCGAGTGAGACGAACCGATAGTGCTCCCGCTCGAACAGCGTGAGGACGCTGTCGAGCATGGCGGCATTCAGATCGTTCGCGTGGAGCAGCATGACCTGTGGCTGCTCATAGCCCAGGACCTGCTGGCTCAGGCGCGCGAAGTACGCAATCTTCGCCGCCGTGTATGCCAGGTACTGCGCTTGTACGCGTGCAGCGGATGTCGTATCACCGCGAGCCAGCATCCGAACGTACGCGGCGTTGAACACCCAGTCATCGTTCTCGATCGTACAGGTGGCAACTCGATACCCGTGTCGCGACAGAAACGCCGCGATGCTATCGTGCTTCTCCTTGGTGTCTCCGGTGTGATTGAACGGGAAGCGAAAGAATCGGACCGGCCGAATCGCCGTTTCTCCTCGAACGATCTCGTCCTCGAAGCGGTCGACGGAGAGCTGATTGAAGTCGGGATGTGAGTACGTATGGTTGCCGAGGTCGAGACCGGCATCGGTCCATAGTTTCAAGAGCTTGACGCCTGACGTGTCGCCGAGGCCTTCCGCGCGCGTTTGGTTGACGAAACCAGTCGCGGGAACGTGCCGTCGGACGAGCGTCGCGACGATGGCGCGGTTGACGGAGTCGGCGCGTCGGAAGTCCGACGCATCCGTTGGGCGATCGCCGACGGTCGCGTAGGGCAGATCGTCGATCGTGATGGCCACTTGGCGGTCGTGTGGCGGAATGCGCATGCCGAGCGCGCACCACACGACGAGGCCCCACACGCGCGTCGTCACGGATTCAAAGTAACCGGGCACGCGAAGGGTGCGCACACACGTCGGCGACCCGGCGCAATGCGTCGGCATACTGGCCGATCGATAATAGCGCGCCGGCGGACAGGCGGACTCCCTGCGGCGGACGGACGGCGCCAGCCGTGAACTGCGCGCACGGCGCAACGGAGACGCCGGCAGCGAGGAGCGCGGCGTGCAACGTGTCGGCGCGCCATCCCGGTGGGACCTCGAGCCACACGTATGGCACCCCCCGCATCAGGACGTATCGTCGCCGGCCGAGCGCGCGCGTGACGACTGCGAGCCGTCGCGCGATGGCCGCGCGGCGCAGTCGAATGACGCGCTCGATCGTACCATCGGCGAGCCAGCGTGCGGCTAACAACGCGCCGGGTGTCGCCGCGGTCCACGCGAACGCGCGCAACGCTTCTTGCATCGGCGCCGCGAGCGCCGGCGGCGCTCCGACGAACGCCAGGCGAAACCCGAATCCCAGCGATTGGGAGACACTGCCGAGCCACAGCGTCTGCCGCGGAAGCAGCGTGGCGAGCGCCGGGGCGTCGCGCTTGACGATGACCCCCGCCTCGTCATCCTCGATGATCCACAGCTTGTGCTGCGCCGCGATGCGCACGAGCGCGGCGCGGCGATCCGCCGACATCGCGGAGGGCATCGGATTGCCGGAGGCGGGCGCGCAGTAGATGGCGCATGGATGCGCCGAACGGCAGACGCGCTCGAGATGCCGCGCGTCGAAACCGCATGCATCGGCGCGCACCGGCACGAGCGGGATGCCAAGTCGGTGCGCCGCGATGAGCGCGCCTGAGTTGGCGAGCGCTGGAACGATGACCGGCGCGCGCGTGGGGCTGACCGCGGAGAGGGCGGCCGCCACCGCATGCTGGCCGCCGGCGGCGATCAGCACATGCTCCGGCGTCAGTTGCACGCCGCACCGCTCGGCCCATTGGACGCCGGCTTCGCGCAGTGTCCACGGGTCGGTGCCGTCGGTGAGCGTGTACGCGACGCTGAGCAGGGCCGCTTGGTGCCGCGGCGCCGGGAGCAACTCGCGAAAGCCCTCTGGCGTGGCCCACTCCGGGGGCCCGGGCACGACCCGCGACCGGAGGTCGTACACGCCGGGCGCGACGAACCCGCGCATCGAAAACGGCGCGCGCCAGGCTGCTTGGATCTCTTCGGCCGGGCGCACGAAGCTCCCGCGTCCCACGGTCCCGGTCGTGAGCCCGCGCTGTTCCGCCTCGGCGTATCCTCGCAATGCCGTCGCGGTCGCGACGCCGAGGTGCGTCGCGAGCTCGCGAACGGTGGGCAAGCGTTCGCCGCCGACCAGCGTTCCCGCGGCGACGGCATCGCCGATCGCGTCAGCGATCCCGAGGTAGGCCGGCCGGTCAGTCGGCAACGGAGGCGGCATCCAGGCGCTCATGGATTGTACTAGTACAACAGCCTGCTTGATTAGCGCAATTCCCCAGGCTTGGTTGCGGCATGCGCTTTTCTTTCATTCTCTGCTTTCCCCTCGCCGCTCTCGCGCAGACCGCTCCGGTCGCTGACGCATTCCGCGCCAACGTGCGGCGCGAGACCAAACGCCTCGTGTTGTCCGCCCACGAGATGCCGGCGACCATGTACGCCTACAAGCCCACGAAGGCGCAGATGACGTTCGGCGAGGTCGTCGTCCATCTGGCGGAGGACAACGACATCTTGTGCAGCGTGATCGCCGGAATCGACGCACCGCAGCGCACGACAATGGTGGCGACCGACACCAAGGCGCACTTGGTCGCGCGCCTCGAGGAGACCTTCGCGTTCTGCGATACGGCGCTCGCTTCGCTCGATGACACGCGGCTCGGCGAGCCACTCTCGTCCGGCGGCGAGACGGAAACGCGCGCGCTGGCCTTGATCAACGCGGTGGCCCACTGGTCCGACCATTACAGCCAGGTCGCGATCTATCTGCGGCTCAACGGCCTGCTGCCGCCGACGGCGAAGGATCCTTCGTTATAGTGCTTCGCGGACGCCGCTGAGCGCGCGCGCCAGCGCCTCGAAGCTCTCGAAGCGGTCCGCGGGCACCCGGGCGAGGGCTCGGGCCAGAAGACGTTCGATCGCAACGGCAACACGCTCCCGAAAGAGGCGGATCGACGGTGCGTCAAAACTGAGCTTCCGGCTCGCATCGCTGGCACCCCCCGTCGCGCCGAATGGCGGATGGCCGGCGAGCATGTGATAGAGCAAGCACCCGACCGCATAGATGTCGTCGGTGTCGCCGCGGCGTCGGGCGCCGGCCAGCCGTTCGGGGCTCAGGTATGCCGGGTCGCCGATCACCATCTCCGCGCTCCCCGGCTCGCGGTCCGCGGGCCCGCTCAACCCGTCCAGGAGCCCGAATCCACCCACGAGCACCGGTTCAGGCTCAGCGGTGAGAAATATATGCTTCGGACGAATGTCCCAATGCCGGACCCCGTGCGCTCGCGCATGCGCGAGCGCCAGGGCGACGTCGCGGGCTACGCGAACGGCGTCATCGACCGGCAAGGGCCCGTCCGACTCCATTCGCTCCCGCAGTGAAGGCCCCGGAGGGGCCGCCGTTGCGTAGTACAGAAACGGCCCGGCGCCGACGTCGAGCACCCGCACGATGCGGGCATCGACGATGGCCCCGGCCCGCTCCAGGGCGCGTTGAAAGTGCTGCGGCGCGGCCAGCGACGCCACTCGCGGATCGATCACGTGCACCATCACGGCGCTCCCACTGGCACGGTCCACCGCCCGCCACGTCAGCGCGACGCTTCCTCGCTTCGGGTCGGGGTCGAGGGCATACCGCGTCGCCAGATCGGCGGTGACGCGTTCGACGAACGTCTCGTGTGTCGCCGTGCGCGGCGGGATGGTCGCGCGCAATCGCGCCAGCCACAACTGCACTTCGGGATCGCAGGACGCGTCGAGCTCGCGTCGCACGGCGCGCTCATGGCGGACCGCGGCCGCCAGCGCGGCTATGGTATCGCCCGCCGCCACCAGGGCCTCGATGACGCGAATCGTGCGACCCGTCTCCAGCAGATCGAGATCCGCGAGCCGACGATACCACGGGACGGCGTCCGCCGGCCGCCCACGGCTCGCGGCGGTCAGCGCGAGTTGCTCGATCGATGCCGCGGCATATTGAGCAAAGCGCGATCGTTCGACATCCACCCATCGCTCGAACTCGCCGACGTCCGAGAGATGGAACCCATCCAGAAATGGCCCCACGCAGAGCGCCGCGACGCGCTCGTGCGCGCCGGCGGCGACCGCCGTGGTCACCTCCGCGATGTCGCTCGACAGGCGCTCGGGGTGCACACGCAGGGATCCGGTCCCCTGGATCACGTCCGGATCGCCGACCGCCCGGCGGAGCGCGTACAAGGACTGCTCCAGTGCGTGCCGCGCGGTCATGGCATCCGACTCGGGCCAGAGTAGGCCCAACACGCGATCGCGACTCACGCCACGATCGCCCGCGGCGGCGGCGAGCACGAGCAACGCCAGCCGCCGGGGCTGCACTGCCGGACCGCTCAGTTGCCGCTCACCATCGGTGAGGGCAATGCCGCCGAACGTCGTGAGTCGCAGCACGTCGTCAGTCGCGGCGAACCCGCAGCGACGCGTGCACGGCGTCCAACAGTGAGTCGACGACCACGCCGGCCTCGGGTGCCTTGATCCGCCAGAGCGACGAGTCGCCGACACAACCCAACTTAAGCATGTACCACAACAGCGTGACCAACTTTCGCCCTTGGATAATCCGACTCGCCGGCGGACCGACCGGCGCGACGCTGTGGCGCCCGACGATTGCGGGGCGCGCCGCTCGTCGTGCGCCGTCGGCGCTGATGGTGAGGATCCGCCACTGGCCATTCTGCCGGTCGAGCCAGAGATAGTTTGTCCCGGGAAGCAGGCCGAACCCCGGAAACGCCGCGTCGGTCGATACCCTGGAGATGATGTGACCATTCGCGAGCTCCTCCTCGGACAGCTCGCGGGCTTCGATCTGGGGTGCGATCGTGAGCGTCACGGATGCGCCCGAGGGCAACGCCAAGGTCTTGATGTCGGCGGCGAGCGCCGTGGTGTCGAACCGCAATCGCCGCGCGTAGGCGAGCGCTTCCATCCGACTCACCTCCCGGATGTGGCGGCCGCCGAATGCGGGCTCCAATGACAGACGCGTGGCAGCAATGTCTCCGTTCGACACTTGAGCCGGCGCCCGTGCCGGAGCGGTGAAGAGCATCACGATGACCGCGAGGATGACGAGACGCATACTGCCTCCGAGCAGCTAGGGAAATGAAGGGTGTGCCCACAAGGTTCGAAATGCCCCGCTCCAACGCGCGGCTCGCGCGGTGTCCGTGGGCGAGGTCGCGAGCTCGGCGCGGAGTGCCATCGCGCGCACGAGACACGTAGCCTCGGTCACATCCTCGATCACCCGGGGGTCGAACGGCGGCGTATCGAGCACGCCGTCGAGGCTGTGTGCGGCGCCGGCGCTGTCGCCGACGGCCAGCCGCAGGAGCGCGACTTCATAGGCGACGGCGGGTGACGGCGTGAGCCCGAATACCGGCATCGCGGTGAGGGCGCGGCGCACGACACCGGTATCGCCGTGCGCGAGCGACGATTGCAGATCCAGGAAATTGCCGCCGTTGGCGGTGCGTGGATGCTCCGGTCGCGCGCCGATCGTCGAGAACGCCAGTGTCGATGGCCAATCCAGCAGTCCGTGTCGCACCGATTCGCGGTGCACGGGGTCGATCCACCGGTCGATCGCGCGCTCGGCGCGCTCAGCGGTCACGCGCACGCTGTCGGCCGGCGATCCGAACGAAGCGTACACCAGGTAGTCGAGTGCGGCGCTGGCCACCGGCGGCGGTACGACCACTCGTCCGCCCGGCGTGTCGATCGTGTCCGTGGTTGTACTGCGCCGCGTGTCGACGAGCGCCTCTTGCACGCGACCCGTCAGGCCGTCCAGTGCGGCGAGTTGCCGCGACTCGGCGATCGACACCGAGGCCGTCGCGAGTGTCTCGGCCAACGCGCGCGCGGCGGCAAACTGGTTCCCACCGATCAAGAAACGGATCTCGTCGGCACCGGCGTGCACGCGCTCGTCGGGCGTGGCGGCCAGGCGACGCGCGACGTGCATCTGATCGAGCGCGCTGTCCGCACCGGCGGCTTCCAGTGCCCGCGCGAGCTGCCAGTGCGCGACGCTGCTCATCGGCGCCGTGCCCGTCCAGACACGAGCGAGGTCGAGCAGCAACAGGCGGTTGCGGGCGACGGCCGCCGGTTGCGACGCGGGTCTCGTGCCCGGCCGATCGTTCAACAGATCGCCCAACGGGTACGGGATGAACGTGAGGGTATCGTGATCGA
>Ga0210387_10000442_pt1 | contig 29610 bp, 27 predicted proteins | sample IncBWC7OmetaG_FD_160108 | JGI IMG/M metagenome (GOLD analysis project Ga0210387, IMG submission 160108) | Forest soil microbial communities from Barre Woods Harvard Forest LTER site, Petersham, Massachusetts, United States - Inc-BW-C-7-O ...
GCTTGCATCGGCGGACAAAACGAAAAGCGCGTGGCCATCGGGCAGCCAGGCGATGGAACGGAGGAAGGCTTCGGATTTCAGGAATACAGTTTTTTGGCCCGTGGCGGAATCGAAGAGATCAATGGAACCGACGGTGGAATCGGCTGAGAGAATATTGATCGCGGCGATTGTTTTGCCATCCGGCGACCATTGCGGCGCATGGAGCAATGAGGATTGTTGGGTAAGAAGCTTTTCGTTCGAGCCGTCAGCATTGGCGATCATTAAGTCGCCCTTGCCTTCGCTGTTTTTGAAACGAACGAAGGTGAAGCGAGCGCCGTCGGGAGAAAAGGAGATGCTAGTTCCGACGTCGTGTATCACCCGCTCGGGATTGCCGCCGAGAACGGGCAGGCGGTAAAGGCTGTCGACGTTGATTTCTTCGCGCTCGCGGCGCGTGAAATAGATGTTGTTTCCGTCGGGCGAGAAGGTGACGGACTCGTAGCGATCGTCGGTGGATGCCACAATTTGGGTGTTGCTCTTGGTGGGAACATTGCGAAGCCAGATGCTTTCCTGGCCGGCGTCGAGTTGAATGCTGGCGATGTATTTTCCGTCGGGAGAAATCGCGGCCTGAGAGGCTTTGCCGGTATCGGTGACGGGGCTCGCCGTGAAACTTTCAAAGGAATTTGCGGCCTTGCGCGAGAGTAATGCGTAGGCGCCATAGCCTGCGGCGATGAGCAGCGCCAGAATGGCAATCGTGCCGAGCGAAAGCCCCAATTTGTGTTGGGCTGCTACCTGGCGGACCGTTGAACTCGATCCGGAAGCGGATGCCGCGGGAGTCGACGGGGAGGACGCGGCCACCGCCGCCACGGAGCTTGAACCTGACGCAGGAATCGCGGTACTGCCCGAGGATTGCGCATCGACGGCGCCGGAGATGCGCCCTGAGGAATCGGCTTCGCGGCGGAGGCGTTTCAGGTCCGCGCGCATTTCCGCGGCGTACTGGTAGCGCATCTCACGGTCTTTTTCGAGGGCTTTGTGCAGGATCTCGTCCATGCGCGGAGGAATATCGGGATTGAGGCGCATCGCCGGAGGAGGAAGCCGATTCAAAATCGATTCGAAGACGACGCCCGAAGTTTCACCGCGGAAGGGAAGCACGCCGGTGGTCATTTCGTAGAGAACGGTGCCGAAGGAAAAGAGGTCGCTGCGCGAGTCAAGATCTTTGCCTCGAACCTGCTCGGGCGACATGTAGGCGACGGTGCCAACGGCAGTACCAGGGCTGGTGAACATCTCACCAGCAGCAACCGTCGCGTTGGTGAGCCCGGCAGCGCCTTCCCCCATGGACGCGCCCACTGGAGCGCTGCCCGCGCGCGTGGGTACGAGTTTCGCGAGGCCGAAATCTAAAATTTTTGCGTGACCGCGGCGGGTAACGAAGAGATTCGCGGGCTTGATGTCACGGTGCACGATGCCTTGCGAGTGGGCGGCGTCGAGCGCGTCGGCGATTTCGATCGAGAGATCAAGCAAGCGGTCGAGTTCCATGGGGCGGCCGGTGATGACGTGCTTCAACGTGGAGCCGTCAAGAAATTCCATGGCGATGAAGGCTTTGCCGTTCTCTTCGCCGATGTCGTAAATCGTGCAGATGCTGGGGTGATTGAGCGCGGATGCGGCCTGCGCTTCGCGTTGGAAGCGGCCTAAAGCTTGCGCGTCTCGCGCGACTTCTTCGGGCAGGAATTTCAGTGCGACGAAACGGTGGAGACGGGTGTCTTCGGCTTTGTAGACGACGCCCATGCCACCGCCGCCAAGTTTTTCGACGATGCGGTAATGCGAGATGGTCTGGCCGACGAGAGGGGACTGGGCGTCTGGCATGAAGTGTGGAGTTTAGAGCGAGTACAAAAGTAAGTCAACGCGATGCAGACTGCGCTGTTTCGCTTCTCGCTTCGTGATGCGCGAGGCTGCTATTCCTGAGTAGATTTCTTTTTTGAGTGCGCTTTCTTTTTGGAAGCGTGATGGCGGGCTTTCGGTTTCGCCGGTGCTGGAGATGGCGGCTGCAACGGGAGATTTGAGTTGTAAACGTCGGCTACCACTTTCCACTTTCCGTCGGCTTGCTTTTTCCAAACTTCCAGAAATTTTCCGTGATCTGTAATGGGATTGCCGTGAGCGTCTTTCGCGGTCGCTTGGTAGATTCCCATGCTGTAGGCGAGATCACCGGATTTAGAGACGTCGACATTGCTTGACTGCCATGACAGCGAGGTGTCTGGCGCGAGGAGGTCGGCCCAGACTGCTCGAATCGACTGCTTATCGGTGGCGAGAGGGGCGTTGGGAGGGAGCAGAGAGGCTTCGTCGGCGTAGTAGGCGACGGTTGCGTCTACGTCTCTGGTGGCGGCTGTTTTTGACCATTGCGCGTCGAGATCTCGAATTGTGTTTGCATCCGCGGCGCGGGTGTCTTTGGGGGCTGGCTGTCCGCAGGCTGATGCGATTAGGATCAGGGCGATGCAGGTTGGGAGAATCGCGCTGGATGTTTGGACCGCTTCGAAACGACGATTCATTCGCAATTTCTCCTGGAGTTTAGAACCCATTGTGAGAGGCGGTTTGAAATGTGCGGGAACATATTAGGCGGCGCGACGAAGTGAGTCAAATTCAACGGATTTAACACGGAGGACACGGAGGAGAAACGGAACAGATAACAGCGAGGAGAGCCGCGTGATGGTGATTTATTGAGATTTGAATTGGGTGCTCGTCAGAGCACAGGCTGAAGCCTGTGCCACTGGAGGTGCGTTGTCCCAAGCTATCTAACGTGGATGAACCAATCGAGGATCGTTGGTGCAAGTTATCGAATGTAGAAAAGCCAGTAGAGGATGGCGCCGCCGAGGAGGATGCGATAGATGGCGAAGGGGGCGAAGCCGCGGGTGCGGACCCAGTTCATGAACCAGGCTACGCTGCCGTAGGCGACGATGAAGGAAACGACGAAGCCGATGGCGAGAACGATCCAGCCGTGCGAATCGATTTGGCTGACGCCAATTGGATTTTCGACGCCTTTGGCACGCAGGGATTTCAGCAGGTCATAACATGTGGCCGTGACCATCGTTGGGATCGAAAGAAAAAAGGAAAATTCGAGAGCTGAGGCGCGCGACATTCCGGCGATTTGTCCGGCGGCAATTGTAGACATCGAGCGCGAGGTGCCGGGGAAAACGGCTGAGAGAATCTGGCAAGCACCGATCCAGATGGATTGGCCGATGGACATGTCTTCCATGTGCCATGTGTGGATCCGGCTGTTTGGCGCGCCGGGGCCGGCTTTTTCGGATGGCGCGTGGATCGCGTCAACGATCCACATTACGATTCCGCCGATCAGAAGGCTTGCTCCCATGATGTAGAGGCTTTCGAGATGTTTGCCAATGATTTTTGTGAGCAGGAATGCCGGGAGCGCGGTGACGACGAACGCGATGATCACGAGGCTCAGCGGATGCGTGAGGATTGTGCGGTCGCCGCGTTCGCCCTGCGGAAATGTGGAGAGGAATTTCGCAATGCGTTCGCGAAAATAGATTGGGAGGCAGAGAATCGCGCCGAGCTGGATGACGATTGTGTACATCTTCCAGTAGCCGTCGCCGAGGTTGATGTGCAGCAGGGCTTCGGCGATGCGGAGATGCGCCGTGGAGCTGACTGGAATGAATTCGGTGAGGCCTTCGACGATGCCAAGGATGAGAGAGAGTACGTAGTCGTTCAAGATGCCTCCGGATGCGAATACGTGTTGCTGAGCGCGAGTGCCGCTTGCGGCTAATTGGTTGCAAGTACTCGGCGCTGAGATCCTTCAGGCATCCTGGTCGGATGCCTTCAGGATGACAACGCGCCTGCTTTTGTTGCCCGCGTTGAGGCGATGGATTTAATCATCGCGTAGGCGTCGCGGCCGCCCGGATAGTAGCCCTTCCAGACGCCGCGAGTACGATATCCATGCTTTTGCCAGAAGGCAATTGCGGAATCGTTTTCAGTTGCTGTTTCGAGATGTATTTCGTGGACGCCGAATTTTTCGAGGCGGGTTTCGACGGCTCTTAGAAGGCGCGATCCGATGCCATCGCGGCGGTGCGATTCGAGAACGTCGATTGTGATGATGTGGCCGCGAGTATCTTTGTGGGCGCTGAGGCAGAAGCCGACGGGTTTGCGGCGGATTGTGGCGACGAGGCAATCGGCTCCGGGGAGATTCAGGTAGGCGCGGAGTTCCGGGCGGGAATAGGCGATGGAGGGCGGGTAGCAGGATTGGTCGATTTCGTAGAGGATTTCGAAATCCTTGGGAGAGTACGGACGGATAGTGATTTGCGGAGGCATGCTGCGGATATTAGAACACGAGCCAGCTAAGCTTCGCGCTCTGACCGTGAAGGAGTAAGCATCCTGCGGGCGAGCACTATGCAAATGTAGAAACCCACAAAATCAATTACGGCCCACTTTGCGGCGTGGGCAATTGCAAGTCGATCCAAATTTGGGATCTTCCCAAAGTTTACAAAAGATATGCCAAGCGCGAAACACCAATTACCAGGATGCTTCCAGTCTGGAGTGGTGGACAGTGTGGCCTTGTTCAAATCGAGAAATGCGTTCGGAGCAATGCGTCGAATACCGATCGCAACGCAGACGAGGGCGCCCACCGCTGCTAGAACCCATCCAAAACGTGTCGTCAGCAGCGTCCATCCGGTGAAAGCATTCACCTCAATAAATCCAACTAGCACTCCGCCGATGGCGGAACACAGCGCCAAGAGAACTGTGCGATTGAAGCCGAGCGGCATCGAATGGTCAGCTTCAGGCAGAGGCACGATTTCTAACCTCCCGACCGAGTAACTTACTGAAAAAAGATTGTATCAGTAATTTGGAGTGGCGCGGGAAAGCCGCCCGGGGCGAAATCGGCAAGACTGCACCGAAATTTTGGGTACTGTGGCTTAGTGGTGCGCAATAGGGCACGGCATGCCGTGCCCCTACAGGACAAGCTTCGATTGGCAAGCAGAGGCGGTCAGATTTCTAAGATTACGGGGAGAATCAGGGGGCGCTTGGAGGTTTGCTTGTTGAGATAGCGCTTCAGGTCGGCGCGGATTTTTTCTTTGATTACGCCCCAGTCGGTTTTTTCTTCGGCAGTGGATTGTTCGACTGTGCGGAGGATTACTTCGCGGGCTTTGTTTAGAATTTCCTGGCCATCGTCGGAGAGGAAGCCGCGCGTTACGATTTCCGGCGGGCCTTCGAGGTGGCCGGTGTGTTTATCGATGGCCAGGATGGGAACGACGATGCCGTCCTCGGCGAGATGACGACGGTCGCGGATTACTACCTCTTCGATTTCTTCGAGCGAGCCGGAATCGACGCAGACGCGCCCTGCGGTGACGGGTTCGCGGCGGTGGGCGCGGCCGTCTGGCGTGAATTCGAGCGGCTGGCCGCCTTCGAGCAGGAAAATTTCACCGGAGACGGCGTTCATCTGCTCGGCAAGAGCTGCGTGGCGGAACAGGTGGCGATATTCACCGTGCAGCGGAATGAAATATTTTGGCTTTACAAGCTGCAGCAGGATTTTTTGCTCTTCCTGGCTCGCGTGACCGGAGACGTGAATCGGAGCGGAGCGCCCGCCTTCGTAATAGACGAGAACCCGGCGGCGGAAGAGATGATCGATCATTCGAAAGATGGCTTTTTCGTTTCCTGGAATCTGGCGCGCAGAAAGGATTACGGTGTCGTTTTCGGCGATATTCATCAGCCGATGATTATCGACTGAGATGCGCGACATGGCGGAAAGCGGTTCGGCCTGCGTGCCGCTGGCAAGAATGACGATACGCTTACGGTCGAAGCCTTTTATGTCTTGCGGGCGCACGACGCTGCCATCGGGGATGCGCAGCTTGTCGAGGCCGTGCGCGATTTCGGTGTTGTCGACCATGCTGCGACCGATGAAACCGACTTTGCGGCCGACAACTCGTGCGAGATCGATCACTTGCTGGATGCGATGAATGGAACTCGAGAAACACGAAACGACGATTCTTTCGGGAGCGGCGCGAAATAGTTCTTCGAGACGCACGACGACAGAACGCTCGGATGGAGTAAAGCCGGGGCGTTCGACGTTGGTGCTGTCACTGAAGAGCGCGAGAACACCTTCCTGGCCGTAGCGCGCGAAAGCGTGAAGGTCGAAGGGGCGGCCGTCGACTGGCGTAGGATCAATTTTGAAATCGCCAGTGTGAATAATGACGCCCAGGGGAGTTCGGACGGCAAGAGCGACGCAATCGATTGTGCTGTGCGTGACGTGGAGATATTCGATTTGAAATGCGCCGAGTGTGGTGACGTCACCCGGCTTCACTTCGTGGAGTTTCACGCTGTCGAGAAGGCCGTGTTCTTCAAGTTTCTTGCGAACGATGGCGAGCGTGTATTCCGTGCCATAAATCGGAACGTTGAGGTCGGCGATGATGTAAGGAATTGCTCCGATGTGATCCTCGTGCGCGTGCGTGAGGACGATCGCGCGGACCATGCGCTTGTTCTGTTTCAGATAGGTGGTGTCGGGAATGACGATGTCAACGCCGAGGAGTTCCTGCTCGGGGAACATGAGGCCCGCATCGATGACGATGATGTCGTCGCCGGTGCGGAGGACGAGCATGTTCATTCCAAATTCGCCGAGGCCGCCGAGCGGGATGGCCCATACAGAGGATTGGCTCAATTTAGTCTTTCACGGATGCGTAAAGCCGCAGCACGTCGCATATGCGGTGCCTGCTGCTAGGTTGAGATTCTTCGCTTCGCTCAGAATGACAAACGGATGCAAGCGGATGCAAACGAATGCGGCCTGACGCGGGTGCGAGTGAAAGAATGACATGTATGAACCGTCAGTTCAATCCCTGCTGCCCGCGAAAAGGCGGGCAACGGCAACGAGGAGAACTGCGCCAACCGTGGCGGCTGCGAGAGTTCCCCAGAATCCCCACATCACGATGCCGAGTTTCAGGAAGAGCCAGCGGCCGATGACGGCGCCGATAAGACCGAGAATCACGTCAACAATGCAGCCGAAGCCGCGGCCGCGCGTGATGTGGCCGGCGATCCAACCTGCGAGAAGTCCGATAAAGATCGTGGCGATGAATCCGGGCGACGTGATCTCCACGTAAACCTGATGTTCATTAAACGGCGCCTGCGATTGTGCGTGAGCTACAAGAGTGGCGAGCGCGAAATCAATCATCCGGCATCCTCCGACATTCTAAATCTGCGAAAGACGAAAATCATTCCTGGCAGAAAATGTATCCCAACGTTTTGTAGACGAGCTTCGCGGCGAGAAAATCGGATGCGTGGTCGCCGGGCTGCGGGAGCAACTCGACGACGTCCATGCCGACGATTTTTTTGTGGTCGGCGACGGCGCGAATGAGCGACGTGACCTGGACCCAGTCAAGACCGCCGGGCTCGGGCGTTCCGGTGGCGGGAACATACGCAGGATCGAATCCGTCGAGGTCAATCGTGAGATAGACGTTCGGGCTGAGATCTTCCAGCACCTTTGCGATCCAGCTTTTCAGCGGCGCGCGGACGATATCCTTCGCCCAATAGATTTTTGTGCGAAGGTGGGGAATCGCGTTCGCTTCTTCGACCGAAAGCGAACGAATTCCAACCTGAACGGCAGGGCAGACTTCGACGACTCTGCGCATCGCGCAGGCGTGGCTCGCGGGATTTCCTTGATACTCGTCGCGAAGATCGGCGTGGGCGTCAATTTGGAGGACGCTGAGATCTTTGAATTTTTTGGCAGTGGCGGAGACGAGCGGGGGAGTGAGCGAATGTTCGCCGCCGAGCGCGACCGGAAACTTTTTGTCCTCGAGAAGGGCAAGTTGAGCGGTGAATAGCTCGGTAATTACTTCATCGAGCGTGCCATCGGCCGTGTCAATTGCAGGAAGAGTATGGATGCCAATTTCTTTGTAGGGTTCGAGCTCGAGTTCGTCGTCGTACAGCTCCATATTGCGGCTGGCGGCAAGAATCGCGGCCGGGCCGTTACGCGTACCGTGCTCGTAAGATGTGGTGCGTTCGAGAGGAACGGGAAAAATCACTGCGCGAGATGTTTCGTATTGCGAATGCTCTTCGGGAAGACCGCCGAAATTTTCAGGCGGCATCGGAGTGTATCGTGTCATCGTGGGTTCTGGCTCACCTAGGGTTTTGATTTCTACTTTTTAACAGAATTATCTTCCAACTAGAGCCTCACTTGTACTATCAATGAGGCGCGCGCGAGTAAATCTGCGCACTGAACGGGCCAGTGGCACTACATTACCTGCGAGGACGCTGAATGGCAAAGAAAAAGGGTGCGACGGGAAGAATTTTGCACGACCCGATCAAGGACAAACTCACTCCGATCTATCCGCTCGACCTTTCGAAAATTTCAACGATTGATGATCTCGTGCGCGCGATGGGACAGACGGCGTTCACGGCGCGGCAGATCGGCGACGCAGCGGATGTTCTCGAAACGATGGCGCGAGACAAGGATTGTTTTGGAGTGATGACGCTGTCAGGGGCGCTGACAGTGGCGAAAATGGCGTTGGTATTTTGCGACCTCGTGGAAGCGGGCGTGATTAAGGCGATTGTTTCGACTGGTGCGCTGATGGCGCATGGCCTCGTGGAAGCGGAAGGCTTGAGACACTATCGTTACGACGAGAAGATGGACGACCGCGCGCTTTTCGCCGCCGGTTACAACCGCGTTTACGATTCGCTTGAACCGGAAACAAACCTGGATCACGTAGAAGAAGTCATGCAGAACATTCTGCAGGCGTGGGATCCGGAAGAAGTGTTGTGCAGCTGGAAAATCAACCGAAGGATTGGTGAATATCTTTCGAGGCACACCAAGGGTCGCGGGATCTTGAAAACGTGTTTCGAACATAAAGTGCCTGTGTTTGTCCCCGCGTTCACGGATTCGGAGCTTGGGATCGACGTGGCGTTGCACCAGCGATTGCGGAAGAAAGCGGGGCAGAAGCCGCTGCGTTTTGATCCATACGAGGATTTTGAGCATTATGCGTCGACGATGCTGGCGACGAAGCGAATGGGGATTTTTACGATTGGCGGAGGAGTGCCGCGAAATTGGGCGCAGCAGTTTGGAGTGTACGCGGAACTATTGGCGCGGCGCGGATATGAAAAGCTTCCTTTGAAACGATACAACTATGGTGTGCGGATTTGTCCGGAGCCGGTGAATTGGGGAGGGCTTTCGGGAAGCACGTATACGGAAGCGGTTTCATGGGGGAAATTTGTGCCGCCGGAGGAAGGCGGACGGTTTGCGGAAGTGTTGGATGATGCGACGGTGGCGTTGCCGTTGATTGTTGGGGCGGTTTTACAGCGGATTGGGTATTTGAAGAAAGGTTGACGCGGAATTGTCAGTGCGACGAATGACGAGAGGCGAAGGAGCCGGCGAGACGCCGGCGTTACGGATTTGCAGTATCGCTCCGACTCGATCGTAAGGTCTATATCGACCCAATTCGTCGTTGAAGAAAACAGAGAAAGGTTAGTCGTCTTCGCCGAGGAGGATTGCCGCGGCTAAAACGGTGCTCCAGAGGCCGCGCTTATCGCCTACGGCGGATTGGGTGATGTTCATGGTGCGGACGATTTTGTTTGAGATCCGGTAGACTTCCTTTTTCTCATCCCACGATAAATCCGGATCGAATTCTACGTTGAGAGTGGTGGCCAGCATTTCAGCGGCCAGCTCTTCCGTATAATCGCCCGCAACTTCTTCCGGTTCGCCGAATGAATGATGTTCGGAAAGGTAGCCGAACATGGATTTGTCGGCTGGAAGTGCGAGGCCGACTCCTGCTGCGATCAGGCGATGTGGTTCGCGAGTCTGATTCTCACTGATTACCGTGAAAGCCACTTGGCCGGCTTTCAGATGCTTGAGGCCTTCGCTGCGTGAAATCAGTTTGCAATAGGGCGGAAAAATGGAAGAGACGCGAACGATGTTACATGCTGCGATTCCTGCGTTGCGGAGGGCGAGCTCGAAACTCGAAAGGCGCTCTCGATGTTTTCCGACTCCCTTGGTGAGAAATATTTTCTTCGCGACGAACGCCATGAGCCGGTTAGCGGTGCCTCCACTCGATTGAGTCGGAAATTTCTACAGCATCGGAAAACTAACAAGCAGGTTGGGTGATGTCAATCATTATTCATGCTGCGACGGTTACGGGAGTGTTACAGAGTGCGTGGGCCCGTGGCGGATCGAGCGATGAGCGCTAGAGACTGCGCCTGAAATTTTACGCATCAGTTTGTCGGCGAGTGAGACCCTTTGCTTCGCTCAGGGTAACAAACTCTTGTCTTCGAGAAGAAATAAAGGTATTGGAGTTCAGGAATTCAAACTCAGCCCCAGCTATGCGTGGACTTTGGCGCCGAGGGAAATGCAGAGAGCGAGCGCGTCGGCAATCATTTTTAGCTCGCGCAATTGTTGATGCGTGAAATCCGGGCCCGCTTCCGACATTGAACCGGCTTTCCGTGAAATTTGGATAACGCCGACGACTTTTTTGTCGTGAACAACCGGCGCACTCATGATTTTTTGAATCGCTTCGCCGGGTTGGCCCTCTGCGATCGGTACGGCCTCGAACACGGAGGAATGCGGAATGACCGCAAAATGATTGATCACTTCGGCGCGCTTTTCGCGAACGGTGCGAGCCGCAAGCGAATGAGTACTCGTTGTAGGGATTTGGCCGACTTCGCGCAGGCGATCGGGCGTGAGAAATTGTAGAAAGCGCTCGTCTGGAGTCAGCGAGAAGATCGCCACTTCATGCGGGCGGACGGCAAAGTTGCGACTGATAAGCTCGACGGCGCGGTTCAGACCCACTTCGTTGCCCTCACCGCTACGGCGAGCGAGTTCCGTGGCCCACTTCTTGAGTTCGTTGATGAATTCGCTGGCCATTTCGCCTAGAAATCCTCTATCTAAAACTCTAGCATGAAGTTTCTTGCGATTTTGTTCGTCGTCAAGTGCGTGACACCATCTTGCAAACTCCCTCCGGGATGCTTATACTTTAATTTCACGCGCTCGAATTTAGACTGTTCGGAGTGTGCATGGCGGCCGCAGCTGCTGATTCCAAGACGAGTTATATCCTCGACAAACTGCAATCCCTCAGCGGCGTAATACCTATTGGGGCATTTCTTCTCGAACATTTCTGGTCCAACAGTTACGCGCTCGTCAGCGTGCAGAAATACAACGAGGTTTCCGTCGAGCTGCAGAGCATTCCGTGGCGAATTATCGTTGAAGCGAGCGTTCTTTGGCTGCCGATTCTATTTCATGGATTTTACGGCATTTATATATGGTGGACGGGGAAGTCAAACGCGATCGGGCATCCGTGGATGGCGAACTGGCTCTATGTTCTACAGCGTTGGACTGGGATGATCGCGCTGGTATTCATCTTTTGGCACGTCTATCTCGAGCGGTTTGTGGGGCAGGGGCGTACGAATTACGCGGATATGGCGGATGCGATGTCGCATCCAGGATATTTCGCGTTTTACATCGTGGGGATTACGGCGGCTTCATTTCACCTTGGCAATGGACTGTGGAACTTCGCGTGTAAGTGGGGCATCGCGGTGTCGGTGCGAGCGCAACGCGCGGCTGGGTGGTTTGGCGCCGCGGTTACAGTGGCCCTCACGTTTGTCGGAATTGCGATCGCTCTTGGCTTCCACAATCACTGGTTCCCGCTAGGAATGTACGTCCAATGAGACAGCCTAAAATCATTATTGTAGGCGGAGGTCTGGCCGGTTTGATGTCGGCGATCCGGGTGGCTGAACTTGGCGTCGCCTGCGATCTATTTTCAATCGTTCCGGTGAAACGGTCGCATTCCGTATGCGCGCAGGGCGGAATCAACGCGGCGAAGAATCTGAAGGGCGAAGGCGATTCCACCTGGAAACACTTCGACGACACGATTTACGGCGGCGACTTTCTTGCGAACCAGCCGCTCGTGAAGGGAATGTGCGAAGCGGCGCCTGCGATTATCGATTTGCTGGATCGCATGGGAGTGATGTTCAACCGGACGCCGGAAGGGTTGCTTGATTTTCGGCGGTTTGGCGGGACTCTGTATCACCGGACGGCTTTTGCTGGAGCTACGACGGGGCAACAACTGCTGTATGCGCTCGATGAACAAGTGCGGCGGTTCGAGTCCGAAGACAAAGTGAAAAAGTTCGAGGGCTGGACGTTTCTTTCGGCGGTGATTGACGAAGGCGGCGTGGCGCGCGGAATTTGCGCGATGAATTTGAAGACGATGGAGATCAAGACGTTTCCCGCGGATGCTTTGATTTTCTGTACCGGCGGGAATGGCGCGATCTTTGGACGCTCGACGAACTCGGTGGTGTGCACTGGCTCCGCGCAATCGGCACTGTTTCAACAGGGCGTTTACTACGCGAACGGCGAATTTATCCAGGTTCACCCTACGGCAATTCCGGGCGAGGACAAGTGCCGGTTAATGAGCGAATCGGCGCGCGGCGAGGGCGGACGAGTCTGGGTGCCAAAGCAGGCGGGTGACAAGCGAGCAGGAAAGGACATTCCGGAAAACGAGCGGTTCTACTTTCTCGAGGAATGGTATCCGAAGTATGGAAATCTTGTGCCTCGCGATGTGGCGACGCGCGCAATTCACAAGATTGTTTTTGAAATGAAGATGGGGATTGCGGGGGAAACGGCGGTATATCTCGATGTGTCGCACATTCCGGCCGACGTGCTCGATAAAAAGCTCGAAGGCATTCTTGAGATTTACGAAAAGTTCGTCGGAGTAGACCCTCGGAAAGAGCCGATGAAGGTTTTTCCCGCGATGCATTACACGATGGGAGGGCTGTGGGTCGATAACGAGAATCAAGCGACGAATGTCCCAGGAATTTATGCGGCCGGAGAGTGCGAGTATCAGTATCACGGGGCGAACCGGCTGGGCGCGAACTCGCTGGTGTCATGCATTTACGCTGGGATGCTGGCGGGACCAGCTTCGGTTCGTTACGCGCGGAATTTGGAAAAGGGCGCCGATAGCACCCCAGCGAGCGTGTTCGAGAAGGAGCGCGTCCGGCAGCAGGACATCAATGACGCGTTGCTGAACCAGCACCAGGGAACTGAGAATCCGATCACAATCTGGCGCGAGATGGGCGAGTTGATGACCGAGAACGTGACGGTGATTCGTTACAACGCGAATCTGCAGAAGACGCTGGTGAAGCTGGACGAATTGAGCGAGCGATTCAAAAAGATCAATTTGCAGGACCGGACGCAATGGGCTAATCAAACGCTGAATTTCGTTCGCGAACTCGGGAATATGCTGGTTCTCGCGAAAGTGATTACGATGGGTGCGCTGGCGCGCAACGAGACGCGCGGAGCACATTACAAACCGGAATTTCCGGAACGCGATGATGCGAACTGGCTGAAAACCACGAAGGCTAAATATGTGGGCGGCGAGATCAAGCTTGAGTTCGAACCGGTGGATACTTCGCTGCTTCCGCTCCGCGAGAGAAAGTATACGGCGGCGAAGTGATGTTGGTGTTTGCGCGAACAGTTGGTCAGTTCGATGAGGCGGCCTAATGGCTGAGACGAAGACAGGAAGTACTTTCATCGTCAAGATCAAGCGGCAGCAGCGGCCCGATGAGGCCGTTCGCTGGGAAGAATTTGAACTACGATACCGTCCGCATTTGAACGTAATCCAGTGCTTGCGCGATATTGCCGAGCAACCGTACACGCGCGATGGGAAGGAATCTACGCCAGTAAGTTACGACGCGAATTGCTTGGAGGAGGTGTGCGGCGCTTGCGCGATGCTAATTAATGGCGAGCCGCGCCAGGCGTGTTCGGCGCTGGTGGATAAACTTGAAAAACCGATCCGGCTGGAGCCACTGACGAAGTTTCCGCTCGTGCGCGATCTGGTTGTGGACCGAAGCTTCATGTTTGAGAGTTTGAAGCGCACCAAGTGCTGGATTCCGATTGACGGCACCTACGCACTCGGGGAAGGCCCGCGGTTTTCGCCGGAGATACAGGAAATTGGTTACCCCCTCTCGCGGTGCATCACGTGCGGGAATTGCCTCGAGATTTGCCCCAAGGTGAATGAGCACTCGCAATTTGTTGGAGCGGCGATTGTGAGCCAGGTGCGCCTGTTTAATTTGCACCCTACGGGCGCAATGCACGCGGCGGGACGGCTGGAAGCGTTGATGGGCCCGGGTGGAATTGAGGATTGCGATAACGCACAGAACTGCGTGAAAGTCTGCCCGAAGGGAATTCCGCTGACGGAATCGCTTGCGGCGATTAATGGCCAGGTGCTGGTGCATGCGGTGAAGAGCTGGTTTCAGGGCCACGATTGAATTTCGTGTTTGAACTTCTGATGATGGGGGCAGGATGGGGCGGTTGGGATTTTTGTTGCTGTGTATCGCGCTTGGCGCGACCTTGCCGCTGCTCACAGTGACGGCTCAGAACGATATTTCGAAGAAGGCGCACGATCTGCATTTCCGTTCCATCGTAATCGATACCCACGACGACACAACGCAGCGCCTGCTCGACCCGAAGTTCGATCTCAGTGCGCGGCATTCGGATGGGTCGATCGATATTCCACGGATGCGCGAAGGCGGCCTCGACGCGATCTTCTTCTCGATTTGGATTTCTGGAACTGTGACCGGACCTGAAGCCGTGAAACGCGCGATGGATCAGATCGATGCTGTGCGGGAATTGCCCGTGCGGTTCCCAAAGGATTTAGCGCTCGCTCGAACCGCCGACGATATCCGGGTCATTCATTCAAATGGGAAGATCGCGGTGCTGATGGGCGTTGAGGGCGGCCACATGATCGACGACGATCTGGGCGTCCTTCGCGACTTTGCGCGGCTCGGCGTGCGTTATATGACTCTGACGCACATGGTGGATACCAATTGGGCAGACTCTTCGACCGGGAAGTTCACCCATAACGGCTTGACGGATTTTGGCAAGCAAGTTGTTCATGAAATGAATCGCATGGGCGTGATGGTGGATATCTCGCACGTGTCGGACAAGACCTTCTACGATGTGCTGGCGATTAGCGAGGCTCCGGTGATTGCGTCTCACTCTTCGTGCCGCGCGATTTGCGATGCGCCCAGGAACATGACAGACGATATGATCAAAGCGCTGGCCGCGAAGGGCGGCGTGATGCAGATTAACTATCACATGGGATTTCTGAGCCAGGAATTTCGCGACGCCGAAAGAGCGAATCCGGCAGTTGGCAAGGAGATCGAGGCTGAAGTGAAGAAGCGCTGCGGGGAAAATGAATCGTGCCAGTTAGTGGAAGGCGACAAGGTGACTCGGGAGTTTGTGGCGCAGGGAAAACTTCCGCGTGTGGATTGGACGAAAATCGTCGAGCACATTGACCACGCGGTGAAATTCGCGGGCGCGGATCACGTTGGGCTGGGATCGGATTTCGACGGCGCGAACATGCCGTATGGAATGGAAGACGCCACGCATCTGCCGCAGATTACGAACGCGTTGCTGGCGAAGGGTTATTCGGAAATTGACGTTCAGAAAATTCTCGGTGGCAATACACTTCGAGTGATGGAGCAAGTGGAAGATACCTCAAAACGACTGGGAGGGCAGCCGTGAAGAGACTGATTTCAGGATTTTGTTTATTGGCGATGGTGGGATTGATTCCCGGTGTTCTGAAGGCGCAAGACCAGGCGCCCGCAGCGAAGTCTGCCGCGCCTGTTTCGCATGCACGATCGGCAAGCTCGAATCATACTGGTACGGATCCAGCTCTGCTCCACCCAGCGACATTGAAAGCGCAGGCGCCTGCCGAGTACGACGTGAAATTCGTCACGACGAAGGGTGAGTTCGTGATTCATGTGACGCGGGCGTGGGCGCCGAACGGCGCGGACCGGTTTTACAATCTCGTAAAACACCATTTTTACGACGGGGCGACTTTCTTTCGTTACGTCGACGGATTCGTCGTGCAATTCGGACTTACCGGCAACCCTGCGGTGAATAAGGCGTGGACGGACGCGACCATCAAGGATGATCCTGTAACGGCGAGCAACAAAGTTGGGTTCATCACCTTCGCCCATGCAGGCAAGGACACTCGAACCACGCAGGTGTTCATCAATCTCGGCGATAATTCCCGGCTCGACGGGATGGGTTTCCCTCCATTCGGACAGGTAATTTCCGGAATGGACGTAGTGAAGAGCTTCTACAGCGGCTACGGGGAGGCGACGACGAGCAAGCAAGGCGAGATTACGAACGAAGGGAAGGCATTCCTGGACAAAAACTTCCCCAAACTAGACAGCATCCAGACGGCGACAATCGTAGCTGCGGCAGGCGCTACTCCAGCGGCAGCGCCGGCGCATAAGGCTGCTGCATCTGGAGCGACGGCAAAATCGCAGTAAGAGATCTAGTTGACTGTACGGCATTAAAATCAAATATCTCGCAGTACTGGAAAAACAGATGACAACGAGTTCGACATTGCATCAGCCGGAAAGCATGAAGGAACAGGCACCGGCTGAGTACGACGCAAAGTTCGTTACGACGAAAGGCGATTTTACGATTCACGTGACGCGTGCGTGGGCCCCGCTCGGCGCCGATCGCTTTTACAATCTTGTGAAGCACGGGTTCTACACCGACGCGCATTTCTTTCGAGTGCTGCCGGGATTCGTGGTCCAGTTTGGATTGAATGCCGATCCGAAGATCAGCGGCGTGTGGCGGAGCTCGAATTTCAAGGACGATCCCGTCACGCAGAGCAACAAGCCTGGCTCAGTAAGCTTCGCGACGGCTGGTCGGGACACGCGCACCACACAGGTTTTCATTAACCTCGGGAACAATGCGAATCTCGATTCGATGGGATTCGCTCCGTTCGGGCAGGTGACTGAGGGAATGGACGTGGTGAAAAAACTGCACAGTGGATATGGCGAAGGCGCTCCGAGCGGGCGCGGGCCGGATCAGGGGACGATTACTTCGCAAGGGAAGGCGTACCTCGATAAGAACTTCCCGAATCTGGACAGTATCAAGTCGGCGACGATCTCCTCAGCGGCTGGGAAATAGATTCGAGCTGCGCGTGCCGCCTGTCAACGGAAGCGCGGGCCTCCGCTCGGGATGGCATGCAAAGGGAAATCCAAGTCCAAGATCGACCGCGAACTTAAGCCGTGTAAATCGGCGCAGCTACTGAATGGCGTGTTCTCACCACAAAGCTTTCCGGTAATGACCACCGAATGACAGACACACCCGCAGCGGCAACTTCTGGACATATGGGAAATCGCAAGGCGAGAGAGACGGCAATGCTTTGCGGGGTTGCCGGTCTGGCGATTTTGGTGCATTTGCCGGGGATGGCGCGATACGGATTTTTCCGTGACGAGCTTTACTACATTTCCTGCAGCGAACATTTGGCTTGGGGATATATCGACCAGCCTCCATTGATTGCTTTCGTCGCGTGGATTTCGCGGCATCTTCTGGGGAATTCTCTCGCAGCATTTCGAGTGTTTCCGGTGTTGGCTGCAGCCGCGACGGTTTTCCTGACCGGATGGCTGGCGGCAGAGCTAGGCGGCGGGAAGTTCGCGCAATTTCTCTCGGCGCTGGCGATTCTTTTTGCTCCGTTGTATCTCGCGTTTGACAGTATTTTGACGATGAACGCGTTCGAACCGGTGTTCTGGCTGGCTTGCGCTTGTATCGCGGTGCGAATTGTAAATGGCGGCTCGCCAAAATTGTGGCTCTGGTTCGGCGTGATTTCGGGAATTGGGCTCGAGAACAAGCACACGATGGCGGTGTTTGGATTTGCGATAGTCGCGGGGTTTCTATTGTCGGGCGATTTGAGACCATTTCGCACGCGATGGCTCTGGATTGGTGGATTGATTGCGCTGGTGCTGGCGTTTCCGAATTTGTTGTGGGAGGCGCGTCATGGCTGGCCGCAAATCGAAGTTGTGCGCAATGCGCAGCAGTTTAAGAACGCTCCGGTCGGGCCGTTGAGATTTCTTGGCGAGCAAGTTTTATTTTATTCGCCGGTGATCTTTCCGTTGTGGCTGGGAGGGCTGGGCTGGCTATTGTTTGGCAGCGAAGCGAAGCCGTATCGGTTTCTCGGCTGGGCGTATCTTATCGTTCTCGCGATTTTTATTTTCGGAGACGGCAAAACATACTACCCGATGGGCGCGTACCCGATGCTGATGGCGGCGGGAGGCGTAGCATTCGAGCGATTTTCGCTTCTGCGGCGATCGGGGGTGCTCCGGCTCGCATATCCCCCATTAATTGTTCTAGCGGGACTATTTACGCTTCCGTTTGGAGTTCCGGTGCTGCCCGTCGAGATGTTTCTGAGGTACTCGGAAGCGCTTCCGTACGCGCGCGAAGTGAAGACGGAGAGAGACTCTACCGCGCAGCTGCCGCAGAATTATGCGGACATGATCGGTTGGGACAATATCGCGTCGACCGCCGCGCGTGTTTATCACGGATTGCCTAAGGGAGAGCAAGGCGGGTGCGCGATCCTTGCGGGGAATTACGGCGAGGCCGGGGCGATCGATTACTTCGGGCCGGCACTGGAGATGCCAAAGGCGATTAGCGGACATAACAGCTATTTTGACTGGGGGCCGCGCGAATATTCGGGAGCATGCGTGATCTTGGTCGGTAACGAAGGTAGCGAGTTCACGAAATACTTTGGCGAAGTGCAGCAAGTGGCGACCGTTGACAGCCCCTTGGCAATGCCGACCGAGCAGCACGTGCCGATTTACCTGTGTCGAAGGCCGGTGGCTTCTTTGGCGGAGCTTTGGCCCCGGTTTCGGATGATTATTTAGTGAGAAGCGGAAGCTAGCGTAGTGGAGCGTGGCGTGGATTTCTAGCGGCGCGCTCAAGGCTGCTGATGTCCAAGCCGGTTTCGCGGAGATGGCGGCCGATTTCCGAGCCGTCATTGAAAGCGATGCACAGTAGGACGCACTCACTGGTCAGTATTGGAATTGCACGGCCGTTGACGGTGTCGTGGTGCGGAGCGATTGCTTCGGAATTTCGAAGCACGAGTTCGAGCTCAGCGGAGCGGGGCAAGATTGCGGCCGGTTTTTTTGCGATCTTCGGCTCCGGGAAAAACAGGCGCGGCTTCTTGGACGCTTCTTTGCGCGACTGGTCGTAGAATTCGATCCAGTGATGCCAGCGCTGGGGGCTAATCTGGCAGATGCGCTGCAGAAGGGCTTCCACCTCGTCGTGCTCATCCCAGAATCGCGATAGACGTTCCCACTCATAGATATACATTCCGGCGAGAAAATCAGGGACATCGACTACGGCCGCGGCGCGGCTTGTGGCGAGCATCTGCGCCAGCTTTTCGGCACGCATGAGGTCACGCGTAAGCCGGTGGGTAAGGGCTCCGCGATTCTCGGACCCGTGAACGTCGGACGAGATTGTGGCTCGGGCTTTCGATTGGGGAGCGGGTTTGCGCTTGAATATCGTCATTAGCGATTGAGTTCTCTCACCTTTGAGTTTAGCAGTCAGTTACCGTCCGACAAGCGGAGTTCCGGCAGAGAGGTGCTTGAGAAAAACTGTCCTTACGGACGGGGTCTTCACGCGGAAACGTACGCCCGAATCGAACGGGGCGCTGTGCGCGATAGGGCACGGCATGCCGTGCCCCTACTGAGCAGAATTCTTACAGAAGCGCTGCCACTGCAGGTATATGGCTGCGACAGATTCCTACAGGCCGAGGACCGTGACCAGCTCGCGAACTAGGCTCGCTGACTTGTCGAGCGCGGCTTTTTCGTCGGCGGTGAGCTTGATCTCGAGGATTTGCTCGATGCCGCGCGCTCCGAGTTTTACGGGCACGCCTACGAACTGGCCGGTGATTCCGTACTCGCCTTCAAGATAAGCGGCGCAGGGAAGGATTTTCTTCTTGTCTTTGAGGATCGCTTCGACCATTTGGAACACCGCGGCCGAAGGCGCGTAGTAGGCGGAGCCTGTCTTCAAGAGATCGACGATTTCCGCACCGCCTCTTCGGGTTCGCGCGACAATTGCATCGAGCTTATCCTTCGGCAGCAATTCGGTAAGTGGGATTCCGGCTACCGTAGAATACCGGGGCAGCGGAACCATTTCATCTCCGTGGCCGCCGAGAACAAACGAGTGCACGTTTTCGACCGACACGCCGAGTTCCGCAGCGACGAAGGCGCTCATGCGCGCGGAGTCGAGGACGCCGGCCATACCGATCACGCGATTCCGTGAGAATCCGCTGAGTTTGAATGCCGCGTGTGCCATCGCGTCGAGCGGATTCGTGACGATTATTAGTATCGCTCCGGGAGAGAGTTTCATGACTGCTTCGACGACGCCCTTCACCACGTCGTAGTTGGCTTTAAGGAGATCGTCGCGGCTCATGCCCGGTTTGCGGGGAAAGCCAGCGGTAATCACGATGATGTCGCTATTGGCAGTTTCGCGGTAGTCGCCGGTCGCGGTCGAGATTCCCGACGCATGGACGTCGGTGCCGAGGATGGGCGCAGACTCCGCCATGTCGAGGGCTTTACCGGCGGGCGGCCCGTCGAGAATATCCGTCAGCACAACGTCGGCGAGCTCGGCGTCATGAATCCGTTGCGCTGTGGTGGAACCGACGAAGCCTCCGCCTACTACTGTGACTTTCTTCCGCATTCCCACTTCTCCTTGTGCTTGAGCGTTATTTTTTCGGCGGTGACGATTAATCGGCTGCCGCAGCGGATTGCATGTTTTCGATAATGGCTGACGCATACTCCGACGTTTTCAGTTTTTTGGCGCCCGGCATCATGCGTTCGAGATCATAGGTGACGCGTTTCTGGCGGACAGTCCGCGCGATGCCGTCTTCGATCAGGCGGCCGGCTTCTTTCCATCCCATGAAGTCGAACATCATCGAGCCGGAGAGCATTACGGAACTTGGATTGATGACGTCCTTATCGGCATACTTCGGAGCGGTACCGTGAGTGGCTTCAAAGATTCCGAAGCCATCGCCGATATTTGCGCCGGGCGCCATACCGAGACCGCCAACCTGAGCGGCGCAGGCGTCCGAAAGATAATCGCCGTTCAGATTCGGAGTCGCGAATACTTGATACTCGTCGGCGCGAGTAAGTACCTGCTGGAAAACGGAATCGGCAATGCGGTCATTGATGAGGATCTTCTTCTTCCACTGGCCTTTGCCGTGCGTCGCGTAGATTGAATCGAGCGTTTGCTTTACTTCAAGATTGACGGCTTTTTGAAATGCTTCATTGGCCTGCGCAAGCCCCGGCTCGATCAATTCGGCGTTCTGCTCGACGGTGAGGTTCTCGTTGCGGTCTTTGTTGTCGAGAATCCAGCTTTCGCGCTCGGTGACAATCTGATCGCGAAATTCAGCGATGGCGACGTCATATCCCCAGTCGCGGAACGCGCCTTCGGTGAATTTCTGGATGTTGCCTTTGTGAACGAGCGTGACGATGGTGCGATTGTTTTCGATCGCGTGCTGAATAGCGCGACGCACGAGGCGCTTGGTGCCCGTCGGAGACATGGGCTTGATACCAATACCCGAGTCTTCGCGAATCTTCTTTGACGTGCCTTTCAACATGTCGTTGTTAAGGAAGTCGATAAGTTTTTTCACCTCCGGCGTGCCGGAACGCCATTCGATACCGGCGTATACGTCCTCAGTGTTCTCGCGAAAGATGACGACGTTCATGCGCTCCGGATTTGTAACGGGCGAGGGAACTCCGTGGAAATATCGCACCGGACGAACGCATGCATAGAGGTCGAGCACCTGGCGCAGGGTGACGTTGAGCGAGCGAATACCGCCGCCGACGGGAGTTGTGAGGGGCCCTTTAATTCCAACGCGAAAATCGCGAAAAGCGTCCACGGTGTCCTGCGGCAGCCACTCCTTGAACTGTTTGTAGGCTTTCTCGCCCGCGAACACTTCCATCCAGGCGACGGAGCGTTTGCCGCCATACGCTTTCTCGACCGCTGCGTCGAAAACCCGCCTTGAAGCCAGCCAGATGTCTCTGCCAGTGCCGTCGCCTTCAATGAACGGGATGATTGGCTGGTCTGGTACCTGAAACTTACCCCCCGCATATTCAATTACTTTGCCATTTGCTGGCACTGCCACGCCGCTGTAGGTATTTTTCATGGGCCTCGGATTCCACATGCGGCGACGCTCGATCCAGGACGTCACGCGAAGCCGCTGCGAAGCCGTTAAATTTAACACACTCTGCGGTGTTGCCGCAGCATCGGTCAGGGGGTCTCGCTTCGGGTGAATTCAGGCGCAAATCCGGCGCAATTATACGGTGCACGGGAATATTTTCGCGGCTTCGACTGTCTTGATGGGTGACAGATAGCAGAGGCGCTTTCAGCAACTGCGCCCAATCAAGAGGGGGATTCGATGGGGAAGCTAATCACGGAAGACCTGACAAAGGACGGCGTTGACCGGCGCGGGTTTCTGCAATGCATGGCATGGGCTGGAACTGGCACGTTCTGTTTGATCCAAGGTGGCGTGTTGAAGTCGTTTGCGTTGAGTGAAATGGCGAGTATGCGGCCCGATTCGATGAAGGGCGAGCTCAGCTTCGTTCAAATCAGCGACAGCCACATCGGCTTCAACAAAGCGGCCAATCCCGACGTTACGGCGACACTCAATGCGGCGATCGCCAAGATTAATGCGCTGAGCGAGCCGCCGGCGTTCATTCTGCACACAGGCGATCTCAGCCACCTTTCGAAGGATTCAGAGTTCGATACGCTGGATCAGTCGCTTAAGAGCGTTCGTACTGACAAAATTTACTACGTGCCCGGCGAACACGATGTGTTGAACGACGACGGAAAGCAGTATCGCGAGCGCTACGGCAAGGACACGAAGGGCGACGGCTGGTACAGCTTCGATCAGAAAGGCGTTCACTTCATTGGCCTCGTCAATGTAATGAACCTGAAGGCAGGCGGACTAGGGAATCTTGGCAAAGAGCAGCTTGAATGGCTTGAGGACGACGTGAAGCAATTGAAGGCGAGCACGCCCGTAGTTGTGTTCGCGCACATTCCGCTCTGGTCAGTGTATCCCGAGTGGGGTTGGGGAACGGACGATGGAGCGCAGGCGCTGGGATATTTGAAGAGGTTCGGATCGGTGAGCGTGTTGAACGGTCACATCCATCAAGTGATGCAGAAAGTGGAGGGCAACGTGACGTTCCACACGGCGATGTCGACCGCGTTTCCGCAGCCGCAGCCTGGAACGGCGCCGTCTCCGGGGCCGATGAAGGTTCCGGCAGAACAGCTTCGCGGGCTGCTCGGAGTGACAGACGTGAATTTTGTTCGCGGAAAACATCCGCTTGCGATCGTCGATTCGACCCTGCAAACCACGTAGGTCATACGCCGCAAATCGATTGATCAGCATTCGGGATTCCCCTGTAGCCACCGGGGTAGCGCGACACGCATGCTCGATATCGCCTACCCCGGCCCCCTTCTTAGAGATTAAAGCGAGGGGAGTTCGAGGAGCGAATTCCGGCAAGGAAAATGCTGCGGGAATAAAAGCGATGGGTTTAGAGTCTGTATTCTAGAGAGGGCGAAGCGCGGAATTTCAGACGCTATGCCAGACGCTGAAAATCACGCTAGGTTCGAGCAGGTGGTGATGCCGCACCTTGATGCGGCTTTTAACCTTGCACGGTGGCTCGTCCGCAATCCGCAGGACGCGGAAGATATGGTGCAGGAAGCGTATTTGAGGGCATTCAAGTTCTTCGGAGGCTTTCAAGGCGGCGACGCGCGAGCGTGGCTGTTGAAAATCGTGCGAAATACGAGCTACTCGTTCCTTGAGAAGAACCGTCCGGCGGCGCTGGCGGAAGAGTTTGACGAGAAGGTGCATGTGCAGGAAACCCCGGTTCCAGACGTCGAGACGAGGATGGTCCGAAGCGTCGAGAGCCGGATGCTGAATGATGCACTCGGCGAACTGCCGTTGAACTTTCGCGAGGTGCTGGTGCTGCGTGAACTTGAAGGACTTTCTTACAAGGAGATTGCGGAATTGATTGGCGTACCGATCGGCACTGTCATGTCCAGCCTGGCACGAGGCCGCGAACGGCTGCGCGAAGCGTTGTTGCGCGCGCGGGCAAAGGAGGGCACACGTGGTTTGCGATGACAATGCACGATTGCTGCACGGCTATCTCGATGGAGAACTGGATCTGGTGCGCAGCCTCGAGATTGAAGAGCATCTGAAAGGCTGCCCGGATTGCGCCCAGGAAATTTGGAACCAGCAGACGCTGCGGAAGGCGTTTCGGTCGTCGAGCCTTTACGAAAGAGCGCCAAAGGGGCTGGCGGAGCGCGTTCGCGGAGCGATAGCCCAGGAGAGCGCGAAAACGACGCCTTCCGTTGAGAACACGCAGGCCTCTGATGCGGTAGCGATTGAGGCACGCCCGGAGACGCCTCGAAAAGCTACGATGCATGTTCTAACTCCTAAGCGTGCCGTGTGGAACTGGATCGCTGTAGCGGCGGCGATACTTCTGGCATTCGTGATCACCTGGCGCATTCTTCCGGGCTTCGGTGGCCGCGGGAACTCCGACCTACTGGCTCGCGAGCTGGTTTCAAGCCACATTCGATCGTTGCAGCCCGATCACTTGTACGACGTGCAGTCCACCAATCAGCACACTGTAAAGCCGTGGTTTGACGGCAAACTGGATTATTCTCCGCCCGTGCGCGATCTGGCGGAAGAAGGGTTTCCGCTGGTGGGCGGCAGGCTCGACTACGTGGACCATCGCGCGGTGGCGGCGCTGGTTTATCAGCGGCGTCAGCACTTGATCAACGTTTTCGTATGGCCCGAAGACAAGCAGACGGATGAATCGCTGCGCTCAAAATCGTTGCAGGGCTACAACATGATTTTCTGGGAACGCGGCGGGATGTATCTGTGCGCCGTTTCGGATTTGAACGCCGGCGAGCTGCAGGAATTTAGTCGGCTGCTACAAGCGAATTGAGTCTGTTTCACCGAGCCAGCAAGAAGAGGAGGGGCTGACGGCGATCAGCCCCGTTGGGGAGCTACTCGAGCGGCAACTGCGCAGCACAGATGGGATGGCGGGCAGTCTGAAGATTGAACGAATGCTTTGGACGAGGCCGGCGCACCCGTAGAGCGCAGCCGGCCCCGATTAGCGCAAATTCTATATTCGTCCCATCACGGCGAGGATGATTAGGATGATCAGGATGAGGCCGAGCCCGCCGCTCGGGTAGTAACCCCAGCCGGCGCTATACGGCCACGTGGGAAGCGCGCCTAAGAGCAGCAGTACGAGGACGATGAGCAGGATTGTTCGCATGTATTTCCTCCAGTAATCTGCCAGTCGAATTGAACTCCAGACTCAAACTCTTAGAGCTTTGATTCGTTCTCTAACGCGGCCGTCAAGTTGGCCGGATCGATGTGGTCGAACGCTTGAAATACGCTCAAGCATTTTCAATGTGCGAACTGTAAGGTGTGGCGAGGGATTCGACCATGCGGAGAATGCTGTAAGGCCTTAGGGGATTTGCTGTACCGAACAAGGACGCGAACTGGCTAGTGTGCGGCCGCGTAGGACTGGACGTCAGCAAGGATTCGATCTAATTGCGCACGCGAGTAGTAGCGGCCGTTCGAGAAGACCGCTGAGATTTTTCGAGTGTTCGCAATGTCGTCGAGTGGATTGGCATCGAGCAAAACGAGATCCGCGACTTTGCCTTTTTCTACCGTGCCGAGATCGTTCAGCTTATCGAGGAATTTCGCGGGATTGATTGTCGCGGTCTGCAACGCTTGCATTGGCGTGAAACCCGCTGCGACGAATCGTTGCAATTCGAGATGCAGGCTGAAGCCGGGAAGCACGTCGACACCCGCAGGAGTGTCGGTTCCGGCCAGAAATGGAACGTTGGCCTGTTGGAGCTTTTTCACGATATCAAGCTCATGCTCGACGAATTTCTGACGCACCGGCAGTGGATCGGTATCCAGATCCTTGATAATCCCCGCGGTGAACTTCGGCCAGCTCTTTTCCCGCCAGTAGACCGGCGCATATTTTGCGTCGGGGTCTTTCGTCACGTCGATCGCATCGACGAGCCACTGACCTCGCTCCCAGTAGAGCGTGGGACATTGCCATGTCTGGTTCTTCGCGAGGAGCTGAATGATGGCTGCTTCTCGCGTTGAATCGTAGGTTTCGAGAAAACGACCTGGGCCCTTGGGGCCTTTCATCAGATCGTCTTCGATGGTTGAGCTGGCTTCGAAGATACCGATCAAGTGCTCGAAGCTTTTCTGTCCGGCATTCGAAGCTTCGGTGGCGCGAATCGCATCCGGGACATGGCCTACGAACGTGATGTTTTGTTTCTTGCACTCCTCCGCAATGGCGAAATAGGCTTCGCGCGGAACATAAGACTGGATCTTGATGAAATCCACGCCGCGGCTTTTCAGCATATCGACGGCTCGACGGCCATCCTCAGGCGTTGTGATCGCGATTGAGGCGGGGAATTGAGTCTTAGGGCCGTCAAGCATGGGGCCCGCTACGACCATGCGGGGACCCAGCAAGGTGCCCGAGGCTACGTCTCGTCGAGCGGCGAGGATTAGATCGAGGTCGCTGCCCATATCGCGAACACCGGTGACTCCGTTTGCGATAAAGAGCGGCAGCGTGACTTCTTTTCCGCCGGGAACCCAGGTGCCAAAGAATGTGTGTACGTGCATGTCCCACAGCCCGGGGATCAGATATTTACCAGTGCCGTCGATTACTTGGGCTGATTGGGGAAGGTGCGTGTGGCTTTTTTCGCCGACCTGCGTAATGCGGTCGCCGTTGATAATAACGGTCATGTCTGGACGCGAAGGGCCGCCAGTGGTGTCAATCACGGTGACATGTGTGATGACGATCGAAACGCTGGAACCTTCGAGCGATTGTGCGTGCTGAGGAACCGCGCACAAAAGCAGTGCGGATGAAACGAGCCAGAATCTCCGCATAGATTTCCTCCCCGAAAGTTGTCCGAAGGCAGGCGCGATTGTACTCGCGGACGCGAATTCTAGTTCAACAAAAACACCGGCCGATTTCGTAATTTCCAGCCTCCGACACTGTTAAAAGTGAGTTTTTTGTGTTGGTGCGGGAATAAAAGAGGAAGTGAGGCGGTTATACAAAGTGACAGCCACCCGGCGGCGTCAGCGCGAACCCGCGCAGGGGGTAGCGGAATGAGATTTGCGAGGCATTCAGCTGAATTGTGCTCCGATGAACCCGAGCGATCCGAGATGGACACGATTCGCTTGGCGCAACAGGGCGATTCGCAAGCATTCGAGACGCTGTATCGCCAACACAGTCGGCGAGTGTATGCGTTGTGCCTGCGAATGGCGGGAAATGTGACTGAGGCAGAGGATTTGACGCAGGACTCCTTCCTGATGGTATTCCGCAAAATTCAAAGCTTCCGAGGCGAGTCAGCGTTCTCTACCTGGCTGCATCAGGTGACTGTGAATACAGTACTGATGCGTTTCCGGAAGAAGAAGCTCGCCGAGAACTCTTTGGATGACGCGACCGAATCGGACGACGAGGACCTATATCCACCGCTGCAAATCGGCGCGCCCGATCTTCGGTTGAGCGGAGTAATCGACGGTGTAATCCTGCAACGAGCCATCGATCGACTGGCTCCGGGATGCAAGAAAATATTTCGACTACATGATATCGAAGGCTACCGGCACGACGAGATCGCAGAAATTGCCGGCTGTTCGGTTGGAAATTCGAAATCGCAACTGCACAAAGCCCGAACGCGCCTTCGCGAAATGCTGCGAGACGAAGTTCGTGAAGCAAGGCGGTCGCGCGCCCTTGCAGCGGCTCCGTCACGCAAGCCGCGCGAACTTGGGCTCACGAACCGTCCAGTTGCGCTCATTAACACTCGTGAGTTCACATTCGCGGAAACTTCAGCCATCTGAAACCGGCAAACCGCTAAGCCGACCATTTCCAACAAATTTGGAGCTGAACTATTACTTTTTTGGATTTGACCGTCGCGAGTTTGCCGCGATACCCTTGACACCTTAACGGCTCAGTGTGCTTCCAAGGTGCGCTTTTACTGAGTTGAAGTTTATCCAAATTCGAGGAGGATCATGTCGAACGAACTTCGCGATTTTCTGGCGCTCTCCTACAGCGAGCTGGAGGATTTGAATCTGAAGGCGAAAGAGCAGCGCAAAAGTCGCGTTGCCGCCCACAAGATTCAAGAGGAACGGCTGAAGTATCTAACCGACGAGAAGCGGATCAAGGCAGTCACGGTTCTCTTCAGCGACCTTGAAGGCCGCTTGCACATGCTCGACTACGATAAGAAGTTCCTCATCAAGAGCTGGGACAATCTGACGTTCGACGGATCTTCGATTCGCGGTTTCACGGCGCAGCGCGAGAGCGATTTGCGGCTGTCAATGGATTGGGCTGCGTTTTATTGGGCGCCCGCGGACGTATTTGGATCCGGCAAGGTGCTGGTGTTTGGCCAAGTGATTGACAAAGACGGTTCCCCGTACAGCGCGGATATCCGCGGGGTGCTGAAGGGCTACGCGGACGAGCTGCACAAGAGGGAAGGGTACACGCTGAACGCGGCCAATGAGATTGAGGGATTCCTTTTCAACGGCAAGGACGCCGAAAGCCGTTACAACGAAACAGGCAAGTTCGAATATGTGAACACGGGCGGCTACTATCATTCTTTGCCCGGCGATCCCCTTCGCACGTTCATTGACACATGCGCCGAAGTGCAACGCTCGATGGGATTCCAGAACGAGAAAGATCACCCCGAAGTGGCGCCCTCTCAATTCGAAATCAATTACAGCTATGGCGAAGTGGTCGCGGCGGCAGACCAGATTCAACTGTACAAACTGATTTGCCGGCAAGTTGCGACGCGGATGGGCCTGACGGCGAGCTTCCTGCCGAAACCAGTGGTTGGCGTGAATGGCAGCGGCATGCACACGAACGTATCGATCAGCAAGGGTTCAAAGAATATGTTCTGGGATCCGAAAGGCGACGAAAAGCTGAGCAAGTTTGGCTGGGCGTTTGTCGATCGAATTCTTACGCACGGGAACGATCTCTGTTTGCTATTGAACGCCAGCGTAAATGCATATCGCCGGCTCGACCCGCACTTCGAAGCTCCCAATCAGATTAAGGCGTCACCGGTTGATCGCGGATCGATGATCCGGATTCCAATCGGAAACGAAAAGAGTATGCGCGTGGAGGTTCGCTCAGTGAGCCCCGACGCCAGCCCTTACATGGTGCTTCTCTCAATCTTCAAGACTGGGCTCGATGGCGAGACTGCGAAGCTCAAGAATCTGCGCCAGGCGGAAAGGTATCTGCCGGACAACATCTACTCGGCGCTGCAGGATTTTCGTAAGGCCGAGTGGACGACAAAATTGTTGGGTGACGATGTAAAAGGTCGATACGCCGATTTGAAACAAGCATCGGCCGATCGTTGTGCGCGGCTGCTTGGCACGTTTGTAAAAACGCCCGAGGTGCAGTATCACCACGAGGTCTACAATCAGTTTCTCTGGAACATGTTTTAGTCCGAGAACGACGTGTGAAGAAAAATAAACGCCCTGGCCAGTAGATAAAGGCCAGGGCGTTTTGCTTTTCAGCAGGAGATGTTGCCTACTTCGAAGTTTCCGATGCCGCCGCGAGAAAGTCGCGGTGCAACGATCCATCGGTGGCGCTCGCGAAGGCTGGACCGCCAAGTGGGTTCGCCTTTCCCGCCGATTCAAGCGCTGCCATGAACTTGTCGAGCCCGTCGGCGTCGTTCGTCACAATTGCGACGTCGACCGTATTGGGATCATTCGAGTGAACGGCTTCCCGGTCAATCGAGTAACTGTGAATTGCTCCGTCGGCTAGGAGATTGTCCAAAATAGGAAGCATGTAAGC
>Ga0210387_10000443_pt1 | contig 29602 bp, 29 predicted proteins | sample IncBWC7OmetaG_FD_160108 | JGI IMG/M metagenome (GOLD analysis project Ga0210387, IMG submission 160108) | Forest soil microbial communities from Barre Woods Harvard Forest LTER site, Petersham, Massachusetts, United States - Inc-BW-C-7-O ...
GTGGCCCCCGTCGCGGTCGTATAAATTGACGGCGAAGTGACCGTTCCGTTCGGGGTGTAGCCGATGTTCGTGTTGGGGATGTAGACGGTCGGCATGAAGTGCATGGTCGACACCACCCCGTCGTCCCCCACGTAGGTCACCATCGTGAAGTGCGTCTCGGACCAGACCTCGCACTCGTTGCCGAGCCGATACTTGGCGACCAGCCCCGCCGGGTTGGAGAGGGAGAAGCAGGTCATGCGGCCGCCGACCGTCATGCCCGGCCCGGAGGACTCCTGCTGGACCGCGCCGAAGCCACCACGGAAATATCCGGTGATGGAGAGGTCGCCCACCTTCGGCTTGGCAGGCGGCGGAATGGTCGCCGAGGGGGGCGCGATGGCCTCCGCCGCCGGTGTCCCGGTGGCGGCCCCCGGCTCGATCACGGGGACGGGCTGCTCACCCTCCTTGGGCTCTTCGGTGTTGTGATGGGTGTCGGCTTGAGTGTCGTGGGTGGCGTCGTCTTCGGTCGGTTCCGCGGCGAACGCCGGCGTCGACCCCACGACGATGACGAACAGTCCCGATAGCGCCAACACGCGCAGTGCTCGTCCCATGGTGCCGAGGTCGATCCCCACTGAGCAGGAGTTGCGGTTCATGACGCTGTCTGGGTGGTTGTCGCTCCGGGCGCGCTCTTGTCATGCGAATGTGAGGCTTCCCCTCCTTTTCACTCAGGGAGTGACAACTTCTCCACGGCCGGACAAACCACTGACATGCCCGCCATGTCCGCCCTCGGGCGTTCTCTGGTCCTCGCCATCGCGCTTGGATGGCTGATGGCCAGTCCGGCGCAGGCGGCATCGCTGCAGCCGGTCACCAACTGGGGGGCGAGCGGGGTGCCGAGCTACATCAGCATGTACATCTACGTGCCGGACAAGCTGGCCGCCGATCCACCCGTCCTGGTCGTCGCGCATTTCTGCGGGGGGAGCGCCTCTGCCGTGTTCGGGCAGGCGCAGGGGGGCGGCGTCGTGGCGGCCGCCGACAAATACGGCTTCATCATGGTCTTTCCGCAGACGACCAATCCTGCGAGCTCTGCCAAGTGCTGGGACGTCGGCTCGAAGGCGTCGCTCACGCACGAGGGGGGAGGTGACACGCAGGCCGTCGCGGAGATGGTCAAGTACACGATCAGCAAGTACAGCGCGAACGCGGATCGCGTGTACGCGACGGGAGATTCCTCGGGCGCCATGATGACGCAGGCGCTGATGGCTGTTTACCCCGACGTGTTCAAGGGGGGCGCCTCGTTCGCCGGGGTGGCAGCCGGATGCTGGTCTGACGGGTGGACGGTTGGAAGCAACTGGGGCAGCGTTTGCGCGGCCGGCAGCGACATCATGACCGCCCAAGCGTGGGGAGATCTGGCTCGCGGGATGGACCCGGGCTACAGCGGCCACCGACCGCGCGTGCAGCTGTTCCACGGCGACGCCGACATGACCATCAAGTTCCCGAACTTCGGCGAGGCGATCAAGCAATGGACCAACGTGCTCGGTCTGAGCACGAGCCCGACGACCACGACCACCGGGCTCACGTTGGGGACCCACCAGGCGACACGCCAGCAATGGAAGGATTCGTGCGGCTACGTGGTCCTCGACGCGTTCGAATCGATCGGCGGCGATCATGGCCCGTCCGACGCGCTGTTCGACGCGACCTACGTGGTCCCCTTCTTGGGCCTCGACCAGACCGGTCCCCTGGATCCTGAAATAGCGGCTTGCTCGACCGGCGGTGCAGGCGGCGCCGGCGGGACGGCCGGAAGCGGCGGCTCGCTCGGCAGTGGCGGCTCGCTCGGCAGCGGCGGGACCAGCGGTGCCGGCGGGCACGCAGGAAACGGAGCAAGCGGCGGAGCGTCGGGGCAGGGAGGGACTGGCGGGGCGCTGGGCAGTGGCGGAAACGGAAGCGGCGGCGCACCCAGCTCGGGCGGCGAGCGTGGCGATGGTGGCGCGATTGGAACCGGCGGCACCGCAACTGGCAATGGCGGCAACTCGGCGACCGGAGGCAGCGGCGCCGGCGGAGCGGCGAGCACGGGGAGCGGTGGCACGGGCACCGGGGCCGATTCCGGCGCTGCCGCTGGCTGCAGCTGCGCGCTCGGCGGAGCCCAGACAAAAGCGCACGGCTACCTGGATTCCGCCCTCGCCTTCGGACTTGCGCTGTTGGCCCTTACGCGCCCTCGCCGGCGCATGGCACGCGCGACTCCTTTCTCCTGCGTTCCGCGGGCCTGACTCTACGGCCCGGCGATGGGCTGGTAGTGCGTCATGGCGGGCGGGCCGTCGAGGAAGGCCTGGAAGTGGCTGCGCCACTCGGCGAACCGCGGGCCCTGCCGGAAGCCTTCCATGTGTGCTTCCAGTGTCTCCCACTCCCACGCGCAAGATGAACGACTCCGGGCTCTCGACCCCCTGGTAAAAGACGCTGCCGCGGTAGCCGGCCGCGCTGGCGATCACCTCACGCGCCGCGCGCAGCCCCTCCCGCAAGCGATCTGCCTCTCCGGCCCTGGCTTTCAGCAAAGCGATCTCGACGAACATGAGCGAACGATCGCACCGGCGCCGGCGGCCGGTCAACCGAGCAGGCGGAAGTTCGCGCTGATAAGCGGCGCCGGTCACGATCGTCCCGATGACGCTTGATCAAATCGTCGAGCCGAGGCCCAATCTTGCAGACGTGCTGGGGCGGCGATTGGCGACGATGATTGTCTTGCTGGCGGCGTCTTGGGTCGAAGGTTGTGGCTCGTCGCCGGCGGCGGACCATGATGCGTCGGAGGCGACGGCCCCGCACGACGCAAGCGCGCCGCGCGACGCCGCCAACCGGCGCGACGGCCCCGCGCCCCTCGACGCGCGCGACGCCGCGGTCTCCGACGGCCCCGGCCCGGCGCTGAGGACCATCTCCTGTGCGGGCGTCCCCTGCGTCCTCGGCCAGCAGTACTGCTACACCTTCGAGGATCTGCGCCCCGACGCGGGCGGCACCATGACGGCCGCCTGTCTCCCGATACCGGCGGATTGTGCCGGCGCCGATTCCGGCGCCCTCTGCGGGTGCGTCCTCCAAGACCACGTCGAGTGTCAGCAATACACCTCGTGCGTCCTCGAATTGGGGACGACCCTGTCGCAGGTTGACTGTCAGCTGACAGCGACAGTGACCGCGCCGACTCACCGGTAGCGCGGAGACCGCTTCGCCCGTCCCGCCGTCGGCCCCCGGCGCCCCAGGCCAGCGACGACCCCCTCGAGCTCGGCCTGCGCCGCCCGCACATGATGCCCGAGGTCTCTCTTCTTGCCGTCCTCGATCCAAGACTCGAAGGCCAGCTTGAAGATCGTCATCCCGGCGTCCGCGGCGAGGCCCGCAGCGGTGGCGGGGACGCCGCGGCGGCGCAGCGCCTCGCCGATCGCCGCGGCCAGTGAGGCGAACTTGATGAGCTCCCGCTCCTGGAGCTCCGGGTGCGCGCCGATGAGCGCGTGGCGCTGGCGGGCGAAGTCGCGGCGCTGCTCGAAGAACGAGCCGCTCTCGGCGAGCGCGCGCGCGACCGCGTCGATCGGGGGCATCGCAGCCGGCGCCCGGGCGACGTCGTCGACCAGGAAGTCCTGCAGCACGCCGGAGCCCGAGAAGAGGACCTCCCGTTTGTCGGCGAAGTAGCGGAAGAACGTGCGCTCCGTCAGCCCCGCGCGCGCGGCGATGTCCGCCACCGTGGTGCGGTCGAACCCGCGCTCGCGGTAGAGCTGCATGGCCGCCTCGACCAGGCGGCCGGAGGCGTCGGGTTCCCAGCGCGCCATGCCGGCAGCCTACGTCAGTCCCTGTCATGACGCCATTGCAGTCACTGACATCAGGTGCTAGATCGGATGTCAGCGACTGACATGACGGTCGCGAAAGGAGCTTTCCCATGCGTGTACTCGTCACTGGCGCGTCTGGATTCATCGGTTCGGCCGTGGTCCCCGAGCTCATCACAGCCGGCCACCGGGTTTGGGGGCTGGCCCGCTCGGAGGCCTCGGCGAAGGCGCTGGCTGCCGCCGGCGCCGAGGTGCTGCGCGGCGATCTGAATGAGCCGAAGAGTCTGCAGGCCGGGGCGGCCGAGGCCGAAGGCGTGATTCATCTGGGGTTCATCCACGACTTCGACAACTTCGAGGCCTCGATCCGGACCGACCTCCGCGCGATCGAAACGATGGGGGACGCCCTGGCGGGCTCCGGCCGGCCGCTGGTGTTCGCGTCCGGGGTCGTGGGGTTGGTGCCCGGGCGGGTGGCGACCGAGGAGGTGCCGTTCGATCCGAAGGCGCATCCCCGGGCCGCCAACGCGGTGGTGGCGCTGGCGTTGGCCGAGCGCGGGGTGCGCGTGTCGGCGGTCAGGCTGGCGCCGACGGTCCACGGTCCGGGAGACCCCGGGTTCGTCAAGAGGCTGGTCGACATCGCCCGCGAAAAGGGCGTCTCCGGCTACATCGGCGAGGGGCGAAACCGCTGGCCCGCGGTCCACCGACTGGACGCCGCGCGCCTGTTTCGCCTGGCGCTCGAAAAGGCGCCGGCGGGCTCCGTCGTTCACGGGGTCGCCGACGAAGGCGTGCCCACCCGGACGATCGCGGAGATCATCGGACGGAAGCTGGGGGTCCCGGTGGCCTCGTTCTCCCCCGAGGCGGCGGGCGCGCACTTCGGCTGGATCGGCCGCTTCTTCACCATGGACCAGCCTGCCTCGAGCGCGATCACCCGCGAACGGATGGGGTGGACGCCCACCCATCCGGGACTGCTCGAGGATCTCGAGGCCGGTCACTACTTCGGCTAGAGCCTCGACGGCCCGGCAAGATGATCGGGTCAGAGGCCGCCTGGGCCGGGTCAAACGTCGGCGGCGCGAGAGCGGCGGCGCGCCAGGCGCTCTATCTGACCCTTGAGAACGACCGCGTTGTTGTGCTCGGCGTCGTGGGAAGAAAATACCAGGGTGAGCGTGCCGCCGGCCGCCAGAGCGGCCAGCGCGCGCAGCTGCTCCGAAGCGGCCGGCTCTTTCAGCTCTTTCAGGTAGCGAAGCTCGAATTCGCGCCAACGTTCTGGATCGTGGTTGAACCATTTGCGAAGCTCGCCGCTGGGAGCGACCTCTTTGCGCCATTGGTCCAAGGCCAACGCTTCCTTCCGGATGCCCCGCGGCCACAGTCTCTCGACGAGCACGCGGTATCCGTCGCCCCGCGATGCTGCCTCGTAGGCTCGCTTCAACTTGACCATCGACTGAAGCTAGCATTCGCGACCGGGCTGCCTCCCTGAGGCGCACCGGCGGGAGGCGTGGCATCCTTGCGGCCCATGATCAGTCAGAGCGAGCTCGAGGGGCGGCAGGTGGTGGTCACGGGCGCGGACGGCGGCCTCGGGCCGACGGTGGTGGACGCGCTGCTGGCGGCGGGAGCGACCTGTCACCTGCCGTTGCGGGGCGGCGGCGACCAGGCTTTGCACAACGTTCGGAAGGACGCCCGGATCGTCAGCGCGGCCGGTGTCGACCTCACCGATGAGGCCGCCGTGCGCGCCTTCTATGCCTCGCGGCCGCCGCTGTGGGCCTCGGTTCACCTGGCGGGCGGGTTCCGGCCCGGGCCGATCCTCGACACGACGCTGGCCGACCTGCGCAAGCAGCTCGATCAGAACCTGACGACGGCGTTTCTCTGTTGCCGCGAGGCCGCCCGCAACATGCGCGCCGGCGGGCGCGGCGGACGGATCGCCAACGTCAGCTCGCGCGCGGCCTCCGTTCCCGCCGGCGGCGCCATCGCCTACACCCTCGCCAAGGCGGGCGTGGCGGCGCTCACCCAGGCGCTCGCCGACGAGCTGCGCGGTGACCACATCCTCGTCAACGCGCTCGTGCCGTCGATCATCGACACCCCGGCGAACCGCGCGGCGATGCCCGCCGCCGACCACGCGCGTTGGCCGAAACCAGCCGACATCGCGGCGGCGCTCGCCTGGCTGATCTCTCCCGCCAACGCCCTCACCTCCGGCGCGCTGATACCGGTCTACGGCGAGGCCTGACCGCGCTCGGCGCGGGCGCAGGCGTCGCCATTCGCCCGCTCGGTTCACCGCTTCGCGTATTCGGTAAAAACGAAGTCCCTGGCCTGCGCTTTGGTGTGGCACGCGGCGCCGCACTTGGCGTCGTTCCCCTGTGGTGGATGGGCAGCCATGGTGGCGGGCGCGAAGGTATCGGACGCGGCGTCGTGCTCGAAGGCGGCATATCCCCAGCCGCCGCTGTCCGCGAACCTCTTGCCGTCCTTCACCATGAAGTCCACGTCGTGCTGGATGCCCGGCACCGTCGGTGGACCAGGGGCGTTTTCGTTCACCTTCGGGATCCAATGGATCTTCGCCATCTTCGAGCCGTCGGGGAAAGGCTTGCCGTTGCCGGGGACGCCGGCCCGGAAGGCATCGATGACCGTCGGATTGCCGAGGATCGCAGCCATCAGTTTTCCGTTTTGACTGATCGAGATCAGCTGCCAGCTCTCGTATCCCTTGAACTCAGAGAACGCCAGGCCGCCCGGCACTTTCAGGGTGTACTTGTCCTGTGCGGAAATGGCCTTGCTGCCTTGGACGGAGACAACAATGAGAACCGCCGTCGCAATACCGATCGTCAACAGATTCTTCCGATTCATCGCTCCCCCTCTTGATCTCCGCGCCAACGCGGCCTCAAGACAGTGAGTCGCGCCGCGGGCACCGCAAGGGGCTCACCGACGCTCGGGTGCGGAAGCGCGGGAACGATCGCTGGCTGATGCGTGGCGCCCGCGGCCGTGGCTGACGCGAATATGACGGAAGGATCGCGAGGTCCTGACGGGCCTCCTTTATCTTGGAGGTGTGAGCACCGCCGGCGCCGTCCGCCGGGCGAAACGCTGCGTGCGCCGGCGATCTCCCCAGGCGGAAACTCAGGCGCCCAAGGCGGTCGACGTGCTCGTCTCCTCTGCAACGCCCGCCGGTCTCACCCCCACCCGGCGGGCGCGTGGCGTGCGCTGCTGGGGGAGACCCGCGAGCTCGGCGTCGGCGCCGTCCAGCATTCCGAGGGCCGCCAGCTCGCCATCGTCGCGGTCCCCGTCGCCATCTGCGAAGTAGGAGCGCGCCCTTTCGGCCATCGCCTCGGTGAGCGACCGAACCTCGGCCGAGGTGATGCAGGGAGACCTGATCGCCTCGCCGAAGTCATCCAGCTCCTGTGAGCCGATCTCGCCGAACACGTAGTCGCTCCAGTGACGCGCTCTCCTTCGGTCGTTCATCCCGGGCCCCTCAGATGAGAAGGATCAGAAGAATGATCAGCACGATCAGCACCGTCCCGCTGCCGATGAAGATGACCGCGCTGCCGCCTTTGAAGTCCTGCAGGTTGGACGACTGCTGTTCACGCTGGGCCAGGCTGGCCGACGACTCGGTCGACGAAGCCGCCGCGGTGCCGGTCTCCGTGGTGCCCGTGGCGACCAACGCCGGAGGCGGCGTCGGCTCGGGCGGCAGACCCTTGGCCGAGCTCAGCGCCGGAAAGCACCAAACCGCCAGCAACACCCCAACAACCACTCCGCGAATCTTGTTCATGTTCTCCCCCTCTGGTTGTGCTCTCTGTAAGAAAAAAACCTAAGCACGACCCTGAGGGCGAGGAAGTGGCTCATCCGGCGCGGCGTCCCGGTCGCATCCCGGCGCGTCGCTATTCCAGCGGCGCCGAAATCAGCGGAAACGCCCCGTCGCCCGACAGTCGCGGCAGCTGCTTGGCGATCTCGAGCAGCGCGGTGCGCAGGCCTTCCTCGACGGTGGGGTGATAGAAGGGAGCAGGCAACAGATCGAAGACCGTGCTGCGCCGATGGATCGCCAGGGCCAGCCAGTGGGCGAGGTGCTCGCCTTCGGGGGCGAAGAGCTCGGCCCCCAGGAGCGCCCCATCCTCTCGATTGGCGCAGAGCCGCAGCAGGCCGGCGTTGCGCAGCATCATCCGGGCGCGCCCCTGATCGGCGAAGCGGGCTTCACCCACCACGGTGCGGACGGGATCGCACGCCTCGAAACGCTGCCCCACCTGCGCCAGGTTGGGATCGCAAAAGACGATCGACAGCGGCGTTCGCCGGGCGAATCGTCGGACGGAAGGGGAGAGGGCGTTGAGGCCGGCGATGTGGCCGTCGTCGGCGGCTTCGTGTTGCAGGGGGACTTCAGCGTTCGCGTCGCCGGCCAGGAACATCGGCAGACCGGCCACCTGGAGGGTCGCGCGGTCCACCTCGGGCAGCCCCCTTTCGTCGAGGGGAACGCCCAAGGTCTCGAGACCGAGTCCCTGGACATTGGGGGTGCGGCCGAGCGCGACCAGCGCGCGCCCGATCACGATATCGGCGGAGCCCGCCGTCACGCGTATGCCTTCCGCCTCCGCCCCCCTGGCGGCCGTCAGCTGCGCGGCTGTCAGTTGCGCGGCCGTCAACTGCGCGGCTGTCAGTTGCGCTTCGTGCCCGAGGTGCACCGTCAGCTCCTGGCGAAGGATTTCGAGCGCCGTGTCGTTGACGGGCCCTGCGCTCAGCCCTCCGATCGTCTGCCCGGCGTGGAAGCCGGTGACCTGCACGCCGAGCCGGGCGAGCGCCTGGGCCATCTCGAGACCGATCGGGCCGAGGCCGACGACCGCCATCCGCGACGGCAGCGCCCGCTCTTCGAAGAGAGAGTCGGTGGTGAGCAGGCGATCGCCCAAACTCGTCCAGGCCTCCGGGACGGTCGGCCGCGAGCCGGTCGCCAGGACGATGCTCCGCGCCTCGAGAACGCGCCCGCCGACCTCCACCTGGTGCGGCCCCCGCAGGCGGGCGCGCCCGGAGATCGCCCGTTCGCCGAGACCATCGGTGAGCTCTCGGGTCTCGCTCACGAAGCCGTCGCGCACCTTGCGCACGCGCGCCAGGACCGCGCCCGTGTCGACGCGCAGCCCGTCCCCCCCTGACAGCCCGAGCTCGGGGAAGGCCAGGCGGCGGTGAAATTCCCCGGCGGCTTCGATCAACGCCTTGGAGGGCATGCAGCCGACGCGGGCGCACATGGTGCCCCAGGGACCGTCGTTGACGATGATGAAGCTCTGGGTGCGCTTTCGGACCTCGCGCAGCGCGCCCAGGCCGGCTGTCCCCGCGCCCACGATGATCACATCGACCGTGCCCATCGCGGCAGCTCTCCTCTAAAGATGTCCGGCGGCGCGCCGCAAGGCCGCGCGAGCGTCGTCGGTGACGGGACTGCCGTGGCCCACCAGCACCATCCGGAGCTCGGGGCGGTCCGCCAGCGCGTTCAACCAGGCGCGGACCCGCTGGCGATCGGAGACCTCGCGCCATCTCACCACGCGCGCCACCCCCAGCCCGCCACCCGGAGGTCCGAGCAGGCGCAACAACAGCCCCATCACGCCGGGAAGCTTGGACAGGTTCCCCAAGAGCTCGGTGGTACAGATGGCGATGCCACCTTCGACGGGCAGCTCGAGAACGACCTCGTGATACGTCGTCCCCGGCAGAACGTAGGCCTCGATTCCCACCGCTCCCAGCTCGCTGAGGTCGCCGTCGATCGGGACCTTGCGGGCGTGCCCCGGATCGGGCGCCAGGACCCGGAGGTCCGGGTAGCGGCGCTTGTAAAACGGCGCGTCCATCTGGTGCCGATCGTGCGGCATCACCACGATCGCCGGACGGCCCAGCTTTTCGAGCGCGCCCAGATCGGCGTCGCGCATCGCCACCACGCTGTAAAGCAGCAGCCGCCCATCCGGCAGGCGGTAGACCGTCATGTTGCGCGGAAGCCCGTTGGCCAGCGACCCCTCGACTTGCCACAGGTTGGCGGCCAGAGATTTGAGGGGGTGGTACGGGTAGATCTCCATCGTCATCGACGCAGCTGGGACCAGCTGGCGACAACGTATGCACCGATCGGACGCCGGGTAAGGAAGATCGCCCGGAAGATCGTTAAGATCAGCGGCGTGATCACCCACCCCGAAAAGGTCCTGTTTCCGGTCGACGGAATCACCAAGGGGGAAGTCTGCGCGTACTACCAGGCGGTGGCGGAGGTGATGCTGCCGCACATCACGGGGCGGCCGGTGACGATGGAGCGTTACCCGGCCGGCATCGGCAAGAAGGGCTTCATTCAGAAGGACGTCTCCAAGGGGTTCCCCACCTGGCTGCAGCGGATCGAGATCTCGAAGCGCGCGGGCGCCGAGGACGAGGGCACGGTCCACTACCCGCTCGTCGACGACGCCCGCGCGTTGGTCTGGCTGGCGAACCAGAATTCGATCACCCCGCACGTCTGGCCGTCCCGCCTGCCGAAGCTGCACCACCCTGATCTCTGCGTGTTCGATCTGGACCCCTCCGATGATCAGCCGGCGGAGCTGCGCAGGGCGGCCCTCGCGGTGCGCGACCTCTTGGCCGAGCTCGGCCTGCCCAGCTTCGTCAAGACCTCCGGCTCGAAGGGATTTCACATCGTGGTCGCGCTCGACGGTGAGGCCGACTTCGAGCCGGTGCGGCGCTTCTCGCAAGGCGCCGGCGCGGTGCTGGTGAAGCGGCACCCGGCCTTGTTCACGCAGGAGTTCATCAAGGCCGATCGGGGCGGGCGCATCTTCGTCGACACCGGCCGCAACGGATACGGCGCCACCTTCGCCGCGGTCTACGCCCTGCGCCCAAAGCCGGGCGCACCCGTCTCGGCGCCCTGCAGCTGGGCGGAGATCGAGCGCGGCGCGGTCGGTCCCCAGACGTTCACGCTGCGTTCGATGGCCGCCCGCTTCGCCGAGGCCGGCGATCTCTGGCGGGCGCTGCACGACAAGCCGCATTCGTTGCATGACGCCACCGCCCGCCTCGAGCGCCTGCTCAGCGACGAGGAGTGGAGAGAGTCTCTCGCCGCGACGACCCGCCGGCCGGTCTCGCGCAAACGGACGGGCAAGCAGCCTGAGTGAATGCGGCGGCCAGAGCGTCGACCACGCCCACCTGTTGTCGCGGTCATCTATCAGGGGCCGTCAGGTTTCTGAGGGCCCCGGCGGAAGAGGCCGCGGCCGGCGAGGACTTTGCGCTGGTCCGGGAGTTGCTTTCGTGACGGGCTCATGAGAGCTCACCTGTTGGCGCTGACGTTCGTCGTTTTGGGGGTCGGGTGCGGTCAGACCTTGGGGAGCGGCCACCCGGGCACGGGCGGCGCCGGCGGCCTCAGCCGCGCGGGCGGAATTCCCGGCCGCTCTGGGCCCGACGCCGGATCCCTCTGCGAGCTGCTGGCGAGTGAGTATCGCACCGCGCTGGCGGCCGGCCAGAGCTGCGACGTCGGCAGCACGGGCGAGTGCCAGCAGGTGGTCACCTCGGGCCTCTCCCTCTGTGGCGGCTGCCCGACCTACGTGCACGACGCGACCGTGCTGAACGCGATCCAGCAGAGTTGGTCGAACGCCGGATGCGCCAACGTCATACCTGCCCCTCCCTGCGTGCCGATCAAATGTCCGGCGGCCATGAACAGCGTCTGCCTCCCGACCGACGGCGGCCAAGGCATCTGCTCTTACAACCCGGGCGGCGCGGGTGACAGCTGCGATGCGCTGCAGTCCCAGTACGCCGCCCTGCTCACCGCCGCGCAGAGCTGCGACCCCAACGGCAGCGCCCAGTGTCAGCAGCTGGTCAGCTCGTCCCTCTCCCCTTGCTCGAACTGCACGACCTACGTCAACGATGGGTCGGCGCTGGGCGCGATCGAACAGAAGTGGCAGCAGGCGGGGTGCGGCGACGCGGCCGTGGCCTGCCCTGCCATCGCCTGCGTCGCACCGAGCAGCGCAACCTGCTCTCCCGCTGACGGAGGGGGCGGCGTCTGCGTGCGGGGTCCAGTCCTTCTCGAAACCCCCACCCGCTAGACCGCGTCATCCCGGCCTGCCGGGAGGCCGACCGTATTGCGTTTTTCGCAACACAGACTGGCGATAATAGACGCAAACGCAACGTTGGCTTGAGGCCCGGGGCGATCTATCCTCTCTGGAGGCGATGCCCCGAGGCATCAGAACCACCGAGGAGCCAACATGTCCCGACAGAACTACTTCAATACCCTCACGATGGCGCAGAAGCTGGATCAGCTGGGCCGCTGCCGCTTCATGGACCGCAGCGAGTTCAACGGCGTCGAGAAGCTGCGGGGCAAGAAGGTGGTCATCGTCGGCTGCGGCGCCCAGGGCCTCAACCAGGGGCTGAACATGCGCGACTCGGGGCTCGACATCAGCTACGCGCTGCGGGCGGACGCCATCGCGCAGAAGCGGGTCAGCTTCACCAACGCCACCAGCAACGGTTTCAAGGTCGGCACCTACGAAGAGCTCATCCCCACCGCCGACCTGGTCTGCAACCTGGCGCCCGACAAGCAGCACGCCGACGTGGTGCAGAAGGTCATGCCGCTCATGAAGAAGGGCGCCTGCCTCGGCTACAGCCACGGATTCAACATCGTCGAAGAGGGGCAGCAGATCCGCAAGGACCTGACGGTGGTGATGGTGGCGCCCAAGTGCCCGGGCACCGAGGTGCGCGAGGAGTACAAGCGCGGCTTCGGCGTGCCGACGCTGATCGCGGTGCACCAGGAGAACGATCCCAACGGCGACGGCCTGGAGATCGCCAAGGCTTACGCGGCGGCGACCGGCGGCGATCGGGCGGGCGTGCTCGAATCGAGCTTCATCGCCGAGGTGAAGAGCGACCTCATGGGTGAGCAGACCATCCTCTGCGGCATGCTGCAGACCGGCTCGATCCTCTGCTTCGACCGGATGGTGGCCCAGGGGATCGATCGCGGGTACGCCAGCAAGCTGGTTCAGTTCGGCTGGGAGACCATCACCGAGGCGCTCAAGCAGGGCGGCCTCTCCTTGATGATGGATCGGCTGAGCAACCCGGCGAAGGTCAAGGCCTTCGAGCTGGCCGAGGAGCTGCGGGGCCTCATGCGCACGCTCTACAAGAAGCACCAGGACGACATCATCACCGGCGTCTTCAGCACGACCATGATGAAGGACTGGGACGCCGGCGACGTGAACCTGCTCGGCTGGCGGGCCGCCACCAGCGACACCGCCTTCGAACAGACCCCCGCCGGCGCGATGAAGATCGGCGAGCAGGAGTACTTCGATCACGCGGTGCTGATGGCCGCCATGGTCAAGGCCGGCGTGGAGCTGGCGTTCGAGTGCATGGTGGAGGTGGGCATGAAGCCCGAGTCGGCCTACTACGAGTCGCTGCACGAGGTGCCGCTCATCGCCAACCGGAGCTCGCGCAAGAAGCTGTACGAGATGAACAAGGTCATCAGCGACACCGCCGAGTACGGCTGCTATCTGTTCAGCCACGCCGCCGTGCCGCTCTTGAAGGAGTTCATGGGCAAGCAGTCGACCGAGGTGATCGGCAAGGCCTTCGCGCCCGGCAGCCAGCAGGTGGACAACCGCCGGCTGCTGGCCGTGAACCAGGCGATCGAGAGCCACCCGGTCGAGAAGGTCGGCGCCACGCTGCGCGGCCACATGACGGCGATGAAGCAGATCTCCGTCGGTGGCTGAGCGCGACCGAGCCTTTCTCTCCGACCTCACGTCCGACCTCACGTTCTCGGGGCCAGGGCTGACCCTGGTCACCGGCCCCAACGGCTCGGGCAAATCGACCGCCGCGCGCGCTCTCCAGGCGCGCGTGGCGGGGGCGCGGCTGCTCTCCGCCGAATCGCAGCAGGCGTTCTACGAGGCGCAGCTGGCGGCGGACGAGAGCAACTTCAATCAGGGCGCCGACACCAGCAGCAGCGTGCGGGAGCTGCTGGGTGAGCCGGGCCGAAGCCATCCGCTGTTCGCGGCGTTTCGTCTGGAGGCGCTCTGGGAGCGCGGCTATCGGCGGCTCTCCACCGGCGAGGCGCGCAAGGTCTTGCTGCTGCAAGCGGTGCTGCGCGCACCCTCGCTGTTGATCCTCGACGATCCGTTCGATGGGCTCGACCGAGCGGCCTGCGCGGAGCTGGCCCAGGCCATCGTTCAGGTGGCGGAGCGTCTGCCCGTGCTGGTGGTGGGGACCTTCGGCGCCCGCGAGCTGCCATTTGCGCCCGGGGCGCTGCGGGAGGTGGCGGTCATCGCCGGGCGACGGATCGTCTTCCGCGGCACGCCGCAGGCATTTCTGGCGCGCGGCTCCGACCAGGCGCACCGCCGAAGGTCGCCGCCGGTGGAGCTGGGGAGCTGGTACCAGCCGCTCGACCCCGACCTGCCGCTGGTGCAGCTGGTTGGTGGTCACGTCCGCTACGGCGAGCAGGTCGTCTTCGAACGGCTCGATTTCACGGTCTCCCCGGGGCAGCACACGTTGATCGAAGGCCCCAACGGCTCGGGCAAGTCGAGCTTGCTGGAGATGATCACCGGCGATCACCCGCAGGCCTACAGCAACGACCTGCACCTGTTTGGACGGCGGCGCGGCAGCGGCGAGACGGTCTGGGACATCAAGAAGAACGTGGGGGTCGTCTCGGCGCGTCTGCATCGCGACTACCGGGTGGGCGGCAGCGTGGAGGAGGTGCTCCTGAGCGGCCTCTTCGACAGCATCGGTGTGTACCAAAAGCCGGAGCCCAGTGACCGCGCGCGGGCGCTGGCCTGGCTGACCTGGCTCGAGCTCGGCATCGGGCCCAGCGCCGCCTTCCGCGAGCTGTCGTTTGGCCAGCAACGCCTGGTGCTGATCGCGCGCGCGGCGATCAAGGTGCCGCCGCTGGTGGTCATGGACGAGCCCACCTCCGGCCTCGACGCCGAGAACCGACTCCGCGCCCTCGAGCTGGTCGAGTCCCTCTGCACCCAGCAGAAGAGCACAGTCCTGATGGTCACCCACCGCGCGGACGAACGCGCCTTCTGGCAAGAGCGCATCGGCGGCGCGATCCTCTCGCTGCACCCAGGCGGGTGACGCGAGCCCCGGTGGGCCAGCCCCCGCGGCGTTCGCGCGCGGCGCTCAGCGCCCCCGCGCGCGTTCGATGGCGTTCACCAGCTCGGTCGCGCCGTAGGGCTTGGCCAGGAAGCCCTGGAATTCGCCGCGCGGCAGGCGCCGCTCGACGGCGACGTCGAGGTAGCCGGACGAGATGACGACCGGCACCCGCGAGCCGGCGGCGCGCAACCGGCGCAGCACCTCGGCGCCGTCGAGATCGGGCATCGTCATGTCCAAAATGACGACATCGACGACGGCGACGGCGGCGACGGCCCCGGCGGCGCCGCTGGCCGGAACGAGGGCCGCCAGCGCGGCGCGCCCGTCGGCCGCCTCGACGACCGTGTAGCCGCGCAGCTCGAGCGACCGGCGCAGCTGGGCCCGGACGATCGCCTCGTCGTCCGCGATGAGGACCCGACAGGGACGCGTCGTCGGGCCGGGGCGCGCGGCATCCGCGACGACGGTCGCCGCGTCGGTCGCGGGCAGGAGCACGGAGAACCGGCTGCCGCGTCCGAGCTCGCTCTCGACGAGGACGGCGCCGCCGTGGGCCCGCACGATCCCCAGGCAGGCGGCCAGCCCCAGGCCGTGGCCGCGCTCCTTCGTCGAAAAGAACGGCTCGAACACGCGGCCGCGCGTCGGCTCGTCCATACCGCCCCCGGTGTCCTCGACCTCGACGAGCACCCACCGTCCGGGTCCCACCGTCGCCCCCTGCGCCTGGTCCCACCGCGCGTCGACCTCGCTCACGCGCCGCACGCGCACGGTGATTCGACCGGGGCTCTCGCCGAGGGCGTCCGAGGCGTTCGTGAGCAGGTTCATGACGACCTGGCCGAGCGTGACCCGATCGCCCAGAACGACCACCCCGGGGTCGACCGCCAGCTCCAGCTCCGCCTTTTTCGACAAGGTGGCGTCGAGCAGCGCCCGCAGCTCGCGCACCAGGTGCCCGAGATCGACGGGCTCACGGCGACCGAGGTCCCGTTGCCCCGCGTAGGCGAGCATCTGTCGCGTGAGCGCCGCGGCCCGCTGGCCCGCGGTGATGATGGCCGACGCGATCTCCTTGTCCTCGTCCGTCGTGGCCCGATCGAGCAGCAGCTCGGCGTTGCCGAGCACCCCCGCGAGGAGATTGTTGAAGTCGTGCGCGATCCCGCCCGCCAGCACGCCGAGGCTGTCGAGCCGCTGCGCGCGCTGGACCTGTTGCTCGAGCGCGCGCCGCTCGGCCTCCAGGTGCTGCACCGGTCGCATGTCCCGCACCCCCGCCACGCGCACCGGCCGCCCGTCGAGCGTCCCCGAAACCACGACGGCCAGCGTGGGCACCAGATTCCCTGCGGCGTCGACGGCGGTGACGTCGATGAAGCCGAGCCAGTTCTCGTTCACCATCTGCTGCGCCGCCGGGACGGTCGACGGCGCGATGAAGTCGAACACCGAGCGCCCGACCAGCTCGGCGGCCGTCCGCCCGAGCACGCGCTCGGCGGCGCCGCGGACATCGACGATGAGGCCGTCGCGGCTGAAGAGGGTCATGTCGAACGCCGCGTCGGCGAGCTCGCGAAACTGGGCCTCGCTCTCGCGCAGGAGGGCGTGCGTGCGCTCCCGCTCGGTGACGTCACGGATGGCGCCGATGCGCACGGTCCGCTGGCCGAGCCGACCCTGCTTGGAGAGGACCTCCGACCGGAAGCGCGAGCCGTCCTTGCGGAGCCCGGTGACGATGTACTCGCCCTGGAAACCGTCACGCATGTGGGCGAGGACGCCCGCCACGTCTTCCGGCGCGACGCACATGCGCAAGATGTCGCCGCTCAGCAGCTCGTGGCGCTGGTAGCCGTGCATCTCGCAGAGGCGGTCGTTGACCTCGATGACCTTGCCGTCCGCGTGGATGAGCAGCCCCTCGAACGAGGCCGCCGACAGCAGGTCGGTCCGCTCGCGCAGGCGCAGCTGTTCGTCGCCGATCTCCGTGAGCAAGGCCGCCAGCGCGGCCCGCGTCTCGGCCCGATCACCCCGCGCCAGCGCTTCGTCGACGCGCGCGAGCCAGTCCTGGGCGGGGGGCGGCGCCACCGAACCATGTTAGCGCGTCCGCATCGAATGTCTTATAGAAGCCCCTCGGGGTTGCAGACGCCGACCGCCTGGCCAGGTCGAACGCACTGCTCACGAGGCCGACAGTCGCCGGCGACCATGCAGCGGTTGGGAACGAGCTGGCACTGCCCGGGATTTGCGTGACCTCGTGGGAAGGTCGCCCCCACACAGACCATCCCGTCGGGACAGGAGTAGAGACAGCGGTCTTGCGGGCGGTGGGGATCGAGGCGCTCGGAAGCGCAGCCGAGCGCGATCGCCGAGATGATCAGCCATCGGGAGGTTGCAACCATCCGACTGATCGTGCGGCGTCCGAGGCCGGAAATCCAGGTTCGCGAGAGCCTCGAGTCCACGGAGGTTGATCCAAGTGGGCAGACCCGGGAATGCTCACCATCATGCTCAGCGTTCGACGTCGGTCCGGTAGGTCGCCTGGTGCGATCGTTGGTTGTCTTGCCGCGGCACTCCTCGCGGGCTGCGCCAGCTCTGGATCCGGTGGAGGGACCTCGACCGGCGGAGCAACCGGCGGAAGCGAAACCGGCGGCGTCACCGGATCGGGAGGCGTCACCGGATCGGGCGGTCTCACGGGCTCCGGCGGCGCTTCCAGCAGCGGCGGCGCGACGGGAACGGGAGGCACCAACAGCACCGGCACGGGCGGGTCCACCGGAACCGGAGGCACCAGCAGCACCGGTGGCGTCAGCGGATCGGGCGGCGCCGCGGGCGCCGGCGCTCACGTCGGCACGGGCGGCGCCACGGGAACCGGCGGCGCCGCCGGCACCGGTGGCGTCACCGGCACGGGCGGTGCGGCGGGCGCGGGCGGCGGCCACCCAGGCTCGGGCGGCTCGGCGGGCGCCGGCGGCCTCGGCGGCGCCGCGGGCGCCACGGCGATCCCTTGCCCGACGGCGACTCCTTTGACCGGAGGCAAGCAGTACTGCTCGACCTCCGACGGCAGTGCGGGCGGCGGCTACACCTACGATCTCTGGTCGGACGGACAAGGGTCCGGCTGCATCACCGTGTACGGCGTCGGGGCCGCCTTCAAGGCCGATTGGACCAACGTCGGCGACTGGATTGCCCGCGTCGGGCTGGCCTTCGACAAGACCAAGACCTACTCCCAAATCGGGACCTTCTCGTCGGACTTCGCCTACACGACGAGCGGCATCACCACCGGCGGCTTTGGAAACGTCGGCATCTACGGGTGGTCGGTGAACCCGCTGCACGAGTACTACATCGCCGAGAACTGGCTCGGCAAAAAACCCAACTTCACCAAGGTGGGCACCTTCACCATCGACGGTGAGGGGACCTACGACGTCATGACGAACACGCAAACCAACCAACCCAACATCACCGGCACCAACGCCACCTTCGTGCAGTACTGGAGCGTCAACCAGACGCCCCGCACCTGCGGCCACATCTCCATCTCCAAGCACTTCGCCGAGTGGGCCAGCCTGGGCCTGCAGCTGGGGAACCTGGAAGAGACCCGGTTCCTCGTCGAGGGACAGAACAACAGCGGGACCATCGACTTCACGACCCTCACCGTGGTGGCCAAGTGATCTGGCCGGCGCGGTTCAGCGCCGGCCGCGTTCAGGGTTTGGGAATTCGCAGCGTCTTGCTGATCATCCCGCTTCCCCACAGCACGTAGAGCGCGCTCCACGGGTGCAGGCGAAATCCCGCCAGCGTCACCACCCCGAACGGAAGGTGCTCCTGCCAGCGGCCAACCCCGGTCAGGATGGCCAGCGCCGTCACCAGCAGCAAGCTGGTCGGGATCGGCAGCCCCTCGAAGTGCGTCACCTTCCCGGTGGGGTCTGACAGCTCGGCGGCCGTGACGTTGTAGCGCGCCAACCGGCTGATGCCGCAGCCGACGAAGTAGATCAGGCAGAGGGCGTCCCAGCCGCCGCGCATTCCCGCCGCGAAGGCCATGGCGGCCGGCGCCACGCCGAACGAGACGACGTCGGCCAGAGAATCGAGCTCCTGCCCGAGCGGCGAAGCCATCCCGCTCCGCCGCGCGATCCGTCCGTCGAGCGTGTCCATCAGCAGCGCCACGGGCAAGAGCGCCGTCCCCAGCCAGAAGAAGGCGGTCTGCTGGTCGACGGCAAAGCGCATGAACGCGAGCAGCGCGCCGGCGCCCAAGAAGCCGTTCAACAGCGTGACCAGGTCGGCCAGCTGAAACCCTCGGATCATCGAGAAGTGGCGCCGTCCGTCCGCCATCAGGCCTCCCTCACGCCGCCGAGCATACGCCGGCGGCGCGCCGGTCGCTTTCGTCATCTGCCAGCGCCACGCCGCGGGCTCCCTGTCTTTATCCTTCATCCGTGCGCATGATGGGCGGACCATGGGTGACAAATCTCCGAAGTCGAAGCACAAGCAAGCCGATCAAAAACAGAACAAGACCGACGAAAACAGCCGCAAGAAGCAGGCGGCGGTGAGCGCCAAGCAGGTGGCCACCAAGAAGAAGTGACCCTCACCGATCGACCGCGACGGTGAGGCGCCGGGCGCGCTTGCACATGCGCGCCGAGAGATCGACGCCGACGGCGTCCAGCCCGAGGGCGTTGGCCACCGCGAGGACGGTCCCCCAGCCGCAGAACGGATCGACGATCGTGCGGGTGGTGGTCTCGTTGAGCACGAAGCGGCAGGCGTCGACGCAGGCGAGCGCCCCCATCGCCTTGACCCCCGCCTGAAAACCGCCGTCGGGCAGGAGGTCGGGCGTGGCGCGCCGGAGCGTCGGCCGGAGCACCCGCGCGAACCCGAGCAGGTGCGAGTAGCTGGCCCGGCCGTGCGTCAGCGTCCCGGGCGGTCTGCGGCAGACGATCTTGTGGAAGAGCGTCCCCATCCCGGCGCGTTCCGCAGCGCGCGACACCATCGCCCCTTTGTCGACCCACAATCCGGCGCGGCGCACGTCGCTCTGGAAGAAGATCGCCACGCCCTCGTCGGGCACGCTTTGCATGGTCAGCACCGCCGCCTCATCGAACCAGCGGCGCCAGCCGTCGAGCCCCAGCGCCGGCAGCTCGGAGGAGTCCGGCAACGAGGTCACCACGCTGGCGCCGGCCAGCGTGCCCGCGGCCCGCAGCCACGGCAGCGCATCGCCATGGTGCACCGTCCGCCCCGGGCCGGTCGTCACGAGTGTGGTCACGCCGCTCAGACTATGATGCCTCGACTCTGGGCGGCGCCAGCAAGCAGCGCCGGACGTCGCTCTCGCTCCCGGACCGTCACAACGACGGCGGGTCGTGGTAGGCAACGTGGCCAGATGCGCATCGAGACTGAGGGCCGTGACCGACGGCGACGGTGAATCGGACGAGGAGGAGACGGCGCCGTCTTCGTCCCCCGCGGCGCCGTCCGACCTGGACTGGCGGACCCTGCTCGTCGGCGAGGAGACCAGAGCGCGGGCATCGCAGGGGCGTCCGATCTCGGCGATCCCGGGCGATCTCCTCTACGTCGTCGAGGTCGACAAGACGCGGAGGACCGGAGAGTTGACGATTGCGCTGCGGGCTCGGGCGCTGAAAAAGGACGGCGGCTTGAGCAAGGACAGGAGCGCCTCGGTGGCCATGAGCGCCCTCGAAGACCTCCCCGACCAGCGCGACAGGCGGGCGCTGCCGCTCCTGCAAGCCGCGGCCGCGATGGGGAGCCGGCCCTCCCACAGCCCTGACTCGCCCAGTTACGGCGAGCGTTCTTTTCCCTCCGAAGCGCCCATCCCGGCCGCGCTGGCCGGTGAGCTGATGCCGCTGCTGTCGGGCACCGGGCGACTCTACGTGCGGGCCGGCGCCGGGACGGCGCTCGTGCCCGCGGTCTATGACGGCGAGCCGCCCTGGGACTTCGTGCTCGCTCTCCGTCGGAAGCCGGACGGCTCCGGGAGCGAGATCTCCGGTCTTCTTCGGCGGGGCTCGGAGAGCGCCGACCTCTCGGTACCGCTGGTCGTGACCGCCTCGGGATGGCTGGTGTTCGAGCGGAGCGTGGGGCGCGTCCGTCACTTCGGCGCCTTCGGCATCCTGGGCTCGCTTCGGGGCCATCCGGCGGTCACGCTTCCCGCTTCCGAGGAGGGCCCGTTCCTGGAGAGCCTCTACGGGTTGTCGGCGCTGCCCAAGCTGGAGCTCCCGGAGGCGCTCGCGCTCCGGGAGATTGCCGACGCTCCGCAGCCGCACCTCAAGATCGGAGCGCCCGACCCGGGGAGTTGGCCGGTGGGCGCGTCGGATCGCCCGGCCGCCGAGCTTTCGTTTCGCTATGGCGCTGTGTCGGTCGCCTTCGCCGATCCCCGCGAGGCGGTCGCCCGGATCGACGAGCGTCGCCTGTTCCGGCGGGATCGCGCCGCCGAGAGGGCCGCCGCGGCCAAGCTGCTGGAAGCTGGATTCCAACGCGCCTCCGGGCCGTTCGGCACGCCGTCCCAGGCGGGCCGGTACGACATCGCGCAGGCGAAGATGCCGGCCGCGGTGGGGCTCCTGGTGGCGGCGGGATGGCGCGTGGAGGGCGAGGGGAAGCTCTATCGGCAGGCGGGCCGCTTCAACCTGTCGGTCACGAGCGGGGTCGACTGGTTCGATCTGCAGGCCCAGGTCGACTTCGACGGGGTCCCGGCCACCTTGCCCGAGCTTTTGCGCGCGCTCCGCCGCGGCGACCACCTGATCCTCCTCGGCGACGGAACCTTCGGGATGCTGCCCGAAGAGTGGATCAGGCGGTACGGCATGCTGGGGGACATGGGAACCGTCGAGGGAGAGCGGATTCGCTTCCGGCCCGCGCAGGTCGGCCTGCTCGATGCACTGCTCGCCGCCGAACCGCAGGCTTCGGTCGACGCCGTCTTCGCCAAGGCGCGCGACGAGCTGAACCGCTTCGCCGGCGTCGAGCCGATGAAGGCGCCCGCCCGGTTTCGCGGTCGTCTGCGTCCCTACCAGGAGGCCGGTCTCGGGTGGCTCTCCTTCCTGCGCCAGTTTGGCTTCGGGGGGTGCCTCGCCGACGACATGGGCCTCGGCAAGACGATCCAGATTCTGGCGATGCTCGCGGGACGGCCCCGCAAATCGGTCGGGCCGTCGGTGGTGGTGGTCCCGAAGTCGTTGGTCTGGAACTGGCAGCAGGAGGCGGCGCGCTTTGCCCCCGACCTGCGCCTCCTCGCCCACGTGGGGCCCGATCGTGCCACCAACGCGGAGACACTCCGCCAGAAGCTTCAAGAGGCCGATCTCCTGGTGACCACCTATGGCCTGCTGCGCAAGGACATCGGCTTTCTTCGTGAGATCGAGATGGACTACCTCATTCTCGACGAGGCGCAGGCGATCAAGAACGCCGATTCTGAGTCGGCAAAGGCGGCCCGGCTTCTGCGCGGCCAGCACAGGCTGGCGCTGTCGGGGACGCCGATTGAAAACCATCTCGGCGAGCTGTGGTCACTGATCGAGTTCCTCAATCCCGGCATGCTCGGCACCGCCCGCGCGTTCGCCCAAGCGGCAGGCGCCAAGCGCCCAGATCCGCAAACGCTGGCCCTGCTGTCGCGGGCGCTCCGGCCCTTCATCCTGCGCCGTACGAAGGAAGAGGTCGCGCCCGAGCTGCCCAAGAAGCACGAGGAGACGATCCTCTGCGAGATGGAGCCGGAGCAACGGGCCCTCTACGACGAGCTGCGCGCGCACTACCGCGGAAGCCTCCTCGGCAAGATCGCGGCCGAAGGCCTGGGCAAAGCAAAGTTCCAGGTGCTGGAGGCCCTCCTCCGTCTTCGGCAGGCGGCTTGCCACCCGGGCCTGATCGACGAGAAGCGCCGCGGAGAGAGCAGCGGCAAGATGGAGGTCCTGCTGGCCCGTCTCGAGGAGGTCCGCCGAGAGGGGCACAAAGCGCTCGTTTTCTCCCAGTTCACCAGCTTCCTGGCCCTGATCCGCGCCCGGCTCGACGCCGCGGGGATGCCGTACGAATACCTCGATGGCCAGACGCGAGATCGGCAAGCGCCCGTGACGCGATTCCAGACCGATCAGACCTGCCCGCTGTTTCTGATCAGTCTCAAGGCAGGAGGCCTCGGCCTCAACCTGACCGCGGCCGACTACGTCTTCATCCTGGATCCCTGGTGGAACCCGGCCGTCGAGGCGCAGGCCGTCGACCGCGCCCACCGCATCGGCCAGAAGAAACGCGTGTTCGTCTACCGGCTGCTTTGCCGCGACACGGTCGAGGAGAAGGTGGCCGCCCTGCAGCAAACGAAGCGCGACCTGACCGCGTCCATCATCAACGCAGACGCCAGTCTGCTTCGTCAGCTCGATCGCGAAACGCTGGAGTTGCTGCTTTCCTAAACGAAGACAGCCCCTCGCCTTCGGCGTGGGGGAACCGGCGGCGTGCGGCCGCTGTCGCTTCCCGCTCCGCCTTCACGGCAGCGCGACGCCGGAGACCTGGCGGCAGTAGTCGAGCAACCGGTCCTGCAGCTTCGGGTCTTGCGCGGCCGGGTTCACCTCCTTGGGCCGCTGGTGATAGAGGTAGCGGCCGGTCACGCGCGCGCCCGGATCGTCGCTCACCGCCAGCCAGGCCTGGGTCCGGGGGCCTTCGGCGAGATCGTCCGGAGCGCCGGCGCCACCCATTCGCGTCGCCACCCATCCCGGGCTGACCGCGTTCGAGGCCACGTCGGGCCAGCGCCGCGCCACGCCGAAGGCGAGCAACACGTCGTGGAGCTTGGTGTCGGAATAAGCCTGGCTGCCGCTCCAGCGGCGCGCCGACCATTGAGGATCCTCGAGGCTCGAATCGCCGCCGGTGTGCATGCCCGAGCTGAGGTAGACCAGCCGGTCGGGCCGCTGCATGAGGGCGGTGAGCACGTAGGGCGCGAGGACGTTGACGGCCCAGAGCTGTGACAGGCCGTCGGCGGTCTCCAGGCGGCGCGGCTCCTGGTACCCGATGCCGACGTTGTGAATCACCGCATCGAACCGTCCCCATCGGTTCGCCTGCTCAGCGAGGTCGCGCATGGCCGCGAGCGTCGAGACGTCGCCAACCAGCACCGCCGCGGCCTGCGGCAGCGCGGCCCGCGCGCTCTTGGCGCGTGCCGCGTTCCTTGCGTGGAGCACGACCTCGTGCCCCTCTTCCGCCAGGAGGCGCCCCGCCATCAAGCCGAGCCCCTCCGACGACCCCGTGATGAAGACTTTTCTCGCCATGCTCAGGTCATGAAAAGTAACCGCTTTCGCGGACCGGTCCAGAAGTCGGACGACCTGCGCAGGGCGGGAGGACGCGCGCGGCGTTGGAGAAGCTTCTCAACCCGACGTAACCGCCTCAGCGGTGCGGGTGCCATTCGCCGTCGTGCCAGTCGTAGTGGTCCTCGTGCCGCTCCCAGCGGCCGGGGGCCCATTCGTAGCCGCGGCGCTCGTGGACGTAGCGGCCGCGCGACCACACGTAGTGGTTGCGCCGCCAGCCATAGTGGCCGCGGTCCCAGACGTAGCCCCGACGGACCACCACGCGCTCTTCGCGCGGGGGCGGCGGCTCCTCGCGCCCACCGTGAATGACAACCACCGCCGCCTGCGCGGCCGGAGTGAGGAGCGCCGACATTCCCAGGCTCGACAGCGCCAACCCCGCCAGTCCCATTTTCCAATTGGCCATACTGGAAGGTATGTATCTTCGATCGTGGGCGCTAGAGCCCCGAACGCGGCAAAGTTTCCGAGCACGGAGCTTTCTCGCCCCACATGGCCCGCGCGATTCACTAATCTGACCGTCCCCATGTCGATGTCCGACCAAGACTCTCCGTCCGCAGGATCCGGCGACGCCGGTGCCGGCCGCGTCGCCTCGCCCGAGCTGGAGATCAAAGACGCGCCGCTGATCTTCGGGCAGGTCTGGAACCGCCTGGTCCAGGAGCGCGGTCTCGAGAACATGGTCTTCCCGAAAGAGATCATGTGGCTCGGCGGGGCGCCCGGGTCGGGCAAGGGGACCAACACGCCATTCATCCTGCGCGTGCGCGGCCTGACCGCGCCGCCCATCGTGGTCAGCGATCTGCTGGACACGCCCGAGATGCGCGCGCTCAAGGATCGCGGCCAGTTCGTGGGGGATCGCGAGGTGATCGAGGCGCTCTTGCGCAAGCTGCTCGAGCCGGCCTATCAGACGGGCGTCGTCGTCGACGGGTTCCCCCGCACCAAGGTCCAGGCCGAGGCGGTCAAGCTGCTGCACGACGAGATCATGCAGCTGCGGGCCCTCTACTGGGGCACCCCGACCGGGAAGCGATTTCGGCGCCCCATCTTCCGCATCACCGTGCTGTTCGTGGGCGAGCAGACCTCGGTGGAGCGGCAGCTGAACCGCGGCCGCGAAATTCGGGCCCACAACGAGAAGGTGCAGAGGACCGGCGAGGGGAGCCTCATGGAGTTGCGCCCCACCGACGTCGACGAGGTTCTGGCCCGAAACCGCTACCGGACGTTCAAGGAGTTGACGTTCGAGGCGCTGACCAGTCTCCGCCGGCACTTCCACTATCACTTCGTGAACGCCGACGCGCCCCTCAAGGAGGTCGAGAAAAGCATCAACGCCGAGTTCCAGTACCAAAGCTCGCTGGAGCTGGGACAGTCGACCTTCGACATCATCCACGCCATCCCGGTCGCCTCCGAGCTGACCCTCCATGCCCGGCAGGAGCTGGTGCGCCGCCTCGACTCCTACGAGCACGCCTCGGCGCCGCTCTTCAAGCAGGTCGCCGCCTTCATCGAAACCTCCGTCGTCCCCATCGTCGTGCGCCACGCCCTGGCCGGTCGATGCATGGTGAAGACCGACAGCGCGCTCTTCCAGGACCCGACCGCGGTCGACATGGTGTTGGACATCCTGTCCGAGCGCGGCTACCGCGCCGTCTACCAGGAACAGCGCACGCCGGTGCCCGAGCGCCTCGATCCGCAAACCGGAACGATCGCCTGCGGGGACCGCCTCCAGCACACGTTCGAGATCCGCTTTCACACGCCCGAGATCCGACGCGGACAGTAGGCGGTTCGCAGCTGGCCTGGGCGTGAGCGCCCGCGGCGCGGCGCACGGCAACGGGACTGTGGCTTTCCGGCGCGCGCGCGACGACGGCCGCGTGACAAATCGAGCCGTGCGCGTCTCCTTGCACGATTGAAACGGGCGCCTCACCAGATTGAAGGCGTTCGGTCGAACAACCTTCGTATCGTCTGCGGCAAATGTTTGGGCGCTGGGCACTGTTCGGACGAACGGCGTTCCTGGCCGCCATCGCCGGCGGCCTGGTGGCCGTCCTCCTCAAGAGCGTGTGCGGCGCCGCCGCGCGCTGCTGACCAGACGCGGAGCGATGAAGACCTGGAGCGAGGTCGAAGGGAGCGGCGGCGCCACGGCGAGCGCCGCGCTTGCGCCGAACCACACCCGGAGCACCCTCCCTCCCCTGGCGTTGCTCCCCTTGCTCGTCGTGGTGGCCTCGACGGTCGCCGCCGTGGCGGCGCTCGGCCCGCTCTTGGGGATCCGTCCGCCGCCACCCACGCTGGCGCTGCTGGCGCTCGGGGCGCTGGCGGCGCACCTGGCGCCCGCGCGCGCCTTCGAGGTGACCGCGCTGACCGGTCTCCTGGCGCTGGCAGCCACCAACCGACCTTACGCCCTCTATCACGGGGCGCTCGTCGGGCTGCTCTTCGTCACCCGCAACGGGACCTGGGCGCTGGCGGCTCTGCTCGGCCTCCTGGCGATCTGGCTCCCCAAGCACCTCTTCGCCAGTCACTACCACCATCCCGCCGTCTACGGCTGGATCAACGAGCCCAGCCTGGTGCTGGTGCTGTTCGTGACCGCCTGCTGGTGGCGCACGCGGCGCGACGGCCGGCTACCGCCCGCCGCGAAGACGGCCTCTCCCCTCGCCTGGGCGCTCATGTACCTGTTCCCCGGTCACGCGCTCAACCCGATGGTCTTCGCGCCGAGCGATGTCTTTCGCGACCGGCGCCTCGACGTCCGCGGCATCGGCACCGGGTTGCTGCTGATCGCCGTCAAGGCCGGCGTGCACACCGCGATCGTGCGCTTCTTGGGGCAGGCGAGCTACGCCGGGCTCGACGGGGCGCGGATGGCGACCCTGACGCGCGCCGAGCTGTGGGGGATCGTGTCGATCAACTACCTCGATCTGGTCGTCACGCTCTCCGGGACCTCGGACGTCGCCATCCTGCTGGCGCGCCTCTACGGCTGGCCGATGGCGTCGCCGTTCCGGTTCGCGCTGCTCGCCTGGAACCCGGTGGAGCTCTGGCGGCGCTGGGGGATCTACAACCGCAAGCTGCTGCTGGCGCTCGTCTACTTCCCGCTCGGCGGCAACCAGCGGCACCGCACCCGCAACGTCCTGGCGACCTTCCTCGCCAGCGCGCTGCTGCTCCACACCGGCTGGTTCGGCTCCAAATACTGGGCGATCGGCCTGGGCGGCTGGCGCGACCAGACCGTCTACTTTCTGGTGCAAGGGCTGCTGGTCTGCGGCTGTCTCTGGTACCGCGACCTGCGAGACCGGCGCGGGGACCGCCGAGAGAGCGCCGACCACACCTTGAGATGGTCGTGGTCGCGCGCCGGGGGCACCATCGCCACCCAGGGCGCGAGCGCCCTCGCCCACGTGATCATCCTGGCCCACGCACTCCCGTTCGCCGCCCGTTTCGGGCTGATCGCGCGCTGCCTGGCGCTGCGCTAGCAGGGCACGTTCAAATCCTCGACCGACGTCGGGATCCGACCAACGCGGGCTAACAGTGTTATAGGTGCCGCCGGATACGGCGTTTTTTAACTGAGTGGGAGGATACCGAAGATGATCAAGAAGACGACTCTGATGGCAGTGGCGCTCGCGGCAATTTCGTCGATCGCGTTGGCCGAGGACAAGGCTCCGACCGCCCCCGCGGCGAAGCCGGCGGCTGCAAAGGCGGACGCGGCTCCGAAGGCCGACGCCGCCGCGACGGCCGACGCCCCGAAGATGGAGGCGCCGAAGCCCCCCGCCGAGAACGACATGTTCAAGAAGGTGGCCGGCACCTGGCGCTGCGACAGCATCAGCACCGGCCCCGACGGCAAGGACATGAAGGTCAAGACCAGCTGGACCTGGAAGAGCTCCCTGGCGGGTCAGTGGTACACGGTGGTCTACAAGCGCACCAAGACCGGCCCCTCCCCCGCCTTCGAAGGCAACGCCACCATGGGCTACAACGGCGCCGACAAGAAGTACGTCTTCGTCGGGTTCGACAACATGGGCGGCTGGATCAATCTCAGCAGCGCGGACGGCATGTCCTACGCCGGTGACGGCCTCCCGATGGGCAAGAAGGGGACCATCAAGATCGCCTTCGCCAAGGGCAAAGACAAGAAGGGGGTGGAGAACGACAAGATGATGGCCGTCTCCCTCGACCTCGGCGGCCACCCGGTCAGCGAGACCTGCAAGAAGTAGCGGCCTCGCAATCCGATTCCGCTCGTTGTGAAACGAGGACAGCGCCTCTCAGGCGAGCGGAATCTTCGACTCGTACCTCGCCAGCCAGCTAAAGTCGCGCGCCATGACGACTGACCCCGTGCGCATCCGACAGATCACCGCAGCGGAGCTGAAGGCCATGCTGGACAGCGGAGGGCCGCTGGAGCTGTGGGACGTGCGCACCGACGACGAGCGGCGCCTCGCCAAGATCGAAGGCGCACGGCATCTCGACCAACAGGGCGTGGAGCACATCGAAGAGCTCCCGCGCGACACGCTCCTCGTCTTCCATTGCCACCATGGGATCCGCAGTCAGTCGGCCGGCCAGCACTTCGTGGCCAAGGGATTCACGAATGTCTGCAACGTCGTGGGCGGCATCGAGGCCTGGTCCCAGCAGGTCGACCCCTCGGTGCCTCGCTACTGAGCCGCGGGCCCGATGCCGATCTCTTTTCCGACCGTATCATACTGAGATGACATGATTATTCCGCGCTGCGCTGGCACTCTTGCCGGCTGAGTGCTTGACGATCGTCCGAACGGTGTCCATGTTTGCTCCGCGACGTCCAGCCGCAGTGGTTGGCGGACGCGCCGGTGACGTCTTTCCAAGGGTGGCGGCTTCGCGGGCGGCGGTCCTTCGCGCTCTCGAACACGACCCAAGCCAAGAAAGACGAAATGAAACTCAGACCTCTCTATGACCGGCTCCTCGTCACGCGGACGGAAGAGCAGCACAAGACGACCGGCGGGCTCTTCATCCCCGACAGCGCCAAAGAAAAGCCGATGGAGGCGCGTGTCGTCGCCGTGGGAAACGGAAAGGTCCAGGAGGACGGATCGCTCCGCAAGCTGGAAGTCAAAGCGGGCGACAAGGTGCTGTTCGCGAAGTACTCCGGCAACGAAATCAAGATCGACGGAACGGACCACCTGATCCTTCGCGAGGACGACGTCCTTGCAGTGATTGATTGAAATGGGAACCCTGGGAGGGTTCCCAAACCCTCCCGCGATGAGCTCGGGCGAGCAAAGCTCGCCCTCCCTCGACGCGATCAGCTCTTCCTTTTAATAAGCTCACAGAACGCACGAAGAACGGAGACAGAGAATCATGTCAGCCAAAGAGATCGTCTTTTCGGAGAGCGCCCGGCACAGCATCGCCAGCGGGCTCAACATTCTGGCCAACACGGTGAAGGTGACGCTGGGGCCCCGGGGCCGCAATGTCATCATCGAGAAGTCCTGGGGGGCACCGACGGTGACCAAGGACGGCGTCACCGTGGCCAAGGAGATCGAGCTGGAAGACAAGCTCGCCAACATGGGCGCGCAGATGGTGAAGGAGGTCGCCTCCAAGACCTCCGACATCGCCGGCGACGGCACCACCACGGCGACCGTGCTCGCGCAGGCCATCTACACCGAGGGGTCCAAGCTGGTCACCGCCGGGCACAACCCCATGGACCTCAAGCGCGGCATCGACGCGGCCGTTCTCAAGATCGTCGAGAACCTCAAG
>Ga0210387_10000445_pt1 | contig 29563 bp, 23 predicted proteins | sample IncBWC7OmetaG_FD_160108 | JGI IMG/M metagenome (GOLD analysis project Ga0210387, IMG submission 160108) | Forest soil microbial communities from Barre Woods Harvard Forest LTER site, Petersham, Massachusetts, United States - Inc-BW-C-7-O ...
TCGCCTGGACGATAGTAGGCAACTGCAAGTTGCTGAGCTTGTCCCGTTCGGAGAGTTCCTAGATCGCGAGGAAAGATGAGATCCCAGCCCCAGTCGAGGCCCACTTTGATTCGGCGCGACCATGAGGGTAATTTGAGGAGGTAAACTCCCCTCCATAGAAACCACGCCAAAAATCCGGAAATACGAAGCCCAAACATCTCCGCTACAGCCCGGCGCCCACCGATGGAGCAGAGCTGACCCAGCTGTTTGAAATAGAACGGACGAGTTGGCTCACCTCGAAGAACTCGTACAATATTGGCTGCTACTTGGCGACCTTCCCTTTCGGCAAATTGAGCCGTGGGTGGACATGCCTCATTGTTGAAGGTGTTCGGGATGCAAGCACAATCCCCCACCGCCCAAACATTTTGCAGGCCACTGACACGCATGTCCGCGTCCGTGACGATTCTGCCGCGCTCCTTTCGAACATCCAATCGTTCGACGAGGCGTTCGGGCGTTGTGCCAATCGTACACACTACCGTGGCGGTGCGAATCAGAGTGCCGTCGGGAAGTCCGACACCTTCGGGAGTGGCAGCCGCGGCCTTCGTATTCAGCAGAACCTCAACGCCAACCTGTTTCATTTTCTTCAACGCGAAATCACGAAGAGAGGGACTAACTTCCGGAAGAACCTGGTTTCCGCTATGGACCAAAGTGACCTTGACTTCGTCTTCGGCGAAATTTTGATAGAAGCGCATGCTTTCTCTAATCAGGTCATTGATTTCACCGACTAGTTCGACACCACTGAACCCACCTCCGATAATGACGAATGACAAATAAAACTTCCGCTGCTCAGGACTGCTGGACGATTCCGCCTTCTCCAGCTGTTGAATAATATGGAGGCGCAGGCGCACCGCATCGCTCATCGTCTTGAATGGGAACGCATGGTCGCTCATTCCGGGAATCACACCCAGATTGCTGTCGGCGCCGCAAGCAATCACTAGATGGTCGTAGTTCGCTCGCTGGCTTTGACCCCGATCGTTCTGATATTCAATTTGGCCTGCCGAAGTGTCCACGAGGTTTATGCTTTCGGTTCTGCATTCGACACCGGGTAACATTTGCCGAAGCGTTGCCGCAGCGGAGTCCGGGTGAATAGAGGCTCCAGCAACATCAGCCAGGAGCGGGTGAAACACCATGTGGTTTTCTTTGCTGAACAGGAGAATGTGACAATCGTTCGGCGAGAGTTTAGTTCTAAGGGTTCTCGCGCATTTGGCTGCGGCAAAACCGCCACCAATAATTACAATCTTTGCGTGATTCATGACCACCCCGTGCTTACAATTGTTCTCTCGGAGGGAACCGTGATTCGTATTCGCTCCAACTGTTGTCCTAGCGCATTACACACCTGGAGTTGGGCCTACGCTAAGGCGTGATGGCAGGCCCGCCGATCACGCAGCGCGCACCGCGGTAGCGACCGGCGTCTCCGTGGCAATTGTCGGGTTGCTCCAACCGGCCTCAGGCGCAACTTTTTGGTCGACCTCAATTGGTCCCCAGGTGGCCGGCTCATATTCGTAGACGGGCGTGACCTTCTTCAAAATCGGATCGACAATTCGCCAAGCCTCTTCCACGTAATCCTGACGGGCAAACAGTGTGGCATCGCCGGCCATCGCGTCTCCCAGTACTCGTTCGTATGCATCCATCTCATCCGGCTGGGGGTGACGACTTGCCAACATCTCTACTGATTGGCCTATCATCTCCTCCCCAGACGCCATTACCGTCATGCCCATGGCGATGGCCACTTCCGGGCTGATACGAAACCGCAAGTGATTTTGCGTCAAAGCGCTCTCACGTATCACAGTAGGAGGCAAACGCAAACGGGCAACTACCTCTGTGCAGGTCACTGGAAGGGACTTCCCTGCTCGAATGAAGAAAGGGACGCCTTTCCAACGCCACGAATTGACGTAGAGCCGAAGAGCGGCAAACGTCTCAACTTTTGAGTCCTGCGCCACTCCCTTCTCCTTCCGATAGTCCCGGAACTGACCGCGGACAAGGTCTTTATCTTCCAGTGGAAGAATGGCTTTTAGGACCTTAACCTTCTCGTCGCGAATGGATTCGCTGTCTGTCCTGACGGGAGGTTCCATGGCCAGGTTGCAGAGGACCTGAAAAAGATGATTCTGGATTACGTCGCGGATAGTACCGGTCTGATCATAAAAGGCGCCACGACCCTGGACGCCGAAATTTTCGGCCATGGTGATCTGGACACTCTCAATATGGTTGCGGTTCCAGAACGACTCCATGAAGGCGTTGGCGAAGCGGAAGATAACCATGTTATGTACAGGTCGTTTTCCAAGATAATGGTCGATGCGAAAGATATCCTTCTCATCGAAGGTGCCGAGAAGGATTTGGTTCAGGCTCCGTGCCGACTCAAGATCACTCCCAAAAGGTTTTTCGACGATGACGCGCGCACTCTTTGCGCAACCTGATGTTTCAAGATGCTCCACGACCGGTCCGAAGAGTGCGGGCGGGATCGCCAGATAGTGCGCAGGGTGCTGAGATTCTTTCAGTTCTTTGCGCAGCGCCTGGAAGGTCACCGGATCCGCGTAGTCGCCGTCAACATAGCGCAGCAGACGGCTCAGTTTTTCGAAAGCTGCGGAGTCGAGTCCCCCGTGTTTCTCGAGGCTGTCTTTTGCCCGAGCCCGAAGCTGATCCACGTTCCAACCGGCCTTTGCTATACCGATGACGGGTATATTGAGGTGGCCACGTTTAATCATCGCTTGCAGGGCCGGAAAAATTTTCTTGTATGCCAGATCGCCGGTGGCACCAAAAAAGACAAGAGCGTCCGAATTGAGATTTCCCACGGTCATCTCCTTCAAGCCGCGTGGCCTTTGGTGCTAGCTTTCTCGACATGACCGCCGAATTCATAACGCATCGCCGACAGGAGCTTATTCGCGAAGTCGGCTTCGCCTCGAGAACTGAAGCGCTCGTAAAGCGCCGCAGTCAGCACATGCGCAGGCACAGCTTCGTCGATGGCTGCATTGATTGTCCACCGGCCTTCGCCTGAGTCGGAGACGCGTCCGGCGAACTTAGCGAGGGCAGGGTCCTCAATGAGCGCGGAGGCCGTCAAATCGAGCAGCCAGGACGCAATGACACTGCCGCGACGCCACACTTCGGCGATGTCTGCCAAATGGAGGTCGTACTGGTAGTGTTCCGGGTTACGTAAGGGCGTCGTCTCGGCGTCGATTTCGTGGGTATGCTTCCCGACGTTGGCCGAACGGAGAATGCCCAATCCCTCGGCATAAGAAGCCATGATTCCATATTCAATACCATTGTGAACCATCTTCACAAAATGGCCAGCGCCGTTCGGTCCGCAATGCAGGTAACCCTGCTCTGAAGTGCCGTCGGCTTTTTCCCGCCCTGGCGTGCGCGAAATGTTGCCAATGCCCGGCGCGAGCGTAGCGAAGACGGGATCAAGGTGCTTGACGACCTGAGTTTCGCCGCCAATCATCATGCAGTAACCGCGCTCCAAGCCCCAAACACCACCGCTCGTACCAACATCCACGTAGTGGATCTTCTTGGTTGCGAGTTCTTTGGCACGGCGAATGTCGTCCACATAACAGGAATTCCCACCGTCGATCAAAATATCATCTGCCTCTAAATGAGGAAGGATGCCCGCAATGGTTTTGTCCACGACTGCCGCCGGCACCATCAACCAAATGGCACGCGGCTTTTCGAGTTTCTTGACGAACTCCGGGAGTGACGAAGCGCCCACCGCCTTTTCCGCAACAAGCTCGTCCACTGCCTTCGGCGACATGTCAAAGACCACGCAGTTGTGGCCGGCTTTGAGTAGCCGCCGAACCATGTTTGCTCCCATTCTTCCTAGTCCGATCATTCCGAGTTGCATAGTTCACCGCCCTTTCTGTTCTCGATTGCTAATCTCGCTGACCGTGTATCTCTCAGGTAGAGGTTCCTCCTCACGCCGCGTGAGCCTTGGTGGCGTGCGCCCTTTCGAAAATGTCCACAAATTCGCGGTAGCGACGAGCCACTTCAGCGACGGCGTCTTCCCGCGTAATTTTCTTGGCCAGCCAACCCACAAGCGGCTCCCAAAAATCGGTCCTGCCTACGGCAAAGCCCACAAATCCTGGAACTGACGCCGCCGTCGCCAACCATTCGCGCACTTTCTTGTCATCCTCACCGCGGCCGAGGATGATGCAGCCGACATCGTCTCGCCCATCACGGCGCGCTACCGACACAACTTTTGCGCAATCTTCGCGGCGCTCGAGCCCCTCAATCTTCCAAATGTCGGGTTCAACCTGGGCCTCCTGAAGTTCCTGGATTGCATGGACCATCAGAGAAGGTCGAAGATCGAGGTCGTAAGCCTTCTTGTCACCTTTGAGTTCGTCGAGCTGCGACTTTTCCGGCGGCACCAGCAACTCGAACATAAACAAGCTCTGACTGCTGCCGTGGAGGTAATCCGACAATCGTTTGAGGCGCGCCGACTGACGGCGATTCAGCGCTTGGTCGCCTTCCGGGTTGTAGCGCACCAAAACCTTGCAGAAGGTCGGTTGGAATAATTCGATATGCGCGGCAAAATCATCTCCGTATTCGAAATCAAACTCTTCTTGACCGCTCTTCTCGGCTGGACATGCCGTCGTAAAGCCACGCGCTTTTGCGTCGTGGAGGATTGCGGCACCGAATTGTTCATCGACAAGAATGCCGGCCTTTTCCTTAGCCACGCCGCTGGCGATAGCAGCGATGAAACCGTCATAGATTACTCGCTTAGCGGCAGCGATTTGGGCCGTTTGACCCGGAGTAAGTACACCTTCCCAACCGAACATTTTGGTTTCAAACGAGCCGCGATGGTCGAAGGGCAGGATGTACAGAGGTTTGTTATAACCGCGAGTCATGGGAAGACTCCTTCATTTTGCGGTAGCGCCGGATCACGTTGTTCGTGGAACTGTCATGTGCCAGCTTCGGTTCCGGTTTGCTTTCAATTTCCGGGATGATTCGCTGGGCCAAGACCTTCCCGAGCTCGACTCCCCATTGATCGAATGAGTCGATGTCCCAGATCGTTCCCTGGGTAAAGACGGAGTGCTCATACAACGCAACAAGTTTCCCGAGCACTGCAGGCGTAAGCTCTTCGGCAAGGATTGTGTTCGACGGACGGTTACCCTCGAAGACCCGATGAGGGACGAGCCAATCGGGAGTTCCCTCCGCCTTCACCTGCTCCGGCGTCTTGCCAAATGCCAGCGCTTCTGTCTGCGCGCAGACATTTGCGAGGAGCATGTCGTGGTGCCTGCCAAGCGGATTGAGCGATTGTGCAAACGCGATAAAATCACAAGGGATTAGCCTGGTTCCTTGATGGATCAATTGGTAGAAAGAGTGCTGCCCGTTGGTTCCTGGCTCACCCCAATAAATCGGACCCGTCTGGTAGTCGACCACAGTCCCGTTCAGCGATACGTGTTTGCCGTTACTCTCCATGGTCAGCTGCTGCAAATAGGCGGGGAATCGCTTGAGGTACTGTTCGTAGGGAAATACAGCAACGGTCTGCGCGCCAAAGAAATCGTTGTACCAAATGGCGAGCACGCCCATGAGCACGGGCAGATTTTGTTCGAACGGAGCGGTGCGGAAGTGCTCATCCATCTCGTGAAAACCGTCCAACATGGAGCGGAAGTTTTCCGGGCCGATGGCTAGCATCGTTGAGAGCCCGATCGCCGAGTCCATGGAGTAGCGCCCGCCGACCCAATCCCAGAAACCAAACATGTTCGCTGTATCGATCCCGAACTTCGAGACTTCCGGAGCGTTTGTTGAGACGGCAACGAAATGTTTGGCGACTGATTTTTCGTCACCATTGAGGCCCGCCAGTGACCAAGCACGTGCCGTATGGGCGTTGGTCATCGTCTCGAGAGTGGTGAAAGTCTTCGAAGAAACAATGAAAAGGGTCTCCGATGGATTCAGGTCGTGAACGGCTTCCGCGAAATCCGTGCCGTCGACGTTGGAAACAAAACGAAACGTTAAAGAACGATCGCTGTAATGCTTGAGCGCCTCGTAGGCCATCACGGGTCCGAGGTCGGAGCCGCCGATGCCGATGTTGATGATGTTGCGAATGCGCTTGCCGGTGTGGCCTAGCCAGGTACCGCTTCGGACGCGATTGGAGAAGTCCGCCATTTTATCCAGAACAGCGTGCACTTCAGGCACGACGTTCACTCCGTCAACGACGATGGATGCTCCCTTGGGGGCGCGGAGAGCTACGTGAAGAACGGCTCGATTCTCTGTGATATTGATCTTGTCCCCGCGGAACATGGCTTCGATCCGGTCTCGAAGGCCGCAGTCCTCCGCCAGTTGGATGAGGAGCTTGAGCGTCTCGTCCGTGATCCGATTCTTCGAGTAATCCAAGAACAGTCCTGCGGCTTCCGCTGTCATGCGCTCGCCGCGCTTGGGGTCCTCTGCAAAAAGCTGCCGGAGATGCAACTCTTTGACTTTGGTGTGGTGAGTTTGGAGAGCTTTCCACGCTTTACGTTGGGTCAGCGGTTGAATGCCCACTCGTTTGGTGACTGGTGTTGAGCCTGTTGCCATACTCTTACTCCTTCTGTTTCCCTTTGCCTACTAAGTTCGGCCATTATTACGCTTCGAGGGCCGGCCATCATTTGCGCGTTCCCAGAGGCGAAACCCGCCGAGGAATGCGTTCGCGTTGTCTCCTCTGCGGCAACCATGAGGGAGGTCTTTCAGCTTCTTTACATTGCCTCCTCCAAGAACCACGTCGTCAGGATGGAAGGCTTCGAGCAGTCTGGCCACCCCATAAGCCACAGTGCGCTTCCACTTTTTCTTCCCTAAACGCTCCAATCCGCGGATCCCGAGGAAATCCTCGTAAGTTCCATTCTTGTAGGAAAGGTGGCCAAGTTCCATCGGCACCACAATGCCTTGATCGACAAGAGCGGCGCCCAGGCCGGTTCCAAAACCCAGGAACAGCATCAATCCTTTCTTGTAACTCCCGAGGGCCTGCATGGCGGCATCATTCATGATCTTCACGGGAAGCCCGAATGCAGCTTTGAAATCAAAACCGACCCAAGCGCGTCCAAGGTTGTGCGGTTCTGTGGCCGGCTTGCCATTTTGAACCAACCCCGGATAGCCGATGGCTACGACGTCATACTTCCAATCACCGGCGATCTGCTTGACCCCTGCAACCATCTGTTTAGGCGTCATTTTCGGTCCCGACGGAAACTTTCGGGGCTCCTTTTGCCCGGTGGCGAGAACCTTGACGTTGGTCCCTCCAACATCAACGACAAGAACGTTCATGGGATGACCTCTCGATTCAGTAGAGCTCCGTAGTTGGTATTTCATTTCTGTTGCGCGAAGCCTCACAACGTTCAATGGCTTGCGGCCTTCTTGAGCACGGCGGTCTTGGACGAGGTCACGGCCATCAGCTCATTCCAGGAATTGACGAATGACTTCGCACCTTCATCTTGAAGGCGAGCAGCCAAGGCGTCGACGTCTATGCCCGCCTTAGCGAACTGCGCTAAGACTGCTTCGCAATCCCCTCCGTCTGCCGCCAAGATCGATCCGAGTTCCGTATGATCCGCTAATGCTTTCAAAGTAGCCTCAGGCATTGTGTTCACCGTGAAAGGTGCAGCGAGGGCCTTTACATAAAGTATGTCGGACGCCGAAGGGTCTTTGGTACCTGTGCTGGCCCACAATAGTCTTTGTGGGTAGGCTCCGGCATTGTAGACACGCTGCCAGCGCGAGGATCCTAACAGTTCACGGCAAGCCTTGTATGTGCGTTCAGCGATAGCAATGCCGAGGCGATTGTTGAGTTCGGCGGGGACTTTACCTTTCACTGCGCCGTCCCATCGGCTGACAAACACAGATGCAACGGAGCCGACATTGGGCTTAAGTCCCGCGTCAATGCGCCGCTCTATTCCGCGCAGGAACGCCTCAGCAGCCGCGAGGTAATGCTCACGTGAGAACAAGAGCGTCACATTAATAGGTACACCTGCAAAGATCGCCTCCTCAATGGCTGGCAGACCCTCTTTGGTGCCGGGTATTTTGATAAATAGATTAGGCCTCGCAGCCCTGGCGTGCAGATCTTTGGCGGCGGCAAGTGTGCTGGCTGTGTCGTAAGCCAGAAGAGGCGAGACTTCGAGCGACACCCAGCCATCCACACCGTTTGTCCGATCGTAAATTGGCCGAAACAAATCGGCAGCCGCGGTGAGATCTTCCATCGCCAATTCGAAGAACAATTTCTCGCCTGACAAGCCTTTCTCAAGCTTTTCGCGAATCGAGTTGTCGTAGGCCGCACTGTTCTTGATGGCGTTGTCGAAGATCGTAGGGTTGGAAGTGAGCCCCGTGACCGACAGCTCGGCTATGTAGCGATCAAGCGTTCCGCTGAGTAGCAAGTCGCGAGTTATATTGTCGAGCCAAAGGCTCTGGCCCAAGTTGTGAAGTAGTTGCGTGGCTTTCATCGCATCTCCTCGAACCTACGTTCGAAGCAAGGTAAGGCCTCTTGGAGATCCAAGGCGCTCTAATCACCTTGCCCTAACTGTTGCTGCGATCTGGAAGACCATAGATCGCGCGTTATCCCATCGTGGGGAGTTCCAGCGGGAACGCACAGCACGGGGCAATCCGGCAGTCCGTCATTAAGGTCTCGCCCCCGAGAATCACATGCCGCAGCAATTTAGCTAGAAAAGTGGAGCAAAGATACGCTCCTCCAGCGATCGAATCCTAGAGATGTTATTTTTCCTTGGCAACTGTCAAAAATGACAGCAAGGAAGAGGCGGTAAGCTGCTGAACGAGATCCAGATTGTTATGGCGGGTCTTTCCACTGGCATGGCCGATTTACGGGATCTTGCTCGCAGTCTTACCCGTTGCTTGCTAATTCATCACCACGGTTCACCGTCGGGATTCTTTCGGCAGAGGTTTCTGCGTGACTTTCACCAAGTCCTTCGTCAGTCCCGGCCTACGGCGAACTTAGAATCGTCAACCAGTCCTGAGCGCGAACCACGCAAGCGGATGCAATCAAGCTGCCCGTCTGCATCAGTTGTTGGGATCACCGCCACAGATCACGAGGATCTTTACCATAATGTTTTCGGCAACCTGTTTCAGTGCGCTGGCCCGCCTTTAAATCATCGGCAGGACTCCCGTAGCCCTGAGTGAAACAAAGCAAGATCGAGCCTCGCCTTGCGAGCCGCAGGTCGCTGTAGTGGATTTCATCAGACATTCTCAAGACGAGACCACTAACACTCCGTGTCGTGTTTTCTTCCTCAGAAGGATGCACTACGGCATAAAAAATGTAGCGTAGGCGGATGCTCGTGTCAGAAATGACAGAAACGCCGTAGATGCCAGCGCTCAACACCTGGCAGTTTTGACAGTATTCGTCGTTTGATTAAATTCGTAGCATCCTCCCGGTTCAAGCGTTTCGATCAAATGACGTGCGCATTTGTGCGGTGCCAGATTTCAAGTTCTTCGAAATTTGGAAGCAACAGAACTTCTGGGTTGAGCGCCTCACGCCTCTCGGGAGCTGGTGTTATGCAAAATAAGCAAAAGAAAATTGTCACATTCCTGCTCGCCATTGGCGCGTTGCATTCAACTGGGTGTGGAAAGATGGGGCTGCCTCCGGCGGGCCCTCCCGACGTTGAAGTCGTAGAAGTAGTCCAGAAAGATGTGCCAATCACCAAAGACTGGGTTGCCACGTTGGATGGACTTGTCAACGCCCAGATTCGTGCTCAGGTAACCGGACTTCTGCTCAAACAAAACTACACTAACGGTGCCTATGTTCGGACCGGCGCACCAATGTTCCAGATAGATCCAAGGCCCTTTCAGGCTGCTCTCGACGGAGCCAAAGGGGATCTAGAGCAGGCAAAAGCGACTCTTGCAGCGGCCAAAGCGAGGTTGGGAAAAACAGAGATAGACGTGACGCGCTACACGCCACTTGCCAAGGAGAGCGCCATTAGCCAACAGGAGCTGGATGACGCCGTGCAAGCCGATCTGGCAGCGAAGGCGCAAGTAGAGGGAGCGCAAGCTGCGATCGATGCAGCTCAAGCCGCGGTAGAAAAAGCCCAATTAAATCTTGGTTTCACGAGCATCACCTCCCCGATTGATGGCGTGGCAGCCATCTCCAACGCACAGGTCGGAGATCTAGTCGGTCCCCAGGCCGCGCCGTTGACATCCGTTTCTACGCTAAACCCCATCCTCGCGAATTTGACAATCAGTGAGCAGGAATATCTCAACGCAATGAAACTGATTGGGAACCAGGACATCAGCGAGGACGCGCAACTCCGAAAGCTCGAATGGCAGCTGCGGCTGGCGGATGGATCTATCTACCCACTCAAAGGAGAGTTCCACGCCCTTGATCGTCAGATAGATGTGCGGACGGGAGCTATTCTCGTTCAAATCCAGTTCTCAAATCCGAATCGTGTTCTTCGACCTGGAGGCTTCGGCAGAATCAGCACGGTGGTAAGAATTCAAAAAAATGCATTCCTCGTTCCGCAGCGCTCCGTGAGCGAACTACAAGGTGGCTATCTCGTGGCTGTGGTCGGTAGCGACAATAAGGTAAGAATCCGGCCCGTCAAGATGGGACAGAAGAGCGGCGAGATGTGGATCGTCGATGAAGGTCTCAAGCAGGGCGAACGAGTTGTGGCAGAGGGCGTGCAAAAAGTGCAGGAAGGCACCGAAGTGAAACCCAAACCTTACCAATCGAGTTCTCTATCTCAGGAGCAATCTGGTAGCGCGAATCTGTAACTGACATTTATATGGCTAAATTCTTTATCAACCATCCCGTGATGTCCATGGTGATTTCGATCGTCATGGTTATCGTTGGCGCGGTCGCCATCCTGAGCTTACCGACGGCGCAGTTTCCAAACATTGCCGATCCACAAATCCAAATAACAGCTACTTACCCCGGTGCGGACGCCACCACTCTGGATCAGTCTGTTGCCACTCCCATCGAGCAGCAAATGAGCGGCGTGGACAACATGGAATACATGTACTCCCTGAACGCCAATAACGGCCAAATGAAGCTGACGGTGGATTTCGACATAAAGACCGATCCGAACACCGACCTGATTCTCGCTCAGATGCGCCAATCGCAGGCGGCTTCCCAACTTCCGTCCGAAGTGAATACCCAAGGAGTCATCGTACAGAAATCGACTTCCGCCCCGCTGATGCTGTTCGACCTCTACTCGCCAACAGGGCAGTATGACTCCCAGTTTCTGGCGAACTACGCTTACATAAATCTTCTCAGCCCGCTCACTCGCTCTTATGGGCTCGCCAGCGTCACGATTTTTGGCGCCGGCCAATACGCTATGCGTCTTTGGGTGAACCCCAACCAGCTGGCCAAACTACAAATCACTGTTCCCGAGATTATCAACGCCGTCAGAGTGCAAAACAATGTGAATCCCGCCGGACAGATCGGTGGTGAGCCGGTGCCTCCGGGGCAAGCCTTCACCTATGCAGTCATTGCGCAAAGCCGCTTAGTTTCGACGGAAGAGTTCGGCCAGATCGTCGTCCGCGCCAACCCGGACGGGTCTTTCGTGCGGCTGCAAGACGTGGCCCGAGTTGACCTCGGGACTCAGGTTTACAACCTGCAGGGCCGGTTGGATGGCAAGCCAGCTGCGGTCGTGGCCATCTACCAACTTCCTGGATCCAACGCCATTCAGGCTGCCCAAGGGGCCAAAGACCTTATGGCGGCGGCTAAGAAGCAATTCCCTCCCGGGCTCGATTATGCGATTGCTCTGGACACAACGCTTCCTGTCACCGAGGGTATAACTGAAATCGTTCATACCCTGATCGAGGCCCTCGTCCTCGTTATCATTGTTGTGTTCCTCTTCCTTCAGGGCTGGCGCGCTACGCTGATTCCGCTCCTGGCCGTGCCAGTATCTCTGGTAGGTACTTTCTTAATCTTTCCGCTGCTCGGCTTCTCAATCAACACCCTCTCGCTGTTCGGCCTTGTCCTGGCAATCGGTTTGGTGGTGGACGACGCAATCGTGGTCGTTGAGGCCATTGAACAACACATTGAGCATGGGCTGTCTCCGAAGGATGCGGCCTTCAAAGCCATGGAGGAAGTCTCAGGCCCCGTCATCGGAATCGCTATCGTGCTGTCGGCGGTATTCATTCCAACGGCCTTTATCCCTGGCATTACGGGGCGTCTCTATCAACAGTTCGCCGTGACAATCGCAGTGTCGGTCATCATCTCGGCCTTCAATGCCCTGACGCTGAGTCCCGCGCTTGGAGCACTGTTGCTACGGCCAAAGAAAGAATCCCGGGGTCCATTGGGTAAATTCTTCGGATGGTTCAACCGGGTTTTTGGCCGCGCAACCGAAGGCTATGTCAACGTGTGCTCGGTATTGATTCGCAGGCTGGGCTTAGTTGGCGTTTTGCTTCTCATTTTTGTTGTTCTGGCTGGCTTCTTCGGCAAAAAGCTCCCCTCCAGTTTCTTGCCCGAAGAAGATCAGGGCTACTTATTTGTCGCTTTACAACTGCCTGATGCTTCTTCGCTCCAGCGTACCAGCATAGCTGCAGCAAAGGTCGAAGACATCTTAATGAAAACGCCAGGAATCGATCATGTGACGACCGTAGTTGGCTACAACATGTTGAGCGGCGTGCAAAATACCTATAGCAGTTTCTTTTGGGTAACTCTCAAGGAGTGGAAGGAACGCAAGGCCCCCGATGAGCAATACTGGGCCATCAAGATCCACTTGAACGTTGCACTTCGTGAAATCTCTCAAGGCACCACAGTTGCCTTTCCGCCTCCGGCAATCCCGGGTGTGGGCGCCGCCGGCGGCGCCACCTTCATCCTGGAAGACCGATCCGCAAGGGGCCCCGTTTTTCTCAGAGAGAACCAGCTGAAGTTTATGGCCGCGGCTCAGAAACGTCCTGAGTTTTCCTCATTATTTACCACCGCTCTTCCCATGGTTCCCCAGCTCGCCGCCAACGTGGATCGCGACAAGGTGCTGAAGCAGGGCGTGCCTCTCAGCGATGTTTATCAGACTTTACAGGCCTTTATGGGAGGCGCATTTATCAATTTCTTCAACCGCTTTGGACGGGTTTGGCAGGTTTACGTTCAGGCCGAAGGAGACTTTAGGACGCAGGCCGACAATGTGGGCCGCTTCTACGTCCGCAACACCTCCGGTCAGATGGTCCCGCTTTCCACGATCACTTCGATCGAGCCTCGACTCGGTCCTGAATTCACCATGCATTACAACATGTACCCATGCGTGCAAATCAACGGCATCACAAAGGCTGGCTTTAGTTCCGAGCAGGGCATGAGGGCGCTCGAGGAAGTCTTCGCCCAAACCATGCCGCAGGGGATGGGCTATGACTATATGGGCATGTCCTTTCAGGAGCAGAAGGCGCAGCAAGGCGTGCCGCCGGCTGTGATTTTTGGATTTTCCATCCTGTTCGTGTTCCTCATCCTTGCAGCTCTGTATGAAAGCTGGACTCTCCCCTTCAGCGTGCTGCTGAGCACGCCCATCGCGGTGGCTGGCGCATTTGGAATCCTTTTCGGGCGTCGGATCATTGGCCTTCTGATCTTTCAGGATTACACCGCACTAGCACTCGAGGACAACGTCTACGCGCAAATTGGGCTGATCATGCTGATTGGCCTTGCCGCCAAAAACGCGATCCTGATCGTGGAATTTGCGAAGTTGGAATACGAAAACGGCAGACCACTGGCAGAAGCAGCGCTCGTAGGCGCAAAACTCCGTCTGCGGCCTATTCTGATGACGTCCTTCGCCTTCATCCTTGGCTGCGTGCCTCTTTGGAGAGCAACCGGCGCTGGCGCGGCTTCGAGACAGGTAATGGGCACGGCTGTTATCGGCGGCATGTTAGCGTCCAGTTTTCTAGCAATCTTTGTTATTCCGGCATTGTTTTACATGATTGAGCGACTCGGCGGCGCCGGGGAAAAGCAAGTAAAAGCTCCGCTCGCGACGCCAACTCCAGAACCGGGAGACTAGCAGGTTCAATGCCAGGAAACGAATATTCCCAGATGCCAACTGGAAACACGATTTTGACAAACACCAATTCCTGCAAAGGGAATGGGTCCCCAACTCTCCCAACCAGGCACAGCGTGTACGGGTGCGGGGAGACCAGCTTTACGTCTCAGCTGCTTGCCCTGACGCTTGTCATGGCCCTGGTCGTATCCGGCTGCGCGGTTGGGCCCAACTACAAACGCCCTGCGGTGAATGCGCCAACCGACTACCGTGGTGCTCAAGTTGCGGCGCAACAGGCGTCATTCGCCGACCTGCCGTGGTGGGAAGTTTTTAAGGACGAACGCCTCAGGGCGCTCGTACAGACTGCGCTTGTCAACAACTACGACTTGCGCGTGGCCATCACGCGCATTGAGCAGTCCCGTCAAATCGCAGCCCAAGCCCGGGCGCAATATTTTCCGTTCATCAACTACTCAGTCAGCGGCAGCGATGGGAAAAACGAGTTTGCCGGCTCGGTTGTTCCGAACGGAGGCCAGACGAAAGGAGCTTTCGTGGCGGCGGCGAGCGTTGCCTGGGAAGCAGACGTCTGGGGTAAGCTCCGCCGCCTTAATGAGTCTGCTCGTGCCCAATATCTTGCAACGGAAGAAGCTAGGCGCGGAGTAATGCTCACTCTGGTGAGTGATGTCGCGCAAAATTACTTCTTGATCCTTGGATTGGAGCTTCAACTCGACATCGCCAAGCAAACGACGATTTCGTACACTCAGACTCTCAAGCTGTTCACGCAGCGTCTCGAGGGTGGGGTTTCTTCAGCGCTAGACACGTCCCGTGCAGCGGCAACTCTGGCCACTGCTGCCGCAACCGTTCCTGAAATAGAGCGGGAGATCGCGCTGGCCGAAGACCAGCTCAGCGTGCTCATGGGCAGCAACCCTGGCGAGATCGCGCACACCGCGAAGCTGCTCGATGAGATCGTCCCACCTGAGGTCCCCGCGGGGCTACCCTCCGCTCTGTTGGAGCGCCGCCCCGATGTGCTTCAGGCCGAGCAGTTGCTGCGGTCTGCCAATGCGCAAGTTGGGGTGGCCCAGGCGAATTTTTTCCCCCAAATTGGTCTTACCGCCCTGCTTGGACGGGCCAGTTCCCCACTCTCCTCTCTGTCTTCCGGACAGACAAACGTCTGGAGCGTTGCGGGCAACGTTGCTGGTCCCATCTTCCAAGGCGGTGCTCTCAGAGCTCAAAAGCGCCAGGCTGTGGCATTCTGGGAACAATCCAAATTGCAGTACGAGCAGACAGCTCTGATTGCTTTCCAGGATGTATCGGACGCGCTCATTTCACGCCAGAAATATGATGCCATTCGAGAAAAGCAGGACGAGGCTGTCCAAGCCTCCGAGGAGGCCGTCAAAATATCCCTTCAACGATACGTTGCTGGTAAATCCAGCTATTACGAAGTTCTCGAGGCACAGCAGCAACTTTTTCCTGCCCAGATCGCACTAGCCCAAACAGAACTTAACCGCCGCACGGTCATCGTTCAGCTTTACAAAGCGCTTGGCGGCGGCTGGAATTTGAAAGACCCAGACTGGGTGGGACCCAAGTCGCTGCCTTCATCTGGCACACCGTGAGCGCACGAGTGCGCGTCTGAAATATACTTTTTTTTCCTTGAACGAAATGGGGTCGTGGCTGCAAATGGCTGGCCCCGAACACTCTAACAAATTCCGAAGTGGAAATTAGAACACAATTCTGAAAGTAGCCGTTGCTGAGTCATTGAAGCGGCGCTGAACCGCGGGCAAAGCATCTTCGATGGACAAAGTCCTTGGTTCATTTCGCCAAGGGCTTGCCTTTCTCCTCCACAGGCCCTGTTGATCGAGGCGTTTCGACCCCAGCTTTAGTCCTTCGTCCATAAATAAGAGCACGTAGCTTCTCCTCACCAATTACTCGCCCTAACTCTCTAAATGCAAAAAAAGGTATCAACATGACAAACATGAGAGCGCCAACGGAGAAGATAGCCTCCAGACGTCCGCTTCCGATCGCAGAAAAACTCTCAGCAAACGTTTTGCCCCCGATCATACCGACAATCATTCTCTCTGCGACGTGAAAGCCGGTCAGGAAAATGGAAAAAATCAGAGATTTGTACAATACCGGGTAGACCAGCGGCTTTTCTCTGAACCCAGCCCCCAGATGCAGGTGCTCGCCGACCAACAGAACTTTTGCAAGCACGAATGCATTGATTATTGCAAGACTGTGAGAAGTGAAATCCAGATTGTGCTGTGCCCGGATAATGCTCTCATGGATAGAAAACAACGCAAATACGACCCAAAGGTATAGAAAGATCCCCAGGAACCTCTTAAATTCAAGAAAGGCTTTCTCTTTCAAATTTTGCGTACGTTCACTCAGAGCGGCTGCTTCTGCCATGTACGGAACTCCATGTGCAAGCAAGTTTATGCCACATGCCGGGGCGGCACACCTGGCAATACTGACAGTAGGTAGTCCCGAAGGAGAGAGTTGGAGCGCAGAACATACAATGAATCAGAGAGAAATAAGTTAGCGAATTAAAGAGAAATTAGTCAGAAGCGTGCGGAAAGTTTTGCTGGCTGAGAGGAGTTCTCGTCTGAAAGCAAACGCGGAGAAAACAACAAAAAGATAGAGCGAGATCGCGAAGTATTCCTTGACCTCGTGAAGAGCTCTTTGCTTAACAGTGCGTTCGGCTTCGCTCACACTACCTCCTTCGCAGAAACAATTTCGACGATGATTTTTCAAGCCCGTCATTGCCTTTCCAGAGCCAAGAGTATGCGCAACACTCGGCCTCGCCTGCCTAAGGTGGCTCAAGCCACCGGTTTCTTCGTCAGGTCGGGTAGTGGCCAGACCCGTGACATCAGATAACTAACGACAATTCCCATCAGGCAGCCCAGAAGTACCTCCGCCACCTTGTGGAGGCCATGTGCGACACCGGTCCGCTTAGAATGTTCCGTCAGGCCCGATGCGACTACGATGGCGGCGGTGATTGGCGCTTGCCGCCACATCGTCGGTATGCGGACCAGGTATGTCGATACGAGGACGGTGACCGCGAGCGCTAACGGGAGCTTCCACTCGCTCGACCCGCCCACGACGAGCAAGAACAGACCAACCCCGCAGCCTACAAGTACGTTGATGATGCGCGCGCGGAACATCCGGGCCGCCTCCTTCACATGCGGGTCGGAAGCCGAGATCATCGATGCGATGGCCCAGATCGGGTCCTTGTTAAGGATGTCGCGTAACAGGTACCACAAAATCGTCGATGCGATGAACACGTTGACAGCGAACCGGACGCCCGTAATATCCTGTGGCAAGAATCGCGGCCACTTCATCACATCCTCTCAGCGACCAACGCGGGAGGGTCACTCATGGCTTTGCGGTGCATTTCCCTTGAGACGGTAGACCGAGCCCGTCTTCGTCGTGCCTAGAGAAATCCAGTCCTTCACGTCATTCTGAAGTGAGATGAAGAATCGCTCGCAGCGCTTCCTCGCCTTCTCGTGCACATCTTCGCGCCGGTCAAATTTGACTTGAAACGCGAATTCACCTACGAGTGGCTTGTGTTCGCCACGTGTACGCCATAGAGCCACATCGCACTTCCCCACCTGTCCCTTGCCGAAGTCCAGTTCTCCCAGTTTCAGCAGCACTTCTTCGACGATCGCCTCGCTCACGAGGCTGATCTTTTCATCGGGGGTTGTTTTCAAAACTCCCAGGGCGGGAAAGACGCGCAACAAGGTGGACATCGACGTGCGGTCCGCTTCCTGAACCTGACTCAACCCGAACACACAAGTGTGTGAATATAGAATTCTGTAGGAACCAATCCTATCTTTTAGCGGCAGCGCCTCGGCCTTGAATTTAATCCTGTATTTTCCGGCTATCTTAGGGCGAACATCCACAGCCGTTGCTGTCTTCTCGTCCGAATGGCGATATTTGAAAACGATCTCAGGGTCGCTCACGGGGAAACCGTCCACGTAAGCGACCCGACGACGAAGAATGAAAGCGTTGTTATACAAGCGGAAGTCCGGCGTATCCATGAAGATTATCTCGCGGATATTGGGACGCAAGCCGGCCTCCACATCTGGAACGAAGCCCACCTCTTCGTTCTTTGCGGTTTTCTTAACTAGCTTCCCGAAATCCCGGAAACTCTCCACAGATATGAAGCGGTCCGGCTTAAGGATGAGTTTTGCCTCTAGGTACTGAATCTCGTCGAGCGGATGACCATCCGCATAGGTGCCTGCGGTTCCATTGCCTGAGTTATTTTGCTTTTCGTCTTCTTCCTCTTTCAGCTTCTTTTTCTTCTTTTCTTTGTCTTTCTTTCCCATAGCGGCCTCCTCCAATATCCTGAGCGCGCTTTCAGGAACCATACTTCATCAAGAGGAGCTTACAATTGGTAAAACTGACAGCTAGCCATGAGGACTTTTCGCACCGTACTGCGCCGTAGCGACCAGTCCGAGATGATCTTTAACAGGATGCTCCTTGTAGCGTCGACGTGTTCCAGAAATCGGCACGACGCTACCATCGAAACGATTCCCTTTTAGAAGGATCAGCACCTGCACGCTCTCTCGGATATGTGACAGAGAAACGAACAGGCTCCAGGGCGTTGATTTACAATTCGCATTGCCGAATAAGGAGGTTGTCCGTCTTCAGCGCGGGTGAGAACGACTGCGGTTCGAGACTAGCTACGGTCTAAGACATCCGGTTCACCGGTTTCTGTGGTTGTGGTCGCGCTGGGTGCGACACTGGTGTTGATGGTGTGAGGCGCAGACTGGAACCGTGTTGCCTGGCTGCGCTGGACGCGATTGTGCTCGAAGCGCTCATAGAGTGTCTGCCGTTTTTGTTCCTCACTACGTTTCAGGATTTCTTCTCTCCCCCATAGTACACATCCGCTGGAGCGACGTTTCCGATTCCTACGTGAAGGCCCCGCTGCAGGCGGACTGTCAGTTTTGCCAGTTTTAAGTGCGGTACGGTGTGTATAGATTCGGGCCTTCGGCAGGAACGCGTCAGGATTATCGTTCGAAATACGTCGGCAGCCGAAAAACTGCGCGTCTACACCTCAGCAGGGATGTCAGCGCAAGGTATTCATGGCCCGCATGCCAAAATCCAGGGCTTTGCCACATCCGGTCACACGGCAAACCAGGGACTCGACTCTCCAGTTGACTTGGAGGACCTATGACAAAGCGACTCGATGGAAAAGTGGCCGCAATTACCGGAGGCAACCAAGGAATAGGGCTGGGGATCGCCCAGCGCTTCGCGATGGAAGGGGCGGCGGTAGCGATCTGCTATCTTTCGGACAAAACTGGCACCGAACGGGTCGTCGAAGGATTGCGCTCTACCGGATCCAAAGTGGTCGCCGTTCAAGCTGACGTTTCAAAGCTCTCTGACGGCCAGCGATTCGTCGAGGAAACCGCCGCGCAACTCGGCAAAATCAACGTACTGGTAAACAACGCGGGCGTCGAGAAGCGCGCGAGTTTCTGGGAGGTGACCGAGGCCGAATACGATTTCGTGATGAACGTCAACTTGAAAGGCATGTTCTTCATCACCCAGGCATTCGTCAAGCATCAGATGCAGGCAAACGCCGGCGGAAAGATCATCAACATCAGTTCGGTACACGAGGAACTTCCCTTCCCTCATTTTACTTCATACTGCGCGAGCAAAGGAGGGGTGAAAATGGTAACTCGCAATCTCTCGATAGAATTGGCACCCCTCGGAATTACAATCAACTCGATCGCGCCCGGAGCCATCGAAACGCCGATCAACAAAAACCTGCTCAACGATCCGGTGGAATTGCAAGCTCTGCTCAAAAACATTCCTCTCAGACGGCTGGGTAAGCCTGAAGATGTCGCATCCTTGGCGGTGTTCCTGGCGTCCGAAGAATCGAATTACGTGACCGGCACAACGATGTTCGTGGACGGCGGATTGCTGTGGAATTACGAGGAACAGTGACGCTCGGCACGCAGGAGATTTCAGGAGGCAAGTATGACGGCAGCAGAAGTAAAACGCGCGGCGGTGCCCATTCGGCTGGTGATCGCCGACGTGGACGGCACGCTTGTAACAAAGGAAAAAGTGCTGACTCCGCGCGCGATCGACATGGTTTTTCGCCTGCGGGAGGCGAACGTACAGTTTGTTGTTACGAGTGGGCGGCCACCGCGCGGCATGGCGATGTTGGTGGGCCCGCTGAAACTCGACGAGCCGTTGGCGGCTTTCAATGGCGGCGTGGTAACTCAGCCGGATTTGACGACGGTAATCCGCCAAAATTTCTTGCCGGCAAACGTCGTTTCTCAAGTCATCAAGTTGATTCTGCACCGCGAGCTTGATGCCTGGGTGTACACCGACAAAGAGTGGTACGTACGCGACGTGAGTGCGCCCCACGTGGCACGCGAACAGTGGACGGTCAAATTTGCGCCAACGATTGTTTCGAGCATCGATGGTCTGACGGATCGCGTTGCGAAGGTTGTCGGCGTCAGTGACGACTTAGAAGCCGTGAAGATCTGCGAGAAAGAAGTTCAGGAAGCTTGCGGCACGAACGCGTCGGCGGCTCGGTCGCAGCCTTACTATCTGGATGTGACCCACCCCCAAGCAAACAAAGGCGAGGTCGTGCTGGTGATGTCCAGCCTGCTGAAAATTCCCCTGGAAGCGATTGCCACCATCGGCGACATGCCTAACGACGTCCTGATGTTCAAAAAAAGCGGAATCAGCATTGCCATGGGAAATGCCAGTGACGAAGTGCAGAAATCTGCTACGTATGTAACGACTTCTAGCGAGAACGAAGGCTTCGCGAACGCGATGGAGAAATTCGTCTTGCAGAGCAACGCTGCGGCGCGCTAGCCCGAGTTTCCCGATTATTCTTGCTCACACAAGCATTCACCACGCACTATTGAGTTGCCATGCAAGCCTCACAGCTGCCTAAGGGTGCTGAAAACGCACCAGGTTGAGAGCTTCAAACAGCGCGCCCTGCTCGGTATTCATTTTTGTGAGGATATAGACAGAGCGCGGCCTGGTCTTTCCACGAACAGCCGGACACGGCGCATAAGCTAACCCCGTCTCTTAGATCTCCGTCAGACGCGGCTAATGCTTTATGTCCATGCCCTTCTGTGCCAGCTGACGCCGCAGAGGCTGAGTACTAGCAAGACCTAGACGCAGAAGGTACGATGGGCCGAGATCTTATGGTCCGTACAGTGGTAATCATGCTGGCATCCTCGATTTGAGGACATCGAGGTTCCTTGCCGGACTACAACAATGGACCTCCGACAATTGCAGATGAACGTTGAGATTGCAGGATGCGGCTACCGTCCGTGCCGTCGCTTGAATTGGCATAAGAACCGCACCCAAAATCCCTTATTGCTGCCTTTTGCTGCCTCGTTTTTTGCAACTTCCGACAGATCAGAGAGATATGGCGGAAGCGTGTGGGAGTCGAATCCATGTACAAAAATTGCGCGTCATCGGAACGAGATACCTGGACTTAAAGTCGCGTGGTACACACCGCGGTACACAGTGATTTTGTCGGAGACCTACTTCCAATGACTTGCGGTGTCGTCCGTGCTCTTGCAAGTGCTTGGAAATACTTATCAATCGCTCACTATCACAGCAGCAGCAGAATTCAGCGAAGTACGGAATTGTGTTTCGGCCTTTCTCGCGAGCTAGCGGTGCCACCCTCGAAGCTCGTTTTGCTCTCTAATGCCGCCTTTTGCCGCCGCGACAAATCGCTAAGTCATTCAAGGAAAAAAGGATGGTTGGTAGGGGCGGTGGGGATCGAAAATAATAACACATGGGATTTCAAGGACTTAGAGGAAATGCCAGGGAACGCTAAAGCATTGAAAAGGAACAATGGGGAATACAAAGAAATCCTTATTGGCCCCTCAATGGCCCCTCATTTTTCTGGTGCTGAAATTCCCTTTTCTATTTCTCTCGACGAACAGTGGCGTCGGCTTCCGGTCAAATCTCGTGGCACGGATGGCAGGCCGACGACCACACCGTTCGATAGGTAACGCCAATTCTCGGAGTTGCCTCAGTGTGCTCCTGCACTCGCCTCAATAAAACAAAGCGGACGAATTAGCGCGCAGGGCATGGCAAGATGCCGTGTTTGGAGGCTTCATGAAAAAAACAGCAGGCAAGAACATGGCGTCAAACGGACACAGCAAAGGCTAAACACCCCAGGAAGAGGCTCGCTTGCCCAATTTCTCGATAAATATCTACAGCATTTAGCTGTGAAAGGTTTCAGCGAGAGCACGCTCAGAGTTCGCCGTGTTCACATGGAGATGTTTCTGAAGTGGTGTAGAAGAAGTCGAATTACCGGTCCGACCCAAATCACGCAGACATCTCTCGAAAGTTATCAGCGATATTTGTTCCAGTACAAGAAGAAAGACGGCCAACCATTGGCTGTTGCTAGCCAGCACTCCAGACTCGCGCCTTTGAAGGTCTGGTTCAGATGGTTGACCCAGCGAAAGTATATTCCGCGGGACCCGGCTGCCGAGTTGGAGTTACCTCGCGTGGGTTACAAATTACCGAACGTGATGAACAAAGACGAAGCTGAACGCGTTCTGGGTCAGCCCAAAATAGAAGTGCCTCTGGGCATCTGGGACCGTGCCATGCTCGAAATTCTTTACTCCAGCGGATTGCGCCGCATGGAGCTTCTACGATTGAAACTGTACGACGTGGATCAAAAACACGGCCTGATAACTGTAAGAGAAGGAAAAGGCAAGAGGGACCGCGTGGTTCCGATCGGTGAACGTGCTTTGGCCTGGCTGGACATGTACCTGAATACCCTTAGGCCTGAAATCGTGAGACAGCCAGACAACGGGGTCGTATTTCTCACTTCAAATGGCGCGCCATTTACACCGAACCACTTAAGCTGGCTTGCCCGGCAATACGTGAAATCTGCGGGGATTGGCAAGGGCGGCGCCTGTCATATCTTTCGCCATACAATGGCGACGCTAATGTTAGAAGGGGGCGCAGACATTCGTTACCTCCAAGCGATGCTGGGCCATGTGCGGCTCGATACCACGCAGATTTATACCCACGTCTCGATCCGGACGTTGAAACAAGTCCACACGACTACGCACCCAGCGGCGCGGCTGAGCCCCGAGAACACCCAGACTAGAGCAATTCAGCGCAACGACACACAACCTGAAGATACGCACATGTCGCAAGATTTAGCCAGTCTCGGTAAGAGAGGCTGACTAAGCACATTAGGCCTGAAGTCGCCACACGCGTCGGTCATCCAAAATGTAGAATTTAATTGATGAGTTCAGTCGATCTGCAAACGCCGCCTGGGAAAGCCTGCCCAACTTCACGCCCAGCAGGCTGGCCAGCCGAAAAGGCACCAGAATATCCACAGGCATCGTATAACCGCGCCAGATACTACGATCCGGTCTCGGGCCGCTTCCTCAGCGAAGATCCATTGGCCTTCGACGCCAGCCTCAACTTCTATTCGTATGTCAGCAACAGTCCAACTAGTTTTAATGATCCTTTTGGGTTGGCCGAGTGTGTGTATTCCATTTCGCAACACACGCTAGTTTGCACTTCAAACTTTGTTCCGCCAGTTGGGCCAACGTGGTACGTACAGGTGGGTCCAGGAGGGGTTCATTCTGGTGATCCGGGCGACTGCCGGGACAATCCGAAATGTGCAAACAACTGGGGCTCAGGGCCAATTCAGCCTGGAAGATACAAGATGAACTTCGATAACAGACCTGAACACAACGGTTGGGGAGATTATCGACTTGAGCCTTCGCCTTATAGTCGGTGGCACGGCCCGCTTGAGAGACTCCATATGGCAAGAGGGGGCTTCGAACTACATATCGGCTCCATTACACACGGATGCATTAACGCCGATAAGACCGACCCGCAGGCGGTGGGCGCGTTTCATGCCATGCAGCAGTTACTCGGTTCACAAGAGGGCAACAACTGGCTCACGGTTCAGCCCTAGGGAAAGGAGTTCAGGATGCGAACGCGTCGCCTCATATCAGCACTGACTGGGGGCGTACTCCTGCTGGGCACACTCGTCGAGGGGTATTTTCAGAGCTTTGGCTTCTACCAAGAACACTACGTTTGGCCAAGGGAGAAATACGGGGTTCTGACGCCGCTCCGCTGGCAGGACATCGTGTTTCTTGTTGTGTTTTGGGTCGTAGCGGTGGGGCTGTTTTATCTGTCCTTTCGGCTTCTGAACTACGCTCTTCGCCGTGAATCCGCTGTGCCCGCTCCATCTGGGAGCCTAACGCCGAGCACCGGGGAACGCTGAGCAGAGCGGTGCCTACGGCACCGGGGTGGCGTGTCATACCCCATCCCGGCGTCGAAGACGCCGCTCTTCCGGCGCTCTGCGGTAACCGCCAGTCGTCGGCCCGTTGGACCCGGATTCAGGGAGGGCCGCGATCACTTGGTGCTGCCAGCGCCTTCCTTCGGCACATCCAGGGATAGCGCTCGTTTCAGGCGGTACTGGTAAGCGCTAGTCGCCCCAAAGTTGTCTTTGAAATCGAGCCTCTTCTCAACGTAAACCTTGCCCGCCGCCTCTATTTTGACTTCCACGAACTTGGGCACGGTGTTGCAGCGGTCACCGCCCAAAAACGTCAAGCTGTACGTGGAGAAAGGCACCTCGACCGTGAACTCTCCGCTGGACACCAAGGCAGTCCTTGAAACTGTCCCCTTTGGTGTTTCCACAAGAACGGTTGCCTCCGTTGCAGTAGCAGCCGATGGCAAGTTTTGCACTAGGCCACGAACGATGACAGTTCCGGTGACGCACTTGGCTTTCGCGGGCACCGTGAAAGCCAAAGCTAGGATGAGCATGAACCGTAGTCGCGGCACTCTTCCCATGTGCGGTTACGCGGGACGGCAGTCCAAGCGAGTCGTTCCTTCTTTCAAGACATCCAAACAACCACGGATTTCACTATGTCCCACTCTTCTCCGTTCTTGTGTAGGAGCACTAGGTAGCCGGTACCGGATTTCCAATGACGCCGATTCCCGAGATAGACGAGGGCGTCTTCTCCGGTTGACGTGAATCCCACACGTGACAGTGTGACGATTCCAGAAGAGTTAGGATACTTGCTGTAGAATAGTTCCCAACCGCAGTCCTGTTTCGCCTGCGTGCAGTTATCCCAGAGCTTGTCTAGCTCTCCGCGAGGAACGAGCGCGTAGGATGTCACTCCAGGTAACTTCCGTTCCAGATCGAACGAACGAGCGTTCTTGGCCTTAAAGTCCGCATTGGCTTTCGAGGACGGCGAAGGAAACTCACGCGTTAGGTGGCGCAGCACATCATTTCGTAGCAGGTCCTTCTCGTCATCAACCGACGTTGCCGAAGTTATGACCAGCGGCTGCCCCGTGAGATCGAAGTGCTGAATCAGACGAGAGTAAATTGCGTATTCGTCGGGCGTGACTTCTTGAACGGTTTTTGCGGGGCCGGGGACTTGTGTGAGCGCCAATGCCACCACAAAGAACGAAATTAGCCGCGCCCACCGAAGCGTCAAGCTCCCTTTCGCATTGAACCTTCTTCTGACGTGCTGAGCAGCGCTGATTTGTTTGTGTCTCTTCATGGCTTCTTTCTCGTATCTGGGCATCCAAAGCAACTTTTTTCGACTCCGTAGGCCTGGTCGTCGCCTCCCTTCCCAAGATGCACTGCCTCGTGGGCAACGGTCGAAGCTAGTGAGCAACAAATTGGCTTGAAGGAGTTGGGACCAAGTCCCACTTGGTGACGGATCCCTGCAACGCTGGCCGGCCCAGTAAACCCACAATCGCTCTGCTTAGGTTTCCACACGAATGTCGCATTCTGGATTGCGTTCGCTATCTTGGGGCCGTCTGCTCCGGCACAGCTATGGCCGGTCGAACAAGTGTCTCGTAGCTTTTTGAGAGCCTCGTTGACCGCGTTTCTCAGGTCGGCTTCCTTATCAGCCGGAAACCCTTTATACGTCGTGAGACCGAGGGGATCGGTGTAGTTGATCGGATTGTTGCGAACGTAGCGAAAGAAATTCGCGCCATCATTGAACCCGCTCGGGTCCTCACTGATGAACCTACCCGTGGCGGGATCGAAATACCGCGCTCTCATATAATAGAGATTCGTTTCAGTGTCGAACTCACGACCAGTAAAGCGGAACCAGTTCGTGAGAGAACCTGAGGAAGCGGTTTGATTCCCGAACGAGTCGAACGTATAAGTCTGCGCAAGCGCTCCGGCAGTATTGCTGAGGGAAGTCACCGAACTGAGAGCGTCCTGCTCATAATAGCTGGTCGTACCGCCGCGCAGCATGGCCAGCGGCTCATCGAGGTCTTCGGTTTCGGCATAGCGGGCAACCGCAGTCCCACTCGCGTTGGTTTCCTCGACTACATTGGCATCGTCGTAAGCGTAGATCGAAGTGCCCGTCGAAGAAGATTTGTAGATTCTTCTTCCGAAGGGATCGTATTTGAAGGTGACTGCATCAGTTATCTTTGTCTCCGACCCAGTGGGGACCGCTGCAGCCGGAAAAGGAATTCGTTAAGCGTGACTCGACCTTCGTCGAGTCGCCGTTCATTAGAAGAACGTTGTCTACAACTAAGCGTCCACTCTCCAATATCACCACGGCAGCGACGTCCCAATTAGATGTGTTCGCATCGGTTGGCGTCCTGCCATAGGTCTCAGGAGATTCTTTGTAGGTCAGTCGGACATATACGAGGAAGGAACCATCGTTCTGTGGCTCCGTGCGTGTTACAACAGCGGCAGCCGGTATTCCTCTCTCGTTCGCTCCCGAAAACAGGCCGAATTCGAGCCAGCCAAATTCCGGCTTTTGTCCTTCGCCAGCATGGTGTCGAAAGTAATCATCTTCGCAGTTCTGTGCCACTTCTAGCTTTTGGATTAACGCCTTACTGAGGTAGGGCCAAATAGCTGTCCGGTCCGCACCCTTCGGGATACCAAGTGGCTTGCGCGCGACGACCTCCTGGTAAAGTTTCCGAACAACCGAGTCAGGTGAGGATGTAGGACTCGCAGTTAGAGAGATACTGCTTGCTGCCAGCAAAAACAAAACAAGGACACGAAGTTTCTTCATGTCAACTCCTCCCTCACCAATTGCCACATTTACCGCAGCTGGATTTTGTACCGTAGGGGACCGTAATGACGGAGTAGGCCCCAGCTCGGTCGGAAGTGTGCCTCCAAGCCTCAGGTCCAAGCGCCCGAACTTGAGCGTTGCCGGGAGCGATACCGCTAGGCCATTGGTCAATTATCAAAATGCTACCGGGTTGGGCTGGACCTGCAGGTCCTACGTAAATCCCTGAATTGTTGCCCGTCGGGTTGTTCGGATATAGCCCGTTATTGTCAAAGGTCGCAATCGCTGTTCCAGGGGGTATGTTGTTGCCGACTACCTTAGGTCCTGCTCTCCAGCAACCCGAACAAGGCGCCCCTGAGAAGAACTTCGTGAGAGACACACATTGGTCACTCTCTCCGTAGTGCCGGGTCCCCTGCGGGTAGCGATTGTCAGACGTAGGGGTTAAGAGGGCCTTCAGCCTTGGGTCTTCAAGATTTGCAATGAAGAAACCCGCAGTATCGCCTGGCATTAAGGGTGCCACTACCTGGCTCTGACCAGGCGTCATTCCGCTAGGATCGACGAGTGCAACGGGATCATTTCGCGTGTAGGCATAGAAGTTTCTGCCGCCACCGAACTCAAGAGGATCTTCGCTCAGGAACCGTCCTACCGTCGGGTCGTAGTACCTGGAGCGGTAGTAATAGAGGCCACTTTCAGAGTCAAATTCACGCCCGGTATAACGGAACGAGTTAGTCAGGGTTCCGGAGGAAGCAACCAAGTTACCAAACGAATCGTAAGTGTAGTTGGCGGCGATTACGCCAGTACTGTTGCTCAGAGAAGTAATCGAGCCCAGACTGTCCGCTTCAAAATAGCTCGTCGCTCCCCCACCCAGCATAGCCAAGGGTTCATCGAGATTGTCTGTCTGCACGTATCGTGCAACAGCCAAGCCACTGGAATTGGTTTCCTCAAGAGGGTTGTCGCCGTCGTAGGCATAGACAAATGTGGCGCTGGATGAGGACTTATAAATGCGGCGTCCGAAGGGATCGTACTTGAAGGTGACCGTGCCGCCAGAGCCAGGCAGCGTGACGCTCGTCAGTCGGTTCTCATAGTCCCACGCGAACGTGGTCGTACCCGAGGAATTGACCTCTGTCGCCTCATTGCCATTGTTGTCGTAGGTGTAGGTGAATCCTGTGCGTGAGCCCAACTCATTGGAAGAGTTATAGCTCCAGCCCGAGCCCGCAAGATTGCTCAGCCGGTTGCCCACCGGATCGAAGGTATAACTCTCTGTCGTCGAAGCGCCTTGCGTAACCTGCGTCAGCTCGTAAATCGGATCATACGTAAAGTTGCTGGCCGTTCCCGAAGGCTGCGGAGTGCGGCTGGTGCGATTGCCTGCATTGTCCACCGCGTAGGTGGCCCCATCCAGCGTCGTTCCAGACTTGGCGTGAGTAACCGACAGCAGCCGCGACAAATTGTCGTAACCGTAGGCGGTGTTCACGCTGTTCGGGCGCGTCAGGCTCGTCCGGCGGCTCAGGGCGTCATAGCCGAACCCGAAATTGCCGCTCGAAATTGTTGTGGGTGGCGTCAGCGTTTGCAGGCGGTTCAGCGTGTCATAGGCGTAGGTGCTCCCTCCGCCCTCCGGATCAGTGAATCCCGTGCGGTTCGAGGCCGCGTCGTAGCCGTAGCCGGTCGTGAAATTCCGCCCTGTGAGAAACGCATATTGCGTGGTCGTGTTCGTTAGCCGCCCCATATTGTCGAACGTGAACGAATAAGTGCCCGTGGGGTCCGTCACCTGCGTAAGGCGGCTGTCGTTATCGTACGTGTAATTCACCGTGGTGGTATCAGGATACGTCTTAAGCGTTAGCCGGTTCAACTGGTCGTAAGTGTAGTTGATGACCTGGCCCTTGCGGTCAGTCTTGCTGGTCAGATTTCCAACAGCGTCATAGTAGTAGCTCTCGGTCAACATCGACGGGAAAGTGGTTTGCGTAACGCGGCCAAATGTGTCGTAAGCAAACGATGTGGTGTTATTGCTGGCGTCCTTGATGCTGGTCAGATTGTTTTCCGTGTCGTAAGCGTACGTGGTGACGTTTGTCGCCGCATCGGTGACGGTAAGTAGCCGGTCTGCGTCGTCGTATGCGTAACTGGTCGTTTTGCTGTTCTGATCCGTTACCGAAGTCCGCCGCCCACGATAGTCGTAGGCAAACGTGGTCGTTGTGCTGTCGGGATAGGTGATTGTGGTTAAACGGTCCATGGAGTCGTACGCAAACCTCGTCTGATGATTCAGAGCATCAGTTACCGAGGTACGATTGCCGTGGGCGTCATAACCGTAGGTCGTCACGTTGCTCTGCATATCGGTGATCGTCGAAATCAGCCCGGCGCTGGTGTACGTGAGAGTCGTGCCATTGTTCAGAGGATCCGTGATGCTGGTGAGTTCTCCCAGGGAGTTGTAGGCGAACTGTGTCACGCTGGCCGACACGCCGCTTGCTGGCACTGGAGTTGTGACGGTGAGCAAGTTTCCTTTTCCGTCGTAAGTATTCGTGGTCACTTTGCCGAGCGGGTCCGTCGAAGTAAGGACTTCGCCGAGGCTGTTGTAGGTGTAACTCGTCACGGCGTAGGTGCCCGAGCCCAGCGGAACCGAAACTGACAGCACATTGCCGTTGGAGTCGTACGTATACGTTGTCGTGCGACCGAGTTCGTCCGTTCTAGAAA